>Ga0210005_1002400_pt1 | contig 10962 bp, 16 predicted proteins | sample CryGey02umfilter_3_FD_183961 | JGI IMG/M metagenome (GOLD analysis project Ga0210005, IMG submission 183961) | Groundwater microbial communities from aquifer in Utah, USA - Crystal Geyser 4/9/14 0.2 um filter (SPAdes) (version 3) | ecosystem: Environmental > Aquatic > Deep subsurface >... | reverse complement strand
AATATGAATTATGAATAATATGAATAAAAATATGAACAAAAAAAATGATTATATTTTAATGCTGGCGGCGCTTTTGCTTTTAATTTTAAGCGCCTGCACCACCTTTTGGTTTTCTGGCAATAGACGAGATAATGATATCTCGCAGTCGGCTCCGAAAATTTTAGGTAAAGCAACTTTAATCACTAACTTTGGCAATGGCAGTGATAGAATTTTTGAGGGCGATATAGTTGAAGGGGAAACTCTTCTTGACGCGCTAAATCAGGCTTCAAAGACCGGCAATTTTTCTTACCAATTAGATGAAAAAAATAATTTAGCCGCCATTGACAGTTTTACTCGCGACAAAAATAAATCATGGCATTGGTATTTGAACGATAAAGAAATTGATAAACCTCTTGGTGAAATTATTTTAAAATCCGGCGATAAAATTTTAATAAAATATGCCCAATGATACAACTTCTAAGGGGTTTACTCTTATTGAAATGCTGGTTGTTTTGGCGATTATTGTTGTCATTACCGGCATTGTCATTTTTAATGTTGGCACTGAACGGCAAAACTCGGCGCTTTTGAGGTCTTCTCAAAAATTATCTTTGGATCTGCGCCGGACGCAAAACTTCGCCTTGTCTTCAAAAGTTTTTAAAACTACCGGCGTTCCTTGCGGTTGGGGGGTTCATTTTAATGGGATTAACTCTACAAATTACATAATTTTTGCCGATTTGGCGGTAAACCAAAATTGTTCCGACAGAGATTTTGTAAGAGCCGCTAATGGTTCTGAAGATTTTGAAACAATAAATTTAGAGTCGGGAATAACGGTCAGCGGTTTAAGCGGCGGTCTAACTGACATTATTTTTACGCCACCGGACCCAGTCGTAACCTTTACCCCCAACCAAACATCGGTAAGTGTCACTCTGATTAATAAAAATTCTGCGACTCGCGCGATTACCGTTAATAAAACCGGATTTATTTCATCGCCATAAGGGCTCTGTCCAAATTTTGAAAAATTTTATGAAGAAAATGCAAAACCTTAAATTTAGACAAAATATGGCAGGTTTTACTTTAATTGAAACCATAGTGGCGGTCGGTATTATTGTAATCGGGCTGGTCTCGGCTTTAACGTTAATAACCAATTCTCTTTTTTACGTTTCTAATATTGGCGATCGCCTAATCGCCGCCAATTTAACGGCCGAGGGCTTGGAAGTGGCGAGAAATATAAGAGATAACAACTGGATTGCTAATTTGTCCTGGAATAGCGGTCTTGCGGGCGGAGATTATCAGGCCTCTTATAACTCAACCGTTCTTTCGCCGTACGGCGGCAACCCGCTTTTATTTGATAATGGCAGTGGACTTTATAATTACAGTTCCGGTAGTCCCACTAATTACATAAGAAGGATTTCCATTGCCAACCTCTCAAGTTACGAAATCCGCGTTGTTTCCACCGTAACTTGGCAGAGAAGAGGAGTAACTTATAGCAATTCGGCCGAAAGCCACTTATTTAATTGGAAATAAAATGCTGAAAATAAAAAATCACAATAATGAAAACGGGTTAACGATGATAGAATTAATAGTTGCCGTCGGCATCTTCGGTTTGGTTATCGGGATGGCCACCGGCATTTTTGTATTGGCGCTTTTAAGCCAGCGCCGCATTATTGCTTTGCGTAACGTGGAAGATAATGTCCGGTTTACCATGGAAGCGATAGCGAGAGAAATTAAAACGGGAAAAAATTTCAGCGGCGGAGGCAGCTCGGTTTTTTTTACTAACGCCAAAGGAGAGGCGACCGGTTACCGATTAAATAATAATGTTATTGAAAAATCTTCCGACGGGGGAGTAAATTACTCGGCAGTTACCGGCGCCGAAGCAACAGTTAATTACTTAAATTTTTATTTAATGGGTCAGGCGGTAGGCGACGGTTTAGAGCCGCGAATCACCATTACAATTGGCGTTACGAGCATTATCGGTAACCAAACCGCTAATTTAAAAGTTCAAACAACGATTAGTGAGAGGCTTTTACAATCATGAAAAAATTTAGACAAAGTACATCACAAAATGGCATTGCACTTCTTTTAACGGTAGTAATTTTATCTGCCGTAATTTTAATTGCTGTTCTAATCGTTAATATTGTAATCGTTCAATTAAAATTAGCTAAAGATATCGGCGATTCCCAAGCGGCGATTTACGCCGCCGATTCCGGAGTTGAATGGCAATTGTATCAAATCAGAAAAGGCGCTTCGGTATCGGTTCCCATTATGTCAAACGGAGCGACCATTGAAACCACTGTTACCGGCGCGTCGCCTAATTTTACTATAAAATCTTTGGGCTCTTACGGAACGGTGAAAAGACAGTTTGAAATTAATTTTTAATTTTTTATTTAAAAGTTGTCCACAGATTTAGTAGATACTATGTTTTCTATTTTTGCTATAATGAAATAGCTATTCTATATCGCGTTTGCGATAAAAATTTTGTGACAGTTTAGCTATTTTAATAGGATATTAAGACAAAAAATTTCATTACTTATGGAAGAAAATAACTCTGAAAAATATATCCCACTTAAAACTGCTGCCCAATTGTACAGTTATACCCGCGACCATTTAGGTTTAATGATTAGACAGAATAAGTTGAAGGGAATAAAACTCGGCAGTTATTATGTCACCACTAATGAATGGATGACCGATTATATTAAAAATTTTGCTGATTTAAACCACCCTACATCCAAAAGTAAATTATCAAATAAATTTTTGACGGAAATTTTGTCCTCTAAAAAGGACGGAGAGTTTATTGTTAATGATAAAAATATTGCAAGAAAAACGGCAAAAATGGTTGTTCTAAAAAATACGCAAAATAATACCATAAAAAAATATAGCGTTGACGACAATCTCAAAAGAAAAATCTTAGAAGAATTAACTCAATGCCAATTATTGGCTAATAGTAAAATATCACAAACTGATATTAACCAAACAGAGAGTATAGTTTCAACATTTTCTAATGCGCCGTATGTAATTTTGCCCATTAGAAAAATGGAGAATGTAGAACGTGAAGAGATCTTAAAAAAAGTCGAGTAAAAGCATCCTCTAAGGATTATTTAGATTTTGTTGATAAATTGTTGAGCGCCTGTTAAATAAATGTTCACACTAATCTTATTTTGGTCGCTTCTAAGTTATCCACAGACTTATTTTTAATTCAAAAATTACAAATCGTGTCAAGACCCATAATTGGTCGCATGTGTTGAATCGTAAATAGTTCTTATTCTTTTATTATAAAATAAATTAAAAATCGCGCATTTTTGGCTTGTCAACCTGCTTATTGTGCGATTTTAGAATATATTTTGGACTATTTTAGATTATTTATCATACTAATATTGATTTAAATTTTTTTTTTAGGTAATATAGATTATCACTTTTAATATTTTTTTATATGCTTAAGAAAAGCTACATCATGAAGTATAAAATTGCTGTTTCAGGGGCGGCGGAAACAGCGCATTGCAAAGCCAGGGCCATGGAGAAAGCAGTGGAACTGGGCCGGGAAATCGTTCGCCACAAAGCTATTTTAATGACCGGCGCCACTACTGGTTTTCCTTTATGGACAGCTAGAGGCGCAAAAGAAGAAGGCGGGATTTCAATTGGTCTGTCTCCGGCGGCTACGGAAAAAGCCCATGTCAAAACTTATCATCTGCCGACGAACTATTTTGATTTGATTATCTATACCGGCTTTGACTATTCCGGCAGAAATTTGCTTCTTACCCGCTCGGCGGATGCGGTTATCATCGGTTGCGGCCGTATGGGCACTCTGAATGAATTTACCGTTGCTTTTGAAGACAATAAACCAATAGGCATTTTAGAAGGCGACTGGGAAATTGACGAGCTGATTAAAGAAATTATAGAAAAATCGCATCGCGGGCCGGGGAAAATCGTTTATGATTCGGATCCCAAGCGTCTTGTGGAAAAACTTCTAAAATTAATTAAGAAAGAAAAGGTTGTGTTAATAGAAGAAAAATTAAAAAACAGCAAATCAAATTCTAATAAACACAATGGCGATCTGCGAGAATAAACATGGCAAGAATTTTTGGTTGGCGGTGTTTTCTCTTGTCGGCACTACCATTGGTGCCGGCATTTTTACTTTGCCTTATGTTTTTGCTAAAGCCGGATTTTTTGCGGGACTAGTGGAGTTTGTAGTTCTTGTTTTTATTGTTTTGTTGGTTCAACAAATTCTCGGTGAAATTACTTTACGGACAAAAGGCCATAAACGCCTGATAGGACTGGCTTTTAATTATTTGGGCCGCCCATGGGGGGCTTTGGTTATGATATCTGTTTTGTTGGGTGGCATCGGAGTGTTGCTGATATATATAATTTTCGGAGGGAAATTCCTTTCGCTAATCACGGGCCAGGATGTGTTTTGGAGTTCTGTGGTATTCTTTATATTTTGGTTTTTGGCAGTTTTGGTGCGGCCGAAAACTTTTGGCAAAACCGAATTTTATGTTAGCTCTCTGGTAATTTTTATTATTATTCTAATCTCACTTTTTAATTTTAGGTATATTGATTTCAATAATTTTCGCGGATTTGATATAAAAAATATGCTTCTACCTTATGGGGTTATTCTTTTTGCTATGACTGGTTATACGGTAATACCGAAAATGGAGGATTTGCTCGGTGCTGAAAAGTATAAACTCAAGAAAGCCATAAAATACGGAACTTTAATTCCCGCAATTGTTTATCTTATGTTTGTTTTTATTATTTTGGGCGTTTCCGGGCAGTTAACTTCTTCAGATGCCATATTTGGATTTTCCCGCGCTCTTAATTCCGGTTTTATTATGTTTCTCGGAGCAATCTTGGGGCTTCTGGCCGTAACCGAGGCGGCATTAAGCTATGGCGTTTATTTTAAGGAAACACTTTGGTATGATTTGAAATTGAATAAAAAACTTGCTTGGGCTTTAACAGGGATTACTCCACTGTTTTTATTCTTCTTAGGTGTTAGAGACGTTGTTCCAGTTATTAGTATCGTTGGCGCGCTATTTTTCGGTTTTCAGGCAATTATAATTTTAATGATTCATAAAAAAGCGAAAAATTCAGAAATCAAACCGGCGTATAAAATATGTCTGCCCAACGCTCTTTATTATATAATCGGAGTCGCGGTCTTTTTAGGAGCCATATTAGAAATTTGGTTTAGCTTATAAAACTGGCTTGTCCCCATAGCTCAACGGATAGAGCGCGGCCCTCCGGAGGCTGAGATCGAGGTTCAATTCCTCGTAGGGACGCATTATGTTAAAATATAACTAATATGTTTATCTCATTTGTTAACAAAATTATCAGGGTTTTGGTTTTGGGCGATATTATGTTTTTTTCCGCCTATGGTTTAATTGGCCCGATTTTCGCTGTTTTTGTTACCAATCAAATTGCCGGAGCTACTATTGCCACTGCCGGTTTTGCGGCGACCATCAACTTATTAGTGGGAGCGCTTTTGCAAATGCCTATCGCAAGATATATAGACCGCCACAAAGGCGAAAAAGATGATTTTAAATTTATGGTGGCAGGTTCAACACTAATCAGCATCGTTCCCTTTGCTTATTTGTTTGTGACCACCCCGTTGCATCTTTATTTAGCGCAAGTTGTTTTGGGTATCGGCGGCGCCTTGGCCAACCCGGGTTGGTACGCCATATTCACGCGCCATATTGATAAGGGTAAAGAAGGAACCGAATGGACGCTTGAAAATGTTGGGGTCGGATTAGCGGCGGCCGGGACGGCCGCCATCGGTGGCATCTTAGCTCAATATTTCGGTTTCAATAATTTGTTTTTAATTGTCGGCATAGTGTCTCTTTTAGGTTTAGTAATTCAGATTTCTCTTTATAGCACTGCGATTGAGTTAGACCACAATGAAAAACAGTAATAAAGAAATCTCAAAAATTCTTTATGAAATAGGCGAATATTTGGGGATTAAGGGAATTCAATTTAAGCCCCGCGCTTATGAAAAGGCGGGATATTCTGTTGAAAATTTAGAAGAAGAAGTTTCAGAGATTTACAAAAAAGGAGGACTCAAAGCTGTTGAAGATATTCCCGGCGTAGGCGTTTCTATTGCCAAAAAAATTGAAGAACTGATTAAAACCGGCCATTTAAAATATTACGAAAAATTAAAGAAGTCATTACCGGTTAAAATTGGCGAACTTAGTTCTATTGAAGGCGTGGGCCCAAAAATGATTTTTAAATTGTATAAAAAATTGAAAGTTAAAAATATTAATGACTTAGAAAAAGCGGCTAAAATCGGGAAAATAGCAAAAATAGCGGGTCTGGGAAAAAAGACCGAAGAAAAAATTTTAAAAGGAATCGAATTTTTAAGGAAATCGGGCAATCGGTTTATTTTGGGCTCAATTCTACCCCAAGCCAGGTTAATAGAAGATCGTTTAAGAAATTTAAAAGAAGTTGATAGGGCGGCGATTGCCGGTTCAATTCGAAGAATGCAGGAAACGATTGGTGATTTAGATATTCTTGTCACCTCGGAGAAGCCGGAAAAAGTTATTGATTTTTTTGTTTCTATGCCGGAAATAGTTCATATTTATTCCAAAGGCAATACCAAAACAATGGTTCGCTTAAAAAACGGTATGGATGCCGATTTGCGGGTTGTACCTGATAAAAGTTTTGGCGCCGCCTTGCAGTATTTTACCGGGGACAAACGCCACAATATTACTTTAAGGATTTTAGCTGAAAAAAAGAAGTATAAATTAAATGAATACGGTTTATGGCGCGGCAAAAAATTAATTGCTGGAAGAACTGAAGAAGAAATTTATAGAGCTCTGGGAATGGCAACGCCGCCGCCGGAAATCAGAACGGATTCCGGCGAAATTCAGGCCGCTTTAAAAAACAAACTTCCCAAGCTTATTGATTATGGGGACGTAAAAGGCGATTTACAGGTCACAACTGACTGGACCGACGGAGAAAACTCAATTGAAGAAATGGCGCTGGTAGCGCAGGAAATAGGGTTAGAATACATTGCCATAACTGACCATACAAAAAGCTTGGCGATGACTGGCGGTGCCGATGAAAAGAAATTGTTAAAACAAATAGCGGAAATTGATAGAATCCAAAAAAAATTTACCAAAATTAAAGTTTTAAAAGGCGCCGAGGTAAATATCTTAAAAGACGGCTCGTTAGATATTAAAGATAAAGTTTTAGCAAGATTAGATGTCGTTGGTATTGCGGTTCATTCCCATTTTAATTTGCCGAGAAGCGAACAAACAAAAAGAATAGTTAAGGCGATGAGAAATAAAAACGCTGATATTTTATTCCATCCGACTGGTCGGTTAATCCAAAAACGCGGGCCCTATGATGTTGACGTTGAAGAAATTATGAAAGCAGCCAAAGAAACCGGGACAATTCTTGAAATTGATGCCGATCCCTATCGTTTGGACTTGAAAGATGAATATATTAGAAAAGCGGTTGAAGCCGGAATAAAATTGGCGATTGATGCCGATGCTCACAGCAAAAATAGTTTTCATTATTTGGAATATGGTATTGCCCAAGCGCGTCGCGGCTGGGCGGCAAAAAACGATATTATAAACACCCGGCCGTGGCCGGAGGTGCTAAAATTGTTAAAATGATTAGTTTTAGAGAAAATGTTTATAAAGCGGTTAGAAAAATTCCGAAAGGGGAAACTAAAACATACAAAGAAATCGCTGCGGCGGCAAGAAAGCCGAAAGCATGGCGGGTGGTCGGCAATATTTTAAATAAAAATTTTAATTCCCAAATTCCTTGCCATCGCGTAATTCGTTCGGATGGCAAAATCGGCGGCTACAACCGTGGAGGTGGTAAAAGAAAAAAGACTCTTCTTCAGCAAGAAAAAGCAACTTAGTGAGAAAAAGCAACTTCGTAGAAATAATCTATTGAATACTTTAATAAATTCTCGTATAGTTAGCTATAGCCAGTTATACAGGAAACATAAAAATATGGAAAGAATAAAAAGAAAAAAAGGACAAAGAAGAAAAAGATTGGGTCCGACAGGACAAAAAATCTTGTTGATATTGGCAGCCGGCGCTTCCTTGTCCTTAACAAGGAGGCCGGACCGATATTTTAATGTCATAAAATCAGCAAGCAAAGAGTGGCAGAAGATAAATCGTAAGAGCTTGCATGACGCAATACAAAGATTGTATCAATCACAATTGATTAAATGTGTGAACAACAAAGATGGTACTATTACTCTAACTTTAACTGCCGATGGGAAAGAAAGAATTTTAAATTACGATGTTGATACTTTGGAAATCAAGAAACAGAATAAGTGGGATGGTCTTTGGCGAATCGTTGTTTTTGATATACCCGAATTTAAAAAACGGGCTCGAGATGCCCTTTCATTTAAATTAAAAAATATGGGAATGTTGGCAATGCAGAAAAGCGTATTTGTGTGTCCTTATGAATGTAAAGATGAAATCGATTTTGTTGTTGAATTTTTTGATCTTAAACCTTTTGTAAGGTTTATAGTCGCCAAAAATATTGATATTGTCTTAGATTTAAAGCAAAAATTCCGACTCTTATAAAATTTCCGTATAAATAGCTATAGCCACTTATACGGGAGAAATGACACAAAGACCAAATAAAAAAATTTTATTTTGCTTCTTGTATTTTATTTATAATTTCTTTAAAGATTTTCGGGTGTTGGCGGGCTATTTGCGATAAAACTTTTCTGTCCAATTCAATTTTTGCTTTTTTTAAGCCATGCATAAATTTGCTGTAATTCAAATCTTCTTGCCTTACAGCGGCATTAAGCTGAATTTGCCACAAAGCGCGCGCCGTTCTTTTTTTAACGCGGCGGTCGCGATAAGCATGAGTCCAGGCGTGAAGCAAGGCCTCCTTAGCGGCGCGCTCCTTTGATTTGCGGCCCCATTTGTAACCCTTAGTATATTTTAAAATTTTTTCCCGCCTTTTTAATGCAATTTTTCCTCTTTTGACTCGTGGCATACCCAGTATATCAACTTGACTAACATAAAATATAGCGAGTCAAGCTGTTTTTATTAGTTATTATTAATTTATATAATTTATAATTCATATTTAAGATTCAAAGTTATTTTATGACGAGCTATAGTCAAGTTGTATATCTGGGCATATTTTAGTGATATGGCAGATATTGTTTAAACATTTTAATATCTTTCTTGTTGACAGATAAAACCCGGCGTTTCAAGCGGCGCTGTTTTCCCGAGGTCTTGGCATTAAAATGTGATTGATTTGAAGCTCGCCTTATTAGTTTTCTTTTGCCGGTCACTTTTAATCGGCTCAATATTGCTTTGTTCGTTTTTAATTTTGTCATGTGAAATAAATTACAGATTATTGCTTCACAATTGTTACATTAAATCCTCGCGGCTGTTTTTTTAATTCGGAAATAATTTTTGTCGGCACGGTTATTAATTTTAAAAATTCTTCAGTCTTTAACTTCCCCAAATCAGCAAAAGTTTTTTGATATTTAGCGCGGCCTTTGAGGACTAATTCCACTTGCACCTTCAGACCCTCTTTGAGAAAGGCATCGGTTTTTTCGGCCTTAATTTTCAAATCATTCAAACCAGCATTTAAGCTGATTCTAATTGTTTTAGAGCTATCTTTTCTTTGTTTTGCTTTTTGCTTGCGCTCTTCTTTTTCTTCTCTGTATATATATTTGCCGTAATCCATAATTCGGGCCACCGGCGGCTTGGCCATCGGGGCGAATTCAATTAGGTCTAATTTTTTTTCCTGAGCTAATTTCAACGCTTCCTCCCGGTTCATTATTCCGATCTGTTGTCCGGTCTCGTCAGCCACTCTGAGCTCCGGCGCGGTTATTTGGTTGTTGACTCTGGGTTTTTTAAGCGGCATTTTTGGTTTTTCTTGGCGAAGCAGTGGAGATGGCGAGAGTTGAACTCGCATCTAGAATTTAAAAAATTAAATATTGCTACGGGCTTAGATTGTTTAGTTTTTTCAGAAAGTTCTCTTAAAACAACCAAAACAAGAAACTTTCTGTTTCTTCTTTGATTTCCGCCCGGAGCGAAGAATTCAACGGGTTAAAGCCTAATGGTTGACACCGGATTTGCCTTATTAGACATTGGACAGCCGATGCTGCTTAAGCAAAAGCGAAAGCAGGAGTTAAATTTGTTTTGGCAGTTATTTGCCTTATCTCGGGGATTAAATTACGAGGTTACGAGATATCCTCGGCCTGCATATTTAATTTTAAAATTCTATCGAAACCCATCACCCCCATGCCGCCACCGCGATTACGGTGGCGGAATTTCTAATTTCTAATTTTTAATTTTTAAACTTCTCGAAATATCCCTTTCTGATTCCCTTTTGGAAATAGTTGCCCTCTTATCGTATTGTTTTTTGCCGCGAGCCACCGCGAATTCCAGTTTAATTCTGCGGCCTTTATTATACGCCTTGAGCGGTATTAAAGTCAAGCCCTTTGGCTTTATTTTTCCTATCAAAGATACAATTTCTTTTTTGCGCAGCAATAATTTTCTTGAACGGGACGGGTTATAATCAGCCGGCTGATTTTTTGGCTGGTAAGGAGCGATGAAAGCGCCTATTAAATATAATTCGCCATTATGAAAATTAATGTAGGAACCAGTTAAATTCATTCGGCCGTTTTTGATTGATTTGACTTCGGCTCCGGACAAAACCAAACCGGCCTCAAATGTGTCAAGGATTTCATAATCAAAACGAGCTTTTCTATTTTCGGCAAAAACAGCCATATCCTGATTCTATCAGCAGTTTCATTTTTATCAAAATTCGGTTAATATAGTGATAAGAATATGAAGGAACTTATTAAAATCTTATTAGGCGACATTGTCCGCAAAATTGCCCTTGATTTTAAAGGCGGGATTTTAGTTGAGATTCCGGAAAATAAAGAATATGGCGATTATACTTCAAACGTTGCTTTTTGTCTTGCCAAATTCCTTCACAAATCGCCGTCGGCGACAGCCGATGAATTAGTGAAAAAAATAAAAAAAATATCCGCCTTCACTGAAGTTTCGG
>Ga0210005_1002396_pt1 | contig 10985 bp, 8 predicted proteins | sample CryGey02umfilter_3_FD_183961 | JGI IMG/M metagenome (GOLD analysis project Ga0210005, IMG submission 183961) | Groundwater microbial communities from aquifer in Utah, USA - Crystal Geyser 4/9/14 0.2 um filter (SPAdes) (version 3) | ecosystem: Environmental > Aquatic > Deep subsurface >... | reverse complement strand
TAAAAATGCAGTAATATTCCAGAAAGATTGAGCACTCCATTCATCAGGAAAGATACTTCCAATAGAAATAAAACCACCCAAACCTTTGTAAGCTCCTGTGCTGGGATTGAATATTTTTTTTAATTGTTTTACATAATCAGTTAATGTTTTCCAAGATTTTGTAAATCCAGCAGGAATGGCCTCTAAAAATGAATATTCAATTGTTTCCAATTTATAATAACCAAGTTTCTCTAAATCACCAAATGAAAGCGTCCCTAAAGCAACTCCTAATTTCCCATCTTCGGTTACTTTTAATTCAATTTCTTTAGTTTCAGAACCTCTTTTTACAGTGATAGATATGGCTTGATTTTTATATTTATTCAATTCGCCTTGAGCTTCATCAAAATAAGTTAATGGAGTTCCGTTGATGGCAGTAACAATATCTTTGGCTTGTAAATCTGCGTCTTTATTTGGTGAATTCTCAGAAATTCCCGCAATTACAAATGGATATCTTGGATATAAAAAAGGACCTGCATCTTTTCCACGATCAACCAATTGTGAAATAAAGTTTTGTGGAATTTCTTTCTCAACTACTTCTCCATTTCTTTCAATGGTGTATTTATTTCCGTTGATAAATTCCAATGATAAATCTTGGAATTTTTTCACCTTTTCTCCATCAACAGCTAAGATTTTGTCTCCAGTTTGCAATCCTAAATTAATTGCTAATGAATCCTGAACCCAAACTCCGTCTTTTACATTTTCGTTTGGTAAATAATTTTCACCATAAGCCCACATCAAACAGATATAAATAAAAATACCCAACACAAAATTCACAAAAACCCCGCCCAACATGATAATCAAACGTTGCCAAGCTGGTTTTGAACGAAATTCCCAAGGTTGTGCAGGTTGTTTCATCTGCTCAGTATCCATGCTTTCATCAATCATTCCTGAGATTTTTACATAACCACCTAGAGGAATCCAACCAATTCCATAGACAGTTTCTCCTATTTTTTTCTTGAAAAGCGAAAACTTATAATCAAAAAATAAATAGAATTTTTCTACTCGGGTTTTAAACAATTTTGCGGGAATAAAATGTCCCAATTCGTGTAAAACAATTAATAAAGATAAACTTAAAATAAATTGAGATGCTTTGATAAGTATTTCCATGCAGCGTTAAATCAAATTTAAAAAACGCACAAATGTACGTTTTTATAGAGAGTTTCAAAAGAACTTATTTCGTTACATTTTTATTTTAACAAAGATTTTAGGACAGTTTTGCAATTTGTGGTTTTTTACGGTTTTTATAAGTCGTAAATTTGCATCAGAAATCATTTTTATGGAGCTCAAATTTTTTAAAAAATCAATTCCAACGCTTATTTTTTTGGCAATTTTTTCTACAATTGCCATTCCTGTCTTTTATCATTTGTTGAAAGTGGATAAAAAATTGAAAATTTACAGTCCTGCAGATGTCAATCCAAGTTTGGTGGATGTTTCTGTAAAACACATCACCAAAGATCATACAATTGCTGATTTTTCACTTATCAATCAAAATGGAGAAAATCATCACTCAAAACAATTAAAAAACAAGATTTATATTGCTGATTTTTTCTTTACACGTTGCACAAACATCTGTATTGCAATGGCATATAATATGAATGAATTGCAGGAATATTATAAAAATGATGCTGAAATTATGTTCTTGTCACACTCTGTAACTCCAGAAATGGATAGTGTGCCAATTCTAAAAAAATATGCGATTGATAAAGGAGTAATTGATGGAAAATGGAACGTAACAACAGGAGATAAAAAACACATTTACGAATTGGCGAGGAAAAGTTATTTTGCGGTGATTGAAGATGGTGATGGAGGAGAAGACGATTTTATCCACACAGAACAATTTATTTTGGTTGATAAAGAGCGCAGAATTCGTGGTTTTTATGATGGAACAGATAAAAATGATATGGAAAAGCTAAAACAAGATGTTGTTTTGTTGAAAGCTGAATATGAAGATTGATGGTATTTATTTAACAAAAAAATCGCCTCAATAAATTGTTTAGAATCATTCTAAACTCCTATCTTTGTGTCAAACTTAATTCCCGCTTTTGCGTGACTTTTTTATATCAAATTTTGAGCACAATAGCAACGTTACAGATTGGTGAAATTGGGTATATTTCCGAAGAATCTTTGGATTTTATTCCCCTAAAATTGTTAGAAATGGGTTGTTTGCCTGGTGCAGAAGTGCAATTATTGCAGATTGCGCCATTCAAAGATCCGCTTTATATTTGTGTAAACGGAAGTCATTTAGCAATCAGAATTGAAACTGCAGCACAAATCAAAGTGCTTAAAAGCGAATAATCAATGGCAAATAAACCTATAAAAGTTGCTTTAATCGGAAATCCAAATACTGGAAAAACCTTGCTTTTTAATCAGCTAACTGGTTTAAATCAAAAAGTAGGCAATTATCCAGGTGTTACTGTGGATAAAAAAGAAGGAATTAGCAAATTATCTGCAACACAAAGCGCCATTATTATTGATTTACCTGGAACGTATAGCATCAATCCAACTTCAATTGACGAAACAATTGTGTTGAAAACCTTGCTAAAAAAAGACATAAAAGAATCTCCTGATGTGATTTTGGTGGTGGCTGATGTGGAAAATTTGAAAAGAAATTTATTGCTTTTTTCACAAATAAAAGATTTAGAAATACCCACAGTTTTGGCAATCAATATGGCTGACCAAATGGGAAAAAAAGGAATTTCGATTGATTTGTCTGCATTAAAAAAAGAACTCAATACCGAAGTTATTTTGATTAGTGCAAAAAAAAATCAAGGAATAAAAGAAGTAAAAGAAGCCATTATTCGTTGTCATGTGGCTGCGAAAGCTTCACCTTTGTGCGGCATCAATCATAAAATTGATCCTGATTATTTTGCAAAACTCAAAGAAATCAGTCCAAGCCATTCTTTATACGAATTGTGGTTGATGATTACTCAAAATAATTTTCCTGAAACGGTAACCTCAGCAGAAAAACAGGCGCTTTTAGCGTTTAAAAAAGACATTTCTAAACTCAAAAAGTACCAGCACAAAGAAACTATTTATCGTTATCAAGAAATCAATAAGATTCTCAAAAAAACCTATATTGTCGACAAATCAAAAGCGAGTGATATTCGTAGTAAATTGGATAAAATATTTACGCATAAAGTTTTTGGATATGTTTTTTTCTTTTTGATTTTAATGGTAATCTTTCAATCAATATTTGATTGGGCATCACTGCCAATGGATTTGATTGATGGGTTTTTTGCACAACTAGCTCAAGTTACAAAATCGTTACTTCCAGCAGGAGTTTTCACAGATTTATTGACTGATGGCATTATTCCCGGTGTTGGAGGCGTTATTATTTTTATCCCTCAAATTGCTATTTTATTTTTGTTTGTTGCCATTTTGGAAGAAACTGGTTATATGAGTCGCGTTGTTTTTTTGATGGATAAAATTATGCGTAGATTTGGTATGAATGGCAAAAGTATTATTCCATTAATTTCTGGAACAGCTTGTGCAATTCCTGCAATTATGGCAACAAGAACTATTTCAAATTGGAAAGAAAGATTGATTACGATTTTGGTTGTACCATTCACAACATGTTCTGCAAGATTGCCAGTTTATGCCATTTTAATTGCCTTAATCATTCCTGATACTAAAATTTTGGGATTGCTAAATTTACAAGGATTGGTCTTGCTTTCCTTGTATGGATTGGGATTTGGAATGGCTATATTGGCAGCTTTTATTTTACATAAAACATTGGATATCAATTCAAAATCATTCTTTTTGATTGAAATGCCCAATTACAAATTACCTTCATTAAAAAATGTGTTTTTTGAAGTTTTTGAAAAAACAAAAGCCTTCGTTTTTGGTGCAGGAAAAATTATCTTAGCCTTGTCAATTGTATTGTGGTTTTTGGCTTCAAATGGATCATCTGACTATAAAAATGCTTCCGAGATTGTCTCAAAGAAAGAAGTAAATCGAGATATTTCACCCGAAGAAATGAGTAAAAAAGTAGCTTCATTCGAATTAGAAAATTCTTATATCGGAATGTTAGGAAAAACGATTGAACCTGTTATAAAACCATTGGGTTTCGATTGGAAAATTGGTATTGCTTTGGTTACCTCGTTTGCAGCTCGCGAAGTTTTTGTAGGAACATTGGCAACCATTTATAGTGTAGAAGCTAATGATGAAAATACAACAACCATCAAACAAAAAATGGCTTCAGAGGTAAATCCTGACACTGGCGAAAAAATATTTACCTTTCCTGTTGGCATGTCATTGTTGATATTTTATGCCTTTGCAATGCAATGTATGGCAACTTTAGCAATTGTAAAAAAAGAGACAAAAACTTGGAAATGGCCTTTGATTCAATTGATTGGAATGGGGGTTTTGGCGTATGTTTCTTCATTAATAACCTTTAAAATTTTAAGTTGATGCAACGAATCTTAGTCTATATTTTATTAATTGTGGCAGTTGTATTTTTAATAAAAAAATATTTTTTTAAGTCCAAAAAATCAAAAAATTGTGTCACGGACTGTTCTTGTCATTAAATCTTAACAGAAAATTATTATATCAGGTCACAAAGGTTTTTTAGCTTTGAAAAAAATAAATTCACAAAAATAAATCTATTAACACATGAAAAAATCAATTTTATTGATTGCTTTTTTAGCAATATTAGCAACAGCCACTACAGAAATTTCAGCACAAAAATTTCCAAAATTAGATGCAAGTCCTATGGATGCTGCTTCATTTCCTTCAAATTGGAGAGATGCTAACAAATTGGTAAAAGTTATCTATAGTCGTCCGCAATTAAAGGGAAGAGCTTTGGATAAATTAGCGCCAAATGGAAAAGTTTGGAGAACAGGAGCCAATGAAGCTGCAGAAATTACTTTTTATAAAAAAGTGAATTTTGGAGGAAAAGAAGTAGCTCCAGGAACCTATACTTTATTTACAATTCCTTCGGATGAAGATTGGACTATTATTTTAAGCAGTCAAAAAAATGTCTGGGGCTCCTATTTTTACGATGAAAAGGATGATGTTTTGAGAGTAACTGGTAACGTTTCAAAATCTGATGAATTGATTGAAGAGTTTTCAATCGTTTTTGAAGGTAAAGAAAACAGTGCAACCATGTTTCTTGGATGGGCAAAGACAGTAGTTTCAGTTCCTGTAAAAGGATAATAACCATCTCAATTTTATTTTCTTAATTTAAAAATCCTGAATAAAAATCAGGATTTTTAATTTCAGATATAGATAATTTTAGCCTTTAAAGAACATTTTTTATAAAAATAAGTATCCCATAAACGAATTGTGTTTATGGGATACAACCAAACTAACGTGTTATGAAACACCCTATTATTTATTAAGTTTTTTAATTAGTAAGCGAAATATTGTTTTTTCAAAACGTGATGTGTAATTTTATCAAGTTGTTCAAAAATCATCAAAGTCCAGTTTTTTGGATTTTCATCAATCAAATAACAGTTTTTGTTTTCAACGATTTTAATATTTTCTTTGCTAAAAGTAGCTAGGTGAAGTAAAATATCACTCATGTTAGAAATATCATCTCTTCGCCAAAGAAAACTAATTTGGATATCAGTGGTTTTCAAAGTATGCATCCATCTATGCCAGTATAAAAACATTTCTTCAGTATAATTGCTCAGCATTAAAATTTCTTTTTGTTTTTCGATAGTATTGAAATTTTCCCAAATAGAATGTACTTTGCTGTCTTGTTGGTATTTAATATCGTGAATTCCCTCTTCTTGACCTTTTAAAAAATCTTTGTTTGCATAACCCGCCAATACTTCTTTATATTTTGGCAAGTGTTTATTTTTGAATAAATAGTCAATTGCTTTCAAATTTGCATATAATTTATTGGTGTTATTTTGAGAGGCTACCACACTTATGATATGTAAATGATCCAATTCAGAACTTGGTCTAGACAAGATTTCTTTGGTAATCATCACGCCATAATCAGCTGCAATGATTTTAAAATTTTTTAAATTCAATTTATTCCAAAGTTTAAGAGTTACGTTGGCATCTTCAATGATAGAATAATTTAAATTACTTGGTTCGTCAGAAAAACCAAAACCTAAATGATCGTGAGTAACCACTCTATAATATTCACTTAATAAAGGGATAATTGCATGAAAATCAAAAGAGGTTAGGGGATAACCATGTAATATTATTAAAGTTTCTTTTTTAGTTTGTAAAGGATCTGTATCAATAACAAATAATTTTTTGTCTTCGATGTTGATAAACTTTCCTTCTTTTCTCCAGTCAGCTGAGGTCATGATTTCTAATTTTTTGGGGGTTAAAAATTAATTCGTAACATTTTATTCCACAAAGTTAGAACAAAAAAGAGGTTGAATTCATTAAAATTGTCTTGGGTTAGCAGTTGCAAGCTGAGAAGAATAAGTGTAAAGAGAAATTGGTATAAGTGGATTTTGAAAAGATGAAAAGAGATGAAAAAGATTTTAAAAGAAAAATCAATAAGAATTTCAAGTTTTTAAGAGAATTAGAAACATTTGGATAGATGGATAGATGGATAGATCTCAAAAAAAATCCTCTAGAATTTTAGGGGTAAATTCAAGAGGATTTTCTCTACTTAGGGGGTTTGGGGTTGTTAGGGGTACTTTTTAAATTGGATTTATTAATTATTAACACCATAAAGGTAGTTCAACAAAATGGTAAAAAATAGAAAAATTGTTCCAGGTAAGTATCTGATGTTACATGTAAATAAGTGGTAAATTTTTAAGAATAAGTGGTTTTTAAAATGGGAATGAATTATAAGAAGAATAATATTTACCATTTTAAGTAGTTAAAAAAAAGTAAAAGCATCTCAAGGGAGATGCTTTTACTTTGTACAGGCGGAGAGACTCGAACTCTCACACCTCGCGGCACTAGATCCTAAGTCTAGCGTGTCTACCAATTCCACCACGCCTGCATTTTGGATTGCAAAGATAAACAAACATCACAAACTACAAAGCAGTTCAATATTATTTTTATAATTTTGGGATTGAATAAAAATTAACTAATGAATACTATAAAATCATATATAGAAAACCATAAAAATAGATTTGTAGAAGAATTAATTGAACTTCTAAAAATTCCATCAATTAGTGCTGATTCTGAATACAAAAAAGATGTTTTGCTTACCGCAGATTTCGTTTTAGAAAGTCTAAAAAAAGCAGGTTGTGATTGTGTAGAACTTTGCGAAACCCCGGGTAATCCAATTATTTATGGAGAAAAAATCATCGATAATAATTTACCAACAGTTTTAGTGTATGGACATTATGATGTGCAACCAGCAGATCCTATTAATCTTTGGGAATCTCCTCCTTTTGAGCCAATAATCAAAAACACTAAAACTCATCCAGAGGGTGCAATTTTTGCAAGAGGAGCTTGTGATGACAAAGGGCAAATGTACATGCACGTCAAAGCGTTTGAATACATGATTGCCGAGAAAAATTTACCTTGCAATGTGAAGTTTATGATTGAAGGCGAAGAGGAAATTGGCTCAAAAAGTTTGTCATGGTTTGTTCCTAGAAATAAAGAAAAACTAGCCAATGATGTAATTCTTATTTCTGATACTGGAATGATTTCCAATGAGATTCCTTCTATAACAACTGGTTTGCGTGGGTTGAGTTATGTGGAAGTAGAGGTCATTGGACCAAATAGAGATTTACATTCAGGATTGTATGGTGGTGCAGTTGCCAATCCTATCAATATTCTAACAAAAATGATAGCCTCGTTGCATGATGAAAATAATATTATTACCATTCCCAATTTTTATGATGATGTTCAAGAATTATCAAAAGATGAAAGAAATGAAATGTCAAAAGCACCTTTTTCACTTGAAAATTACAAAAGGGCGTTGAATATTGAAGATGTTTACGGTGAAAAAGGGTTCACAACAAACGAACGAAATTCAATAAGACCCACATTAGACGTCAACGGAATTTGGGGTGGTTATATGGGTGAAGGCGCAAAAACAGTGATTGCCAGCAAGGCATTTGCAAAAATTTCGATGCGTTTGGTTCCAAACCAAGATTGGAATAAAATCACGGAACTTTTTATAAATCATTTTGAAAAAATTGCTCCAAAATCAGTAAAAGTAATCGTAAGAGCACATCATGGAGGTCAAGGATATGTGACGCCAATTGATACGATTGAATATCTTGCAGCAAGTAAAGCCTATGAAAAAAGTTTTGGAAAAACACCAATTCCTCAAAGGAGTGGTGGAAGTATTCCAATTGTAGCACTTTTTGAAAAAGAGTTACAAAGTAAGACTATTTTAATGGGATTTGGTTTAGATTCTGATGCAATTCATTCTCCTAACGAACATTTTGGGGTTTGGAATTACTTAAAGGGCATTGAAACAATTCCTTATTTTTACCATTTTTTTTCAGAGTTATGGGTAAAATAAGCCTTTGTGAGTTTAAAAAAGGATGAGTTATTTTTGAGTAAAATCTGCCCAAAAAATATTTTGATTAATTATTAAAAATAGTGTTAAATTTGTATTTCTTAAAAAATAAAGGGGATGAAATTTTTAAAAACAATTTTTTTAGTTGGATTGTTGGTTTTGATATCAAACAATGCTACTGGTCAAGACTACAATAAGTGGTCTATTGATTTAGGTGCTGGGGTTCATACAATTGGAGTCCCATTGTCTGCTGATTATTTTGCAAGTCCTTTAGGGCAAGGAAATTTTGGTGTTCGTTATATGCTCAATAATAAATTTGGATTGAGAATTGATCTAGGCTTTAGTAAATTTAATGAGTCAAAAGGGACAACACCATTTTCTTCGAATTACTACAGAGCTACAATTGAAGGAATTGTAAATATTGGAAACGTTTTAAATTTCAATTCTTGGTCAAAACGAATTAATTTATTGTTTCATACAGGTGGAGGTTTTTCCAGTTTAAATACTCTTGAGCCAACTGTAAATGGTGGTGATGGTATGGTGAATTTACTAGTAGGATTAACACCACAGTTCAAAATCAATGATAAAATTTCGCTTTTTGCTGATTTTTCTTCAATCATTCATTTTGGTCAAGGAAATAGTATTGATGGCGGTCCAAATCCTACATCAAGAGAGACAAATGTAAGCATGTTCAACACTTCTCTTGGTGTAAATATTGCCATTGGAAAGAAAAAACAACATGCTGATTTTACTTCAGAAGAAATTATAGATGATAAAATTGTTTCTGAATTAGAAATTCTAAAAAAACGTTTAGATAGCGCTGAAGTTCAGATTGAAAAATTGAAAAATAAGGAATTTGTGTTTACAAATGAGTTGATTATTACTGAATTGGATGAAAGATATGTAAAAAAAGGGGAAAAAATTTCTCAGGATGGAAACATTATTGATTCTAATGTAGATTTTATTAAAGAACTTTTAAACAGAGGATATGAAAATGTATATTTTGAAGTAAATAAAACTACGATTCAAGAAGGTTCATTAAATTCAATCAATTATTTGAGACAATTTATGTTAGATAATCCCTCTGTAAATGCCGCTATTATTGGTTATGCTGATGAAACTGGCTCCGAAAATCTCAATAAATCTCTCTCTGCCAAAAGAGCTAAAAAGGTATATGACATGTTGGTTGCTGCAGGTATAAATTCAGGTAGATTGTCTTATGCTGGAGGTGGAGTTGATGCAAGTGTTGGTAAAGAAGCTAGACCACTTGCTAGAAAAGTGATTTTCAGGATTCAATAAATCATTTAAAAATAGAATTAAAAATAAAAATCACTGATGAATTTCAGTGATTTTTTTTGGTTTTTTTATTTTTTAAGTAGAGTTGCTTTGATGATAAAATCAATTTTTGGATAATTTTTTTTAATAAATTTATTTCCATATTTCTGGATAGAATCTTGTTGATAACCCAATTTGTCTCCATATTTATCATAAAAATTCAACACATTTTCTGCACCTTTGGTGACTTTTGCTATTACGGGAAAACCTTTTACGCTATCATAATCAAGTTCGTCCAAACGATTATTATTTTTCAAGTTGATAAAAATTTGTGTAGTTCTGGTTTTTACACCTCCTCTAGCAAAAGAAACTGTCATTGAATCATTTTTTACCAAAACAGGCTCATCATCTACACCATATTTGTCCCATTTGCTATTGATTATTGAATCATTATGTATCCCAAATTGTGCTACAAAATTCGGCACAACTCTAAAAATTGCGATATCAGTATAAAATCCATTTTTAATTAACGAGTACAACCTGTCAACCCCTTGAGGAGACCACTCTCTTTTGGCATATATTTCAAAATCGCCTTTAGTGGTTTCAAATTTGGCTCTGAAATCTATTGGTGCTTTTTCTTTTGTCCACTTTTCATTGAACAATTTTTTACTACATGAAAAGAGCATCAATAGTGAAAATAAGGAGAGTATTTTTTTCATTCTTTTTGATTTTAAGGCAAATATAAAAATTAATTAATCTTAAAAATGAATGTAAATGAATATTATGAATCCTTTTAAAACAAAAAAAGCGTCCCAAATTAGGGAAGCTTTCCGTTGGCTAACAAAACCTAAGCACTTTTTACGAAAGTGCTAAAACAACACAACTTGTTGTTTCAAACAACAACAAATGCAAATATAATTTGTTTTTAATAATTTACCAACTTCAATGCTATTTTTAATCCTTTTCTTCATTGTGAATTAATGCTTTAGATTGTATCTTTGCAACCTTTATAAAAACTCAGAAAATTTACAAACCCAATGCAATTATCAGAACAAGAAGTTGTACGTAGAGAAAAATTAGCAAAATTACGCACTTTAGGCATCAATCCTTATCCTGCAGATTTATTTCCATTAGATGCTACTTCAAGAGCTATAAAACAGGATTTTTCAGAAAAGAAAAAGGTAGTAATTGCAGGTAGATTAATGTCGAGAAGAATTCAAGGAAATGCCTCGTTTGCTGAACTTCAAGATGCTGAAGGTAAAATTCAAGTATATTT
>Ga0210005_1002382_pt1 | contig 11035 bp, 7 predicted proteins | sample CryGey02umfilter_3_FD_183961 | JGI IMG/M metagenome (GOLD analysis project Ga0210005, IMG submission 183961) | Groundwater microbial communities from aquifer in Utah, USA - Crystal Geyser 4/9/14 0.2 um filter (SPAdes) (version 3) | ecosystem: Environmental > Aquatic > Deep subsurface >... | reverse complement strand
AGCGCCCCAATAACGTTATTCAGCTTCAAATCCAACTAAAGTTATTTTCCTTGGCGCTTGTTCACAGTTATGTTGTAAGCAAAACTGTCGTCAGATTCGCGGCCAAACTGACACTCAAATTGGTCGCTTGACCTTTTTACAGTCAATTCGCTGATGGGCATACTGCTTATGCCAGCACAAATTTCCGGTCGAGTTTGACAGCTCTGAACCAAGCGAATATGCCGCCTGCAACGCGGCTTTTTCATGTCCGTAAACATACCCCCTTTTGGGCGGCAGTGTGGGGAGCCGCAAGGCTCGCCGGTTCTTTAGTCCCGGTCTTCCAACCCACATTTGCCGTCCTCCTTATTCCCTTCAGTGACGGTGAAGACCAACCCATTCCAGGAATGCCATTATGGTGAACGCGCCTCATCAACTTCCTTTCACCAAAGACCGGATTGCTCGCATCAACAGGCGTGCCAAGAAATTGGTTCAGGCAGCCTATGAAGATTTCCGCTCTCGGATGATGGAATATCCTTTGGTGGCAACTGACCACACAAAGCCTGAAGAATGGCTTCCTGCTGACGCAACAGAAGACGTACTTGAACTCATCCGCGCTACCGCCACCAGTTTGGCCGCAACGTCCAGAAGTCTGGACCAGCGAGTTGAGCATCTTGCTGGAATTGTCGAAAAACTGCTTAATCTTTCCCGAGCGGTTTAGGTCGCTTGACCTTGTAAGGTTTAGTATGCTACACTATCTTCATTGCTGTGAGATATTGGAATTACATTTTGTGATTTATGCAGATGATGATTTAGTGCGCATGACAAACCCCAACACACTTGACATTAATGGAGCTGCCAAGCTCCTCCATTGCCACCCTGAGACGCTAAGGATAAAAGCTGCCTCGAATGAGGTCCCTGGCGTTAAAATTGGCAGGGAATGGGTTTTTGTAGATGTAGATCTGATTGAGTATCTGCGTTCGCAATATGGAAAGGACAAGGAGTGTCGCTCTACAAGCAGGAAGGCAGCGAAGCGTACTACGTCTCTGTCACAGTCAACGGTCAACGAGTACGAAGAAGCACTGGGACTTCCAACAAGAAGGAGGCTCAGCGAATCCACGACGAAATTAAGGCTAGTCTCTGGGGAGAAGTTAAATGCGGATACACGTGGATAAAAGCCTGCACTGCATGGTTAAAACAAGAGCCTCGTAGCAAAGAAGATCGCTATCGACTTCGCGCATTAAAAATCCCAAACCTGCCAATCAATGAGCTTACAGCACCATTAATCCAAGAGCGCCTGCCAAAAAACCCGGCAACCTACAATCGAACTGCACAGCAGGTAACAGCCATTCTAAATTTGGCCAAGCGACAAGGCCACATCGACAATATCCCTCTTATTGAACGCAAGAAGGTTACTGAAGGACGAATTCGCTGGCTAACCCATGAAGAATGGGAACGGTTGTACAAGGAACTTCCATCCCACCTGAAGTCGCTGGCCAAATTTTCAATTTGCACCGGCCTTCGACAACGCAATGCTACACATCTTGAGTGGTCGCAGGTTGATCTGCGCAGGAGGGTGGCTTGGATACATCCAGACCAAGCCAAAGCAGGAAAACCAATCGGCATCCCATTGTCGGATGATGCCATTGATGTGCTGCGTGGCCAGATTGGTCAGCACGAGAGATGGGTATTCCCGTACAAAAGGCCAAAGCACATTGATGCAGATGAAGTGGGGGACGGGCTGGAAGAGGGGAAACCGATGGGGCAAATCAAGTCCGCTTGGACCAAAGCGCGTAAACGCGCTGCTTTGGGAACAATTTCCATCGTCGGCGCCGGTGATGATGATGCAAGGGAAATATTCACTCCTAACTTCCGTTGGCACGATCTGCGACACACTTGGGCAACATGGCACGTCCAATCGGGTACGCCCTTGGAAGTTCTGCAGAAACTCGGGGGCTGGGCGTCCTACTCAATGGTTTTGCGCTACGCGCACTTCGCACCTGACTACCTGGCTAGTTACGCAAACAACGCCAAGCCTTACAAGCCTATGACCGAAACTATGACTGGAACTGACTGATTCAGACTGTGTATGACCGGTTATGACCGGAATAGAGTCACGCAAAATATCGTAACTCATTGATTGTGGTGGGCGGTACTGGGTTCGAACCAGTGACCCCTGCCGTGTGAAGGCAGTGCTCTACCACTGAGCTAACCGCCCAATCGAGGGCGCGCATTTAATCACAGGGCAATATTACGGGTCAATTTGTTTTATCCGGCCCGACCTTCTGGCGTAAAATGCGCGCCCCTATTTCCAGCCTCACCGTCAGGAAACATTTATGACCGTCCGCACCCGTTTCGCCCCCAGCCCCACCGGCTACCTGCACATCGGCGGCGCCCGCACCGCGCTTTTCTCCTGGGCTTACGCGCGCAAGCATGGCGGCACATTCATCCTGCGCATCGAAGACACGGATGTTGAGCGCTCCACACCGGAAGCCGTGCAGGCCATTCTGGACGGTATGAACTGGCTCGGGTTGAACTATGACGAGGGTCCGTTCTACCAGATGCAGCGCATGCCACGCTACAGGGAAGTCATCCAGCAGATGCTGGCAGCGGGTCAGGCCTATTACTGCTACATCTCACCGGCCGAACTGGATGCGATGCGCGAAGCGCAGCGCGCGCGCGGCGAAAAGCCCCGTTACGATGGAACATGGCGCCCGGAACCCGGCAAGACTTTGCCGCCCGTTCCTGCCGGCGTCAAACCTGTTGTGCGCTTCAAGAATCCGACCGGGGGCGTCGTCGGCTGGAAAGACCTGGTCAAGGGCCATATCGAATTCAGCAACACCGAACTGGACGATCTCATCATCGCCCGCGCCGATGGCACGCCCACGTATAACTTCTGCGTGGTGGTGGACGACTGGGACATGGGCATCACCCAGGTGATTCGCGGCGACGATCACGTCAACAACACGCCGCGCCAGATCAACATCCTCAAGGCGCTGGGCGCAACAGTACCCAGATATGCGCATCTGTCGATGATCCTGGGCGACGACGGCACCAAGCTGTCCAAGCGCCACGGCGCAGTGAGCGTGATGCAATACGACGAGGACGGCTACCTGCCGGAGGCGGTCATCAATTACCTCGCCCGCCTCGGATGGTCGCACGGCGATGATGAAGTCTTTTCCGTGGCACAATTCTGTGAGTGGTTCGATCTGGATCACATCACGCCATCGGCGGCGCAATTCAACACCGAAAAACTGAAGTGGCTGAACAATCATTACATCAAGCAGACGGACAACGACAAACTGGCCGCGATGGTGCGTCCGCGTCTCGAAGCGCGGGGCATCACTGTCGGCGACACCCCCGCCCTCGCCGCTGTGGTCGGCTTATATAAGGAGCGTATCTCCACCTTGAACGAACTCGCCGATGCGGCAGAAGTTTTCTATATCGATCTGCATCCGGATGCCGCGCTGCTCGATGCACAACTTTCTGCCGAGGCGATTCCTGCCCTGCGCGAGCTCGCCCGGCGTTTCGCCAGCGTCACTTGGGAAACGGCAGCCATCAGCGCCGCCATCAAGGAAGTTATTGCCGCTCACGGACTGAAGATGCCCAAGCTGGCGATGCCCCTGCGCGTGATGCTCACCGGGCAAACGCAGACCCCTTCGGTGGATGCCTTGGTCGCGCTGTTTCCGCGCGAAATGGTGCTGCAGCGCATCGAAAGAAACCTCGCGAAAAAAACCGCCTGACTTGCTTTAGGGCACCGCTAAAAATTTACTTTTGCAGGATGAAACGCAAGGCGCACGGAGCGGAGGAACCGGAGTGTACGCAGTCGTACATGAGGATTCCGAGCACCGCGCAACGCAACGATTCGCCTGCACAATGAATTTATAGCGGCGCCCTTTACAAGGTAGGGGGCCATCACTATAATGCGCGCTCTTTTCGGGGCACCCCGGGGGTATAGCTCAGCTGGGAGAGCGCTTGCATGGCATGCAAGAGGTCAGCGGTTCGATCCCGCTTACCTCCACCAAAAAGAAAACACCAATGAAGTCCCCTTCGTCTAGAGGCCTAGGACACCGCCCTTTCACGGCGATAACACGAGTTCGAATCTCGTAGGGGACGCCAAATTCGGAAGGCTCACAGCGATGTGAGCCTTTTCTCATTTACACACTGCGCCGCATGCTAAGCAAACTCAATCCTACACAACGCGAAGCGGTCAAACATCTTGGCTCTCCCCTGCTGGTGCTGGCCGGCGCAGGGAGCGGCAAGACACGCGTCATCACGCACAAGCTGGCCTACCTCATTGACGAATGCGGCTATGCGCCGCGCAACATCGCCGCCATCACCTTCACCAACAAAGCGGCCAACGAGATGCGCGAGCGCATCGGTAACCTGCTGGGCGGGCGCGAGGCAAAAGGCCTGACCCTCAGTACCTTCCACGCGCTGGGCATGCAGATATTGCGCGAAGACGGCCCTTTGCTCGGCTACAAGAAACAGTTTTCCATCTTCGATACGGCCGATACCGGCAAGATCGTCAGCGAACTGCTGGGCAGCCCGGACAAGCAGGAGATCCGCACTGCGCAAAGCGTGATGTCGAACTGGAAGGCCGCCTTCCTCACGCCGCAGCAGGCGGCAGACCAGGCCGGGAACGAAGAACAGCAACGCACAGCCCTGCTCTACGCGCGCTATCAGGAGACGCTGCGCGCCTATCAGGCGGTGGACTTCGACGACCTCATCCGGTTGCCGGTGGAGTTGTTCCAGACACAGGAAGAGGCACTCCAGCGCTGGCAACACCGCTTCCGCTATCTGCTCATCGACGAGTATCAGGACACCAACGATTGCCAGTACCAGATGATGAAGCTGCTGGCCGGTGACCGCGCCGCCGTCACCGTGGTGGGCGATGACGATCAGTCGATCTATGCCTGGCGCGGGGCGAGCACCGCCAACTTGAGCAACTTGCAGCACGACTATCCCACTCTGCGCGTGATCAAGCTGGAGCAGAACTACCGCTCCTCGCAGCGCATCCTGCAAAGCGCCAACCACCTGATCAAGAACAATACCAAGCTGTTCGAGAAAAACCTGTGGAGCGAGCACGGGCCCGGCGATCCGGTGCGCGTGTTTGCCGCGAAAGATGAAGAGAACGAAGCGGAATCGGTGGTGTTACGCCTGCTGGCGCACAAGTTTGAACACAACACGCGCTTTGCCGACTACGCCATTCTTTACCGCAGCAACCATCTGTCGCGCGTGTTCGAGGAACAACTGCGCACCCACAAAGTGCCTTACACCGTCAGCGGGGGAACGTCGTTCTTCGACCATGCCGAGATCAAGGACCTCACCGCCTACCTGCGCCTGATCGCCAATCCGGACGACGATCCGGCCTTCATCCGCGCAGCCACCACGCCCAAGCGCGGCATCGGCAACACGACGCTGGAAAAGCTGGCCGCTCACGCGGGTTCACGCCACATCAGCCTGTTCGAAGCGGCCTTTGAGCCCGCGCTGGCGGGTCAACTGCAGGCGCGCCAGCACGAAGACCTGATCACATTTTGCAATTTCATCAACCGCATGCAGGCGCGCGCCGAGAAAGAACCCTGCAACGAGGTGCTGCATGACCTGTTAAACGCCATCGACTATGAAGCCTGGCTGTTCGATAGTTTTGATCCGCGCCAGGCGGAATCAAAATGGAAGAACGTGCAGGACTTCGTCGGCTGGATGAACCGCAAATCGGAAGCGGACGAGAAAACCCTGATCGCCATGACGCAGTTGATCGCCCTGCTCAATCTGCTGGAATCGCGCGAACAGGAGACTGATGCCGTGTCGCTCTCCACCTTGCATGCGGCCAAAGGTCTGGAGTTCGGCCATGTATTTCTGGTCGGCGTGGAGGAAGGCATCCTGCCGCACGAGCGCAGTGAAACGCCGGAACAGGTCGAGGAAGAACGCCGATTGATGTACGTCGGCATCACCCGCGCGCAGCGTTCGCTACAGATCAGCTACTGCATCCGGCGCAGGCGCGGCAAGGAACACACCGGCTGCGACCCCAGCCGCTTCATCGCCGAGCTGCCGCAGGCGGATATCGTTTATGCCGGCGCGGTGACGACTGGCAATGCGCCTGCGCTGACCAAGACGGAAGGCATGGATAGACTGGCCAAAATGAAAGCGATGCTGGGAACTGCCTAAACGGCCTGTCACCAAAATCCGGTAAAATAGCCAAACTTAAACAAAACACGCGTCAGACCCGACGCAAATTCGGAAATATCACCATGAAAATCGCCATCGCCGGAACCGGCTACGTCGGACTCTCCAATGCCGTTCTGCTCGCCCAGCACAATGAGGTGGTGGCGCTCGATATCCTGCCCGAAAAAGTGGCGATGCTGAACCGCAAACAATCGCCGATCGAAGATGTCGAGATCGAAGACTATCTCGCCCATCGCGCGCTCAATCTCAAGGCCACGCTGGACAAGAAGGAGGCTTACACCGGGGCCGATTACGTCATCATCGCCACCCCGACCGACTACGATCCCGAGACCAACTACTTCAACACCCGCTCGATCGAAGCGGTGATCAAAGACGTGCTGGCCATCAATCCGCGCGCGGTGATGATCATCAAGTCCACCGTCCCGGTCGGCTACACCAGCAAAACCCGAGCTCAATTCAACTGCGACAATCTGATCTTCTCGCCGGAGTTTCTGCGCGAAGGCCGCGCGCTCTATGACAACCTGCATCCATCGCGCATCGTCGTCGGTGAACGTTCACAACGTGCCGAGACTTTCGCCAACCTGCTCAAACAGGGCGCGGTCAAACAGGATATCCAGACCTTGTTCACCGACTCGACCGAGGCGGAAGCCGTCAAACTCTTCGCCAACACCTATCTCGCCATGCGCGTCGCCTACTTCAACGAACTCGACACCTACGCCGCCACCCACGGCCTGGACACCAAACAGATCATCCAGGGCGTCTGTCTCGATCCGCGCATCGGTGACCATTACAACAACCCTTCGTTTGGCTACGGCGGTTACTGCCTGCCCAAGGACACTAAACAACTGCTGGCGAACTATAGCGAAGTGCCCCAGAATCTGATCCATGCCATCGTCGAATCCAACACCACGCGCAAGGATTACATCGCTGCCAGCATCCTCAAGCGCAACCCCAAAGTCGTCGGCATTCATCGACTGGTCATGAAGAGCGGATCGGATAACTTCAGATCCTCCAGCATCCAGGGCATCATGAAGCGCATCAAGGCCAAGGGCATCGAAGTCATTGTGTACGAGCCTGCACTGAAGGAACCCGAGTTCTTCCACTCCAGAGTGGTGAACGACCTCGATCAATTCAAACAACAGTCCGATGTCATCGTGGCCAACCGCATCACAGACGATATCCGCGACGTGACAGACAAGGTCTATAGCCGCGACTTGTTTGGAAAAGATTGAGCCGGCACGCGCATTCGAGCGCAGAATAATCGCGACAACACGGCCCTGAAAACATAACCAATATTTTGCAAACAAATTGAACCCGCTCTCCCTCCGCACCAGCGGCATCCTGCTTCACCCGACTTCACTTCCCGGCCCGCACGGCTGCGGAGATTTCGGCGAATCCGCCTACCGCTTCATCGACTGGCTGGCCAGCGCCGGCCAATCCACTTGGCAAATGTTGCCGCTGGGAGAGGTTGGCCCCTGCAACTCACCGTACATGAGCAGCTCTGCATTTGCCGGCAGCCTCTTGCTGATCGACCCCAATGAACTGATCGAACAGGGTTGGCTCAAGGCTGACGAGTTGCCGCCTGTGTCTGTCGCCTCCAGCACCAGGGTCGATTACGACGCAGTGAATCAGTCCAGAATGACTTTGCTGCATCTCGCCGCAAATCGCTTCCGGCAACAAAACAGCAAGCGCGCCCATGCGGCTTTCGCAAAATTCTGTGATGAAGCGCGACACTGGCTGGATGACTATGCACTGTTCAAAGCTATCTGGGCCAGCCAGGCCTGGCGTGACTGGAACACCTGGCCGGACAGCCTGGTCCGGCGTGATGCAGACGCGCTGCAAGCTGCTGCCGCATCGCTCGCAGATGAAATCGAGTTCTGGAAATTCTGCCAGTGGTGCTACGACCACCAATGGCGCAAATTGAAGCATTACGCCAATGCCAACGGCGTCCATCTCATCGGCGACGTGCCGATCTTTGTCGCGTATCAAAGTGCCGACGTATGGGCGCATCAGGATCTGTTTGAGCTCGATGCAGATGGCTATCCGACAATCGTGGCCGGCGTACCTCCGGATTATTTCAGCAAGACCGGCCAACTCTGGGGTAACCCCCTCTACCGCTGGGAACGCCACGAAGAGACCGGCTACACCTGGTGGATCGCACGCATGAAACATGCGCTGCAGCATTTCGACATGGTGCGCATCGACCATTTCCGCGGGTTTGCCAATTATTGGGCGGTTCCCGCCGAGGAAACCACCGCGATCAATGGCGAGTGGCGACCGGGTCCCGGAGAAAAACTGTTTAACGCGTTCAAACAAACCTTCAAAGCGCTGCCCATCATCGCCGAAGATCTGGGGCTGATCACTCCCGACGTGATTGCGCTGCGGGACAAATTCAATCTGCCCGGCATGCGCATCCTGCAGTTCGCCTTCGGCGAGGACGAACGCAACTATTTCCTGCCCCACCACTACATTGCCAACACCGTCGCCTACACCGGCACCCACGACAACGACACCAGCATCGGCTGGTGGAACACTGCCAGCGAGCACGAGAGAGGGTTCGCACGGCGTTATCTGAACAGCGACGGCAGCCAGGTCAACCTGGACATGGTCAAGGCGTTATCCGCCTCCGTTGCCAATACTGTCATTTATCCCCTGCAAGACATCATCGGCCTCGACGGGTCTCATCGCATGAATTTCCCGGGAAAAGCCTGCAACAACTGGGAATGGCGCTTTACCTGGGATCAGTTGGGCAGTGCGGAAACAACAGCCCTGGCGACGGTAACCGCACAAGACAAACGTAATCCGCGGCTCGCTTCAAGCTGATAAACAGAAGGGCGGAGGGAAAATAAAAAGGGTTGAATCGTTAACGATTCAACCCTTTTTACTTGTTCCACCAGGAACGCGCGGCAACCTAAGCGCCCGACCCCGGTGGAGGATTGGAGTGGTTACTTCTTGACGCCGTTGACAGCCGCCTTCAAAGTCGCACCGGCTTTGAAAGCAGGCGCCTTGGAAGCCTTGATCTTCAGTTCGGCGCCGGTGGCAGGATTGCGGCCGGTGCGTGCAGCGCGCTTGCGCACTTCGAACGTGCCGAAGCCAACCAGCGCGACGTTGTCACCCTTCTTCAGAGTGGCGGTGATGATTTCGATCAGCGCAGCAATATTGCGGTCTGCGTCGGCCTTGCTGCTGCCGGTTTTTGCGGAAAGTGCATCGATCAGTTCTTTACGGTTCATACGTTTCTCCTTTGTATTGTGGGGTGGAATCAACTCCGGGGCGGATTGTTCTGGATATTTAAAAGTTTTGCAACAAAAAAAAATATCTATGCCTCGATCTTGCCATTCAATCTTTCCGGGCAGGATCAGGTAACGGCCACCTTCCTGTTTTTGCGCCAAACCATACGGTCAAATTTGGTGCCCGGAGCCGGAATCGAACCGGCACGCTGGTATTACCCAAGCGACGGATTTTAAGTCCGTTGTGTCTACCAATTTCACCATCCGGGCACATCCCTGAAGCGTGCAAGCCCGTATACCGCACCAACAGAGCGGCGCATTATACAGAGGCCATCAAGCAAGAAGAGGTGAAGGAGTGAAAATTTATCGCAACTTTCTTGACACCATAAACTTAATCCATATAATGCGAACCTCGTTTTTTGCGGGAATAGCTCAGTTGGTAGAGCGATACCTTGCCAAGGTATAGGTCGAGAGTTCGAGTCTCTTTTCCCGCTCCAAATTCAAGGGAAAGCTGTCAGGCTTTCCCTTATTCATTAAGCGGAAACTTCCAGTCATTTGGCGCGATAGCAAAGCGGTTATGCACCGGATTGCAAATCCGATTAGCCCAGTTCGACTCTGGGTCGCGCCTCCAGCCTTCCTGCGCACTTCCCCTGACGTTATTCGCGCGCCAACTGCTCCTGCAGCATGACAGCCGTCTGCGCCAGCAGGGCTACATCAAGCACGCCAATACACGCTTCTGCCACCTCGATACCGGCCAACACGGCAGGCCGCTCGTCAGCGGTGATCTCCCACACGTCGGTCGCATCGCCGCGCGTCCGAACGCCGGACAAAATGCCGATCGTCGTGTCCAGCGTCTCGACGGCATCCGGGATATGCGTATCCTTCTTTACCAGTGCCGTGCGCACCACCGAGATGGCCGCTGCCAGACGCCCAAAGGCGGTGACGCTGAAACGTCCTTCACACGCCGCTTGATAAGGCAGGAGCATGTCTATTGCGTAGATGTCTTTCAGACCTTGGGTGACGGGAACACGCAACGGTTTCATTTTTTTACTCATCGGCACTACCCTTTCACCTGCATTGCACCCGGTCGTGCCGAGTGACATCCGTTCCAAAATCCATTTTTTTTCGCAAACCGTTGCCAAACCACACTGAACCTGGCAATCCGCCCGGCATATTCAAGTGCGATCCAGCCGCGAATGAGCGCGAGTGTATCGCGCCGTTGCCTGCTCTCCAACTCAAGCAGCAGACGCTCGGCCGCCGCGAGGTCATTCAAGGCCCCCAAGGCATCCTGCACGGCGGCCAACTGCGCCACATAGGTCTTGCCGCGACCGTTCGCAAAGAGCGAGCCAAACATTTCCGCGCTGTAGCGCATTTTTTTACAGGCAATACGCAAGGCATGCAATTGTGCGGGGTTCTCTTTTAACGCTGCGCCTTGCGCGATAACCCGGCCGTGCTGTTTTTCCAGAATATGCCGCGCAAAGCGTTTGAGCGGGATGTCCGACTCAGGCCAATGCCCGCTATGCAACCATGCGCCAAAGCGCAGCAGCATGCGCTGGAAATCAGCCGAGCCCAGCCTGTGCACCGTTTCTGCATATACCTTTTTCCGTCTGCGTTCACTCGCCCGCAACACCCCGCGCAGCCCGGCA
>Ga0210005_1002377_pt1 | contig 11050 bp, 8 predicted proteins | sample CryGey02umfilter_3_FD_183961 | JGI IMG/M metagenome (GOLD analysis project Ga0210005, IMG submission 183961) | Groundwater microbial communities from aquifer in Utah, USA - Crystal Geyser 4/9/14 0.2 um filter (SPAdes) (version 3) | ecosystem: Environmental > Aquatic > Deep subsurface >... | reverse complement strand
TGAAGGAAATCAAGTGTTGGCAGGAAACCCTGCTAAGGTAATTAAGCAATTAGGGGAGTATAAAAAGGAAGGGCAAAGCCTTTAGAGAAAATTAATAGCTAAAAAACAGACGCAATATTGCGTGTACACAGATGTTAGACACAATTATGAAAAAGACACTATTATACATAACATTGACTTTTGCTATTCAAAACCTATTTGGACAAATTCCTATAACAAGCCTATTAACCATTGAACAAGGGGTTATAGATGTGAATTCCTTTGAGTTTTGGTTGGAGAAAGGAGGTGAAAAGTCTCAGTACTTTAATTACGACAGATTTTCTGAAAGCAGAACTGGAAGTTTTTATTCGAATACAAATTTGTTTGCATTTACAGATCGTGATGTCAAAAGCGGTAAGTATACATTAAATATTAAACTTCTCACAACCGATTCAACTTATCATCATCAAACCGAAATTGACCTTAGCGACAATGTTATTGGAGCTTCTATAGTTTCCCTAATTGGTAAATCAAAGAGTGATGTTGTTTATCTAAAAGACTTAAGAGTCGTAAGACACGTCCTTCCACCTAAGGAAATAAAGTTAAAACCATTAACTGGACTTAAATTAAACAAATCTCCAAAATTTGAAATTATTTCTGAACAAACCGTTTCTGTTTACCCTTACAATCATTTTGGTCATTTCTATGGTAATATCTATAAGCAAACCAATGGCGAATGGAAGACTTATGGCTATGTTCAGCCTTATCAAGGTTTTGATTGCTCTCCTGAATACAAAATTTCAGATGATAGAACTGTTACTTGCTTTTTTACCATCAAAGCGGATTGCTCAAGAGAATTAATAAAAGAAAAAGGTGTATACAAGTTTAAAATTGATATAGGTACTGATGAACTTGATTTAGTTATTCCTGATAATTATATTGAAGTGGCTAAACTCAGATTAAGAGAATTTGAGTATTACACGATGGAATACATATTTGAAATTAAATAAAACAGCTCCTAACAAAACCTAAGGCAAGCGTCCCACTCATGGCATACTAAATTTAAATTGAAATACTTGTCAAAGAAGCCTACATAATAAAGAATAAGTAACTTTATGTTTGATTTCAAACTGTATAAGCGTTACGCTTACAGAAGCGGAGGACTACATAGAATAACAACCAAATAAGCAATAATATATGAAAGCAACTGGAAAAACGGTAAAGGAAATTCTGACCAACCTTCCTGAGGACAGGGCAGAGCATTTTAACAAACTACACGATGTTATTGTAAAAAACCTACCTAAGGGTTTTGAAGCAGCCATTAGCTATGGTGGCTTGGGTTATGTTGTTCCGCATACACTTTACCCTGCGGGCTACCATTGTAAACCAAGCGAACCACTCCCATTTGCAGGAATTGCTTCACAAAAAAATTCTATTAATTTTTACCACATGGGTATTTATTCCGACCCCAAATTATTGAACTGGTTCGTTAGCGAATATCCCAAGCACTGTAAGCAAAAACTGGACATGGGAAAAAGTTGCGTTCGTTTTAAAAAGCTGAACGACATTCCCTACAAACTCATTGGTGAGCTGATGCAAAAAATGAGTGCAAAAGAATGGATAACTATTTATGAGAATAACTTAAAAAAATAGCCCTCTCCTTACTGTCCTTATGTCTGAAGCTGAGCAAAAGTGAGGGAGACTAAGAGGGCTTAAAAAAAAGTAATTCAAGCACTTCTAACTTTTATTCTCCCAATAACTCTTTGGCTTTATTTACGGGGATTAATTCGTCTCCATGAAGTGAAATTACAAAAGCACCTGTTATTCCTTTACTTACTATTTCATTTTTAAAAGCTTCTACTTCTGCATAAGTTTTAAAATTACCTACTGAATAGCGCGTTAATCCATTTTCTATTTGAACTTGTTCTACTCCCTTCAATGACATAAATTTAGTAAGAACCTCTGTTGGTAATTGATTTTTATATGAACCTATTTGAACTTTATAAGATATTTTGTTTTTATCATAGGTTTTCTCTTTCTTTTTAATATTACTCTCATTTGCAGAAGTTATAACCCCAGCCTCTTTCAATGTAATTCGTTTTCCATCTTTGTAAGCAACAATAAATGCGTCTTTCACTCCATAAGTAATGGCTAAATTTATTTTTTGTTTAGCAGCTTCTTCAACTGTTTTATATGAACTAGGGTATAAATATTTATATAAACCATCATCAGCTTTTAATTCAATAATATCCTTTAAATTATTGTAACTTCCTTTTGGTAATCGTTTTGAAAATGCTCCCAATTGAACCCTAAAAATTAATCCTTGAGAATTAATTGGAGAACTTTGTACATCATCAACATTCATGTTATTTGCTTCATCACCCACAGAAACGAATTTTCCATTATCATCTTCTTCAACCACTATTGCTGCATCAAAACCTTCTTTAGTTAATATCATTTTTCGCTGAACAGCTTCAGGTAAATTATTGTAATCTCCAACAGTAATTACTGTTAAGCTATCATCAAAAGAATTAATTTCCACATCAGATATACCTAAGAATTTATCCACTAAATCAGCATCAATAGCTTCTGTGAAAGCACCAATTTGAACTTTATATGTTTTAGGTTTAGCTTTAGATTTTTCACCAACTGTAATTATTCTATTCTCAACGTCTCCAAAAGCACCTGTAGTATCCATATAGTGTAGGTAGGCATCTTCTATCATTTCATCAGTTAACTCAACACCAGTAGGAGAAACAATTGCATCTTTTCTCGATTCCACTTCATCGTCTTTATAATCTGGCACAAAATCTCCATCTCCATCTAAAGGACAACCTTTTTCATCTACTTTAACCCCAGAAGGCGTCCATGGACATTCATCTAAGAAATCAATTACACCATCTCCATCTTCATCATCCATATCATAGGCTAAATAATCAATAGGAGCATCAAAATCTTTAATTTGTTCAGATTTATCATGATTTTGAAAATTATAACTTATTGCAAAAGAACTCATCAAGAATTTATCATTTCCTTTATTTCCTGATTGGTTGCCTATTCTATCTCCTTTACTGTCTTTAACAACTCCATCAATTAAATCAGTAAAAGTGAAGTGCATTGTTAAACCCAAGGTAAAATCAATGTTTTTTGTAGTGTGCATCACAACACCTGCACCAAATGGAATTGCAAAAGTTCTTTCAGGATATTTACCCAATCCATCAAAGTTAGATTCTCTAATATCGGTTTCATAAACATAGTCTCTTTGTATCACAATTGCACTTGACGCATTTGGGTCGTCTTGAGGTAAGTTTCTGATAGAACCATCAGACCAATAATTATATCGATTTCCAAATTCATCGAACAAATCGGTTTTAGAAAGAAATTCAACTGATTCAATTCCTAATGAAACAAATGGACTAATACTCCTTTTTTCAGGTAAAAAATTACCAAAATCATACATTAAAGCAAAGCCACCAGTTGTTAATTTCGACTCGAAATTTAAGTTTCTATTTTGGGAACGCTCATTTGCACTTACTCTTCCAAAAAGTACATAAAATTTAGCAGTTAAATAGGAATTTATTCGTTGTTTGATATGAAGGTCATAAGCTATATTGCTGATAAATGGAGTTCCTCTACGAGCATCTAGAACATCTCCATAAAACTTAAAATTACCAACTCCTAAGCCAATTGTAGGCGAAAAAAGGTTGGTTGGTGTATTTATAGTTTTAGATGATGATGTTGAATCTCCAATCGTTTCAGTACTTTGTGAAAAAGCAGAAAACACACAAACTAAAGTTAAGATGAAAGTACTAATATATTTTCTCATGATTGAAAAACTGCATTTACTCTACGAAAATAGAAAAATAAAGATACAAATCAAGAAAAATAATGAATTATTATTTTAGCCATTTTTGATTAGAGACCATAAGTGCTTCTTGAACGGTTATTCGATTTCCTTTATTATAAGCAGTAACAAAAGCGGTTTTCACATTATTCCTTACCATATTTCTTTTGTCTCTTGCTGATTTATACTCATTGAATGAACCTGTAGTTAGCTTTGTCCAACCTTCATGATTTTCTAAATTAATATTTTCTTTTAGATTGAATTTCTTTTTAAATTTATCTACAACAATATTTTCTCTAAATGCTCCCACTTGAACTTTATAGGTTATTCCAGTTTCTGGGGCAGGTGTTGTTGTTATAGGTTTTTTGTCTTCTTCTTTTTTCTTACTAGTATTATCAATATTTTTAGAATTTTCATTAGTTACTTTTTCTTGTAATGAAGTTTCTTGTTTTTCCTTAGCAGTTGTATTTTCAACAATTTCGTTGTTAAAGTCAACATTAAAAGACGATGAATTAATTGAGTGTTTTTTTGTTTCTTCTCCTTCTAGGTATGAAAATACACCTGAAATACTTTTACTTCCGCTTGCAGAAGTTGTTTCAATAAAATAAGAAGCAGTAAAATTTTCTTGAGTAGGAATTGCTAGCCATAATAGTTTAACCTCACCATTTTCGAAAGAGAAAATTCCTCCTTGTGATTTATCTTGTGAAGCAGAAAATTCATTGGGAATAGTTTCTATTAATTTAGCAAACCCATCTACATTTTGCTTAGAAATAGTTATAGAAACTTTAAATTTATTCTCACTTATTTTATCAATTGTTCTATCTATTGATAACTCAGCAATTTCAGTTTTTGAAGTTGATGTAGGTTCTTCTGTTTTTGTTTCTGTTTCATTTACTATTTGAGGTAATTCCTCACCGCTTGAAACTGAAAAATTAGCTGAAGGGATATCAATATTACTTTTTTCATTATCTGCCAAATAAGAGAATTTACCGTCTAAAGAATAATTTCCTGCATCTTGAGAAACATTTTTTAATTTGTATGAAATTGTAAACTCATTATCTTGTGGAAGTGACATCCATATATATTTAACAATTTGATCTTTAAAAGAAAATGTTGCTCCTTTGTTCTCAATGGGTTCAACAACAAAACCTAATGGAATTGTTTGTTTCAACATAGCAAATCCAGCCACATCTCCTTTGGTGATGGTAAATGTAACCGTAACTTCTCCATTTGGAGCAATTGTACTAGGCAGCGTTTGTTTAACAGAAACATCTGATGAAAAAAACAGTTGATAAAAGAAGATACTTATAATGTTTATTAAAAGAAAAAACTGTTTTATCATAATTTATAGGTTTACTGTTCGAAATAAAAATCTATCAATTCATTTAAATCTTTAGCTGTTAGGTTATTTTCTCCTTCAAAAAATTGATCAATTGCATTGGTTATTTCTTTTGCTGAAAGATAATTATCTTTATCCATATCTAAAGGAGCAAATTTTGATGGTAGTTTTGAAGATGTGAGTTTAGTATTGTTGCTTTGTTCATACATACGTTGAATCTCTTCCATTTCTTCATCATTCAAATCATCTGCAGTAAATGATTTATATACTACTTCCACAGAATCTTTCATGGCATGTTGTGTAGCAATCATTTCATCTGTTAGTGTAATACCATCTTTATTTACTAATGTTCCTTCAGGAGTATTAGGTTCTTTATCTAAATAATCAGGAACACCATCTCCATCAGTATCAATAGGACAACCCGTTTTATCAACTTCAACTCCTTTAGGAGTTCTAGGGCATAAATCATCAATATCAACTACACCATCTGCATCAGAATCATCTTTATCTAGGCTAGAAAAATCAAAATCCTTATACTTATCTGTAGATTCTGATTTTCCTGCAAAATTATATTGAAGTCCAAAAGATGTTTGGAATAATTTATCATTTCCTCCTGCTTGAATACCATCTAAATCATCAGAAAACACAAGAATATATGCAAGTGTAGCTCTTGCGTGAAGATTTTGCGAAAGTTTAAATTTAAGACCAAAACGCAAAGGAACTGTAAAGGTAGTGGTTGCCAAACCAGACACACTATCTTTTAAATTAGATTCATAAGTAAAATCTCTAATCAAAATAGTAGATGCTGTATCAGCTCCTGGTGTTAACTCAGGAATATCTCGTAATGTACCATCGCTCCAATGATTATAAAAAATTCCATTTTTATCATATAAATCACTTTTAGGATCGAAAGATAGATATCCAAAACCAACTGATAAAAATGGTGAAAAAACAGATTCTTTATGAATTATTTTACCATTATCAAAATCAAACAATAAATTTACATCTAAATGCATAATGCTAGATTCAAAGTTTGAAAAAACATTATCATCCAATTGGCTTTTTGAAATTTTACCAAAAGTTCCGTTGGCAGATATTCCAATAAAACTACCTATTTTCTTTTCTAAATAAATACCATAAGCTGGTCGCCAATATGTAAATACTGTTGAACCTTTTGAGCCTTCAATATCGCCCATATAGGACAATGTACCAAAATTAGCTCCAATTGAAGGTATATATTTTAGTCCACTACCTTTTTCTTTCTCAGATTGAGCAAAGGTTGATTGCACTATAAAAAGTGCAAAAATAACTGATAATAAAGCGTATTTTTTTATCATAATTTTTAATTTATTGCGTTTCAGACAATAAAAATAAAACAAAAAATTGATATTCCTAACTTTTTCTTCAGTTATTAACAAATGTTTATAACAGAATCACGACAAACATAGAATAATATTATTTCTATTTCTCTTTAAACACGAATCTCTTTTGAACTGATAATTGTTAATAACTCATTAGAAATTAGGTTTCAATAAATAATCATCATAGAAATCTGAAATGCATTTAACTGCTTCATCAGCCGTATCGACCAAATTAATTAAGTCTAAATCTTTTGGACTAATATTGTTTTCTTGTTCTAACATGGCATCTTTTACCCAATCTAACAAACCTTTCCAGTATTTTTTTCCTACTAACACTATTGGAAAACGACCTATTTTATGTGTTTGAATAAGTGTTATTGCCTCAAAAAGTTCATCAAGTGTTCCAAAACCACCGGGCAATACTATAAATCCTTGTGAGTATTTCACAAACATTACTTTTCGCACAAAAAAGTAGTCGAAAGTCATTAATTTGTCTGGATCAATAAAATCATTATGAGATTGTTCGAATGGTAAATCAATATTAAGTCCTACTGATTTTCCTTCTGATTCAAAAGCACCCTTATTTCCTGCTTCCATAATCCCTGGCCCTCCACCGGTAATTACTCCATAACCACCTTTTGCTAATTTAAATGCTATTTCTTCTGCTATTTTGTAATATTTATTATCAGGTTTTGTTCGAGCTGAACCAAAAATGGTTACGCAAGGTCCAATTTTGGCTAATTTTTCAAAACCATCTACTAACTCAGCCATTATTTTAAAAATTGCCCAAGAATCATTTGCTTTTATTTCATTCCAGTCTTTGTTTTTAAAATTATCTTCTATTTTATTTTTATCTTCCATATTCTCACTATTAATATTAATTAAGTCTATCTATAAAGTCTGAGTTTAGTTCTTCTTTAAGGTATTTTCCTGTGTAACTTTTTTTATTTTTAATTATTTCTTCAGGCGATCCAACTGCAACAATTTCACCACCTCCATCTCCGCCATCAGGTCCAATATCAATTATATGGTCTGCTATTTTAATGATGTCTAAATTATGTTCAATAATTAAAACTGTATTACCTGCTTGTACTAATTTATTAACAACATCCATCAACACTTTTATATCTTCAAAATGCAACCCAGTAGAGGGTTCATCCATAATATAAAATGTTTTTCCTGTCTGTTTTTTTGATAACTCTGTAGCTAATTTAACTCGTTGAGCTTCTCCACCCGACAAGGTTGTGGATGCTTGTCCTAAATTGATATATCCCAAACCCACATCTTCTAATGTTTTTATTCGTTGTAAAATTGCTGGGTGATTTTCAAAAAACTGAACAGCTTGATGAATGTTCATGTTCAATACATCGCTAATTGATTTACCTTTGTAACGAACTTCTAATGTTTCTCGGTTATAGCGTTTTCCATTACACGCATCGCAATGTACATACACATCGGGCAAAAAATTCATTTCTATGGTTTTAACTCCAGCTCCTTGGCAAGATTCACACCTTCCTCCTTTCACATTAAAAGAAAACCTACCTGGTTTATATCCTCTAATTTTTGCATCAGGCAAATTACTGAATAACAATCGAATATCGGTAAAAACACCTGTATAGGTTGATGGATTTGACCTTGGTGTCCTTCCTATGGGAGATTGACTTACATCTATCACTTTATCAATATGTTCCAATCCTTTTATAGATTTATAGGGCATAGGTTTTTTAACCGATTTATAGATAAATTGATTTAAAATGGGGTAGAGTGTTTCATTAATTAAGGTAGATTTTCCACTTCCCGAAACTCCTGTAACGCAAATTAAACACCCTAAAGGAATTTTTAAATCAACATTTTTGAGGTTGTTGCCCATAGCTCCTTTTAGTTCAATAAAATTACCGTTTCCTTTTCTTCTTTTCGTTGGAATTTCTATTTGTAATTCATTATTTAAAAATTGGGCTGTGGTTGTTTTTTGTTTAACAAATTCTTTAGGTATGGCTGCTGACACAATATTTCCGCCATTAATTCCAGCTTTAGGTCCAATATCTATAATATAATCAGATGCTAACATAATTTCTTTGTCGTGTTCTACCACAATTATTGAATTTCCTAAGTCTCTCAATTCTTTTAGAGAAGTAATTAACCGGGCATTATCTCGCTGGTGTAAACCTATGCTTGGCTCATCTAAAATGTACAACACATTAACCAATTGCGATCCTATTTGAGTTGCCAACCGAATACGTTGAGCTTCACCTCCAGAAAGCGAACCTGCATTTCTATTGAGCGAAAGATAAGTTAATCCAACATCTAATAAAAATTTAATTCGTTTGTTTATTTCTTTGAGAATTTCTTCTGCAATAAGCTGTTGTTTAGCCGAAATTATTGAAGTTTTTTTGGATAAGCTTGTTGTCCAATCATATAAAGAAACTAAATCCATTTTTGAAATGTCGGCAATATTTTTATCGTCAATTTTAAAAAAATGAGTTTGTTGTTTCAATCTGCTTCCATTACAGGTTGGGCAGAGAACCTTGTTCATAAAACTTGCTGCCCACCTTTCCATAGATGCAGAATTACTATCTTCACGTTGGCGTAAAATGATATTGATAATCCCTTCAAATTCAAAAGTATAATCATTAGAAATACCATCCATTTGTTGGGTGTAGGTAATTTTTTCTGGAGAACCATTGAGCAACAAATCTATGGCTTCGTCTGAAATGCTTTTTAAAGGAGTGGTTAATGTGAAATTAAATTTTTTGCCAATGGCTTCAATTTGCTTAAACGTCCAATTATTTTTATATTCGCCTAACGGAATTATACCTCCTTTTTTTATGGTTGAGTTTGCATTTGGGATAATTTTTTTGATGTCAATTTCCGAAACAACTCCAATTCCATTGCATTTACTACAAGCTCCATAAGGAGAATTAAATGAAAACAAATTAGGTTCAGGATCGTCATAAGCAATTCCAGTGGTTGGACACATTAATTTTTTACTAAGTAATGTTATTTTCGGTGGTGTATTTTCGGTAGCATATTCACAAAGCATAATGGTATCTCCCCCCATTTTAAGGGCAGTTTCAACAGAATTGGTGATGCGCGTTTTGTCTTTTTCATTCACTTTTAGCTGATCAACAACCAGTTCAATATCGTGAATTTTATAGCGATCAAGTTGTAAATTTGGTGATATTTCAACAATTTCGCCATCAATTCGGGCTTTTAAAAAACCTTGTTTTAAAAATTGAGTAAAAAGTTCTTTGTAATGTCCTTTTCTTCCTCTGACAATGGGTGCCAATAAAAACACTTTTTGATTATCGTATTTTTCAAAAATTAGCGAAACAATTTGTTGCGTTGTGAATTTCACCATTAACTCACCTGTGTTGTAAGAGTAAGCATTAGCAACTCGGGCAAACAATAGTCTAAAAAAATCATAGACTTCGGTAATTGTCCCAACGGTGGAGCGAGGGTTTTTACTTATGGTTTTTTGTTCGATAGCAATAACAGGGCTTAAACCGTTAATTTTATCTACATCAGGACGTTCCATCGTGCCTAAAAACTGGCGAGCATAAGCAGAAAAAGTCTCTAAATACCTACGTTGTCCTTCAGCATAAATGGTATCAAATGCAAGTGATGACTTACCGCTTCCACTTACACCTGTTATAACAACCAATTGATTTCTAGGAATGTTTATGGAAATATTTTTTAAGTTATGAACCCTTGCTCCAATTACTTCAATTACATCCTGGTTTTCTGTCATTATACTATTAAATCGGACTAAAGTCCTTTATTACATCAACATCAATCGACTGACTAAATCAACTGACTAATGTCAGTTGTTACAATATTAACCGACCCTCTGGGTCTTCTTTTTTTTTCTTAGAGCCATAGGTTCGGTACATTTCATATCAAATCCTCAAAAATATATTGCTCGTCATAAGGTACATTAAACTTTTCTAAAAAATCTAAATACTCTGTTTTAAATGTTTGTTTTTTATGATGCTCCTCTTGGTTGGCAATATAATGACAAACATTATCAATATGCGACTGGCTGTAGGAAAACACGCCATATCCTACCTGCCACTCAAATCGATGCTTTGTTAAATGGTGGTCATTCACATACTTCGATGATTTTGCTTTTACTGTTTTCATTAATTCTGATATTGAAACTACAGGTTTTAATCCCAAAAAACAATGAATATGGTCTTCTACACCATTTACAATGATTGTTTTACAGCCCATTTCATTTATTAGATTTCCGATTACACCCAATAAAGTTGGTCGCCAACTTTTGTCAATTACTGCTGCTCTGTATTTTACTGCAAATACTGCTTGAATATAAACTTGATGATAGGTATTTGCCATTTTGTTTTATATGCCGTTCCTACGGAACTTGTTTTACGTTTTACTTTTCCCACAACGGACTAAAGTCTATTGTTACTATATTTATCGTTCCTACGGAACTTGTTTTATGTTTTACTTTTCCCACAACGGACTAAAGTCCATTGTTACTATATTTATCGTTCCTACGGAACTTGT
>Ga0210005_1002369_pt1 | contig 11087 bp, 10 predicted proteins | sample CryGey02umfilter_3_FD_183961 | JGI IMG/M metagenome (GOLD analysis project Ga0210005, IMG submission 183961) | Groundwater microbial communities from aquifer in Utah, USA - Crystal Geyser 4/9/14 0.2 um filter (SPAdes) (version 3) | ecosystem: Environmental > Aquatic > Deep subsurface >... | reverse complement strand
CGAATGTACTGATAAGCTTATTGAAATACTCCCTCCGAACATCGGGAGAACCAGTGATAATCTCTATTTGCTCGGGAGCGAATAACACGCATTTTGTTTGCTCAGTGCTGTACGGTGAATGATTTTTCCTGACGTTCTGAACAAAGAAATTTTTTGTGATAGTCCCACTTTTTTCTTTTTTAAAAAGAACTCGAAAGGTATGTTTATTATTATTTTTTTCAAACAATCCATCGAGTTGAGTTTCGGAAGATTCAAGCTGAAGAAGCTCTTCTTCTTTTGACTCCCGAAAGCCTACACCATTAATAAGGCAATGAATACTCTCTAAAATATTAGTTTTGCCGCATGCGTTTTCTCCGAGTATGATGGTGAGCTGAGGAGAAATGTCAAGAACCTTTGAGGATATGTTGCGGAAATTATGGAGACTGATACGTTTCAAAATCATCCTCAGATTATACCCTCTCCCACTCCAAAAATATATGCGAGTACTCGGGTTATGAGAAATGAGAGAACCAGAAGGACAAAGCCAATAACCCCTGCTGTTATTTTTGCATTAGCCGTCTTTAATTTTTCAGGCTGGCCTTGGGAAGTGACATAGTCAAACCCACCCCACATAAGGACAAAAAAAAGAATTATTCCCGCCATGGTCATAATAAAGGGAACCACATTGTTTATGATATCCCCAATATTATTGTAACCAACCAGAGGACTACATATTTCCTGACCATTAACTGTTACACTATTTGGACAAGAAGTGGGTATCATAGTATTACTATTAGTATAGCGTGTACAACAAGAGAAAACAAAAGAAGTGGTTGTATGGTTTGAATAAAATATGAGATAGGCAAAGCTAGTTGATTGAGAACACTAGGTGATAGTGAGGGAGGAAAGAGATAGAACAAAAAAGCAATGAATAATCCAAAGGGAATCAAATATCCAACATCCACAAGGTCTTGCTTTGAAGAGAACATATTGGCACTAATAGTAAGAATCAAATAGCCAAACAAAAGTGTCTGCCACCATACATTCCCTGGAAATAATTTCGTCTGGATGAGTATCCACAATGAGATTAAACCTCCTAAAAACGGTGCTATCCCCACAAGTATTGATCGTATGAAATCATGAGGATGTTTTTCGTATAAGACATGGCCCAACTTCACCTTGTTCCCTTCTATGGCGGGGAAAAGCTGAATTTCACGAGGATGTAAATTAAGGAGAAGCGCTCCTATATAATGGGATAATTCGTGGATTACTGTGCCTGGAAAATAAATCAACGAAACAAAAAACAGTATTGATTTGTCATTTCTCACTATTTTTTTTAATACTTTATATGATTTTTGAAGCGCCAGCCTTGAAAGGAAGAATATGCCTATGATTTCTCCAATGAATAACGATATGAGAAGAGTGATGCTCATGCAAAAAAACTGCCCAATGCTAATTCCTGCATCTTTTTCTGAATGAGGATAAAGAGAAGAATAGAAAGAACGATGAGCGTTATAACGATAAGCGCCAAAAATACGGTATTAATATCAAAAGACCTTGTAACTATCTCTTTTGAGCTATACTTTTGCTGTATCTTCCCAACATCAAGTGATGTAAAGTCTTTTTCCATAGTTCACTTCATTGTATCACTTCTGCGGTTGAAGTCCATCGGCCGTTGGAATTGGTTGTTCTTTCGGCAAATCAGTCGGAACTGGTTTCTGTTCTTCTTTTTGTGTCGGCATAGCATCGATATCAAACTGTTCTTGAATCTTTGTTGAGCCACAAGATGCACAAATACCAGTTGAGTTTGCAATTATCTCTGTTGAAAATTTAGCCGCACACACATCGCACAAGAATCTTTTTCCCTGTTTCTGCTCCTTTTTCTCCAATAGCGTCGCTTTTCTTACATTAAATACGAATTGTTGCCCATCAAAATCAACCTCCACTTCATCTCCCGCATTCGCTTTCTTTTCAATAATGAGGCTTGATATCGGATTTTCAACAATTTTTTGTATCGCTCTTCTTAATGGCCGTGCTCCAAAAACAGGATCAAATCCTTCTCTTGCAATTTCTTTCACTCCGGCTTCCGTATAGGCAAATCCCATATCCTGATCTTCCATCGATTTTTGTACGCCCTTCAGCTGAATTTTCGCAATCCGTGTCATGTGCTCAAAACGCAAAGGCTCAAACATGATCGTTTCATCAAAACGATTGACGAGCTCTGGTCGGAAGAACTTCAACATCTCCGCCATCACTTTTTCCTTGAGAGATTCGAATTGTTTTTTGTGGATTTCTGAATCGATTTTCTGTTTTTCTTCTACATGTTGATCAAGGGGAAGATCCGGCCCAAAATACTCTGCAATTGATTTTGCCTTCCACTGTGGTTCCCCCGTTGTTTTGGTCCATACGGTTGCTCCCACTACCAATACCTCCGCTCCAGAGGGAGAAAATGTATGGATATCCCAATATGCAATTGGCAGTTGCCCTTTATCGGCAGTCTGATCGACAAGATAGTCTTTCAAAAAGCCCGTTTGCCAATCGTTTGTACTGAGCTTTCTTCTCCAATAACGATCTTTGTACGTTACTACTTCTCCCTCATCTGGACTAAATGCATGTGTTTTTAACGCAGCTGTCGGTAGTTGCTCATCAGGTGCATCGGGAAGTGCGTTAATAACGACACCTTCTTTGAAATAAGAAATGAGATTTGTATGTTCCCATGTCTTTGTGGTTGTAGATGTCTTGGAAAATACATCTCCCGCTTTTGTAATCATCTCAATACCTGTTGAGGACATTGCATGAGTGTCAAATCCGTGCATCGGTAACTCAAATTTCTCTTCTGGAGGAGGTGCGGTTTCGCCCTCAGCAACTTTGACTGCAGATGGCTTAACTTCTTGCCCGGCGAAGTAGTCAAGAAGCATCTTTTCTGTCCATTTCCCTTTAGCTTCCTTTTCAAGTATTTTGCTTCCGATAGTAAGAATCTCTCTTCCTCTTGGCGAAAACGTGTAAGAGGTAATCGTTGAGGGTTCTTCAACTTCTGTTTTGCCACCCTTCATAAGCTCTTCCTGAATTATCTTTGATCCTAAATTGGAAGTACAGATAACGACGGTATTTTTAAACGAGATAACATGGCCCTTATTATCGGTGAGTCGTCCGTCATCCAGTATTTGAAGAAGAATATTAAATATATCGGGATGCGCTTTTTCGACTTCATCAAATAACACTACTGAGTATGGTTTTCTTCTTACAGCTTCTGTCAGTTTTCCGCCTTCTTCATACCCCACATAGCCTGGAGGCGCTCCCAGAAGTTTTGCGACTTCATGTTTCTCCATATACTCCGTCATGTCAAAGCGAATCATCGCGTCTTCGCTTCCAAACAACACATCCGCGAGCGTTTTTGCAAGTTCTGTTTTACCGGTACCCGTTGGTCCCATAAAAATGAATGAGCCAATCGGTCGCTGAGGCGATTTTAATCCAGCTCTTCCTCTTCGAACAGCTTGTGCGACGGCACTTACCGCTTCTTCTTGTCCGATAAGACGTTGATGCATGATATCTTCAAGTTTTGCAAGCTTATCCGTTTCGCTTCCCGCAATCTTATTCACGGGAATTCCCGTCCAACGGGAAACAATATCCTTAATCATCGAAACGGTAACAGCCGTTGTTGTCTGTGCCTTTTTTGTATTGAACTCATCTTTCTTTTGATTTAAATCTGCTTCAATATCTGATAATTTTGATTTGATGATGCGAGCCCGTACATTATCTCCTGATTTAGTCGACTCTCCCATTTCCTGTTGGAGCTGTTTTATCCGTTCATCAAGTGATTTTATTTCTTCGGGAAGAGAGATAAGGGGCAACCGAACGGCGGAGGCGGATTCATCGATCAAATCAATTGCCTTATCAGGTAAAAATCTCTCACCAACATATCGTTTAGAAAGACGGACTGCAGCCTCAACCGCAGCATCGGGAATTTGGACTCTATGGAACGCTTCATATTTGCCCTTTAACGCCTTCAGCATTTTTATTGCTTGCTCCTCAGTTGGTTCTGGCACTACGACCGGTTGGAATCTTCTCTCAAGAGCCGGATCTTTTTCAATATACTTTCTATACTCGGTGAGCGTTGTTGCACCGATAATCTGCATTTCTCCTCTTGATAAACCAGGTTTCAGCAGGTTCCCTGCGTCCCCCGCTCCTTCTCCTCCCGCAACAATATTGTGAATCTCATCAATAAAAAGAATTATTTGTCCCTTGCTTGCTTTCACTTCGTCAATCACCCCTTTCATACGTTCTTCAAATTCTCCCTTGTGGGAAGCCCCCGCCATAACACTCATCAAATCTAATCCTAAAATTCTTTTATTGAGTAAGGGTTCCGGAACTTGCTTATTGACTATCTGTTGAGCTAATCCTTCGATTATTGCGGTTTTCCCCACTCCCGCTTCTCCCACCATAACGGGATTATTTTTGCTTCTTCGGGAAAGGATGTGAATCACCCGTTCAATGACTTGGGAACGCTCTATGACAGGATCAAGAAGGCCCTGCGCCGCTCTTGCGGTTATATCGATGGTAAATTGATCTAATGCGCTTTTCTTTTTTTCCGCTTCTTTTTGATCGGTGAGAAGACCTTCTTTGTTACCCGCGATTTTTTTATTGAGGTCTTCTTTTTTGAGGCCCAATTTTGCCAACGCTCGGGCACCAATCCCTTCACCTTCTTCGTACAAGGAAAACAAAATATGTTCTGGAGATATGAACTCAAATCCGAGCTTTCGTGCGACGACAAGGGAATTGTCAATTATTCTCTTCAGTCGGGGGGACATTTGGGGAGGAATCAATTTTGGTGCTTCCCGCTTATATGTTTGTGCTAGTTCAGCCTCTATCTGTTGAGGTTGTACCTTCATCTCCATCAACAGTTTGTATATTTCTCCATCTGCTAAAAGACCATGCAACATATGTTCACTATCTATAAACGCAGATCCTAGCTCTTTTGCTTTTGCCTGAGCGGTTACGAATACTCTATTGGATCGTTGTGTCAAATGCGTCATTAAATCCAAATCGGTTCTTTTCTGAGAACTCATACTGGAATTTAACGAAGAGCCAAGGGGTTTTACATTGCCCGCCGTAGCCGCATTCGGAACAGCGGAGGATGGTTGACCAGGAACCGTCGGACTTTTGCTTGAATTTGAATTTGGAGTTTGAATTTGCCCTACTACTGGTGGTTGATTATTCAATAATTGTTGGACCCTTTGCTGTTCTGGAGTCATTACTTTGACTGGAGGTGCTCCGATACCGTTGTATGACTGCCCTCCGGGAGGATTTCCTATTCCATTATAAGAGGATGCCTGAGGTTGGGATATTGGTTGTGGAGGTGCTCCTGGAACTTGAGCAGCTTGCCCTGAGCCTGTCGAAGGGATTGGACTTGCATTCGAGTTGTTATTTTTTATAAAATCAAAAAAGCCAGACATATAATTCATTATGATGAATAAAATGGCGATTGTCAACAAATGATAAAAAAAATACTTCCTCTCTCTATTTTTGTTTTGCTCGTCGTCGTAATTATCCTTTTAGGGCTTCAGAATATTCTAAATAAGAATAAACCACAACAAAGTTCAAGTGTCAAGCCAACACTCTACCAAGGAAAAACAGGAACTTATGTCGCGCAACAAGGAAGTAAAACTAACATTCCACAGATAACGGCAGATCAATTGCAAAATATACTCCCTATATACGCGCCAGATTTTTCATTGGAATATTCCGACAGATTGCAAAAATATGTTGTTACGACTCAGACTGACGAAGGAGAAAGTTTTTACAATGAATGGCTTGCTCAAAATACATCTTATGAGAACGAACTGCAAAATGTTATTATCACAAAACAGACAATTCAAGAATTGCACGAAGCGCTTGATTATGCAAAGGGAAGCCAGTTGACGCCGGAAAAAAAGGCACAGCAGGACGCAAAAATATTTACCGATACCCTTAACACCCTCATGAATCTTCCTTTTCTATTTATGCAGTCCACAACTCAACCAGAGGAGAATATTGATTCTCCTTCCCCCACTCCCAACAAACAAACACTCAAACTCACTCCTACATCTTCTCTCCCATCTCCTACGCACTACGCGTTACCCTCTACGAGCTTCACCTACTACTCCCAATGTAGCGGCCCATATGATAACGTACCACTCCCCCAAGGATGTACTATTTGTAATGCGGGTTGCGGACCAACAAGTGTCGCTATGATTCTTTCTTCCTATATCGATACATCGCTTACTCCCCCAAAAACAATAGAGATTATGGAAGCAAAGGGAGCGCGAATCGGTTGTTTTGGATCGTATATCTCAGAAATATATTCCTACCTGAAGGGAAGGGGGGATCTTAAAATCTCTGACTTTATCATTCCTTCAGAAAAAGGCCTTACGGCTGATGAAGTGGCAAAAGACCTACAAGGATATACAAAATCTGGATGGACAATATTCGTCCTTGCCAATTTCAAGACTGATGGAGGGGGGCATTATTTTTGGGTGACAGATGTAAAGAAAAATGGAGATATCCTTGCCTATGACCCCTATTATGGAAAACAACAGGCCGCCCCCATTAATGAAAACAGATATTCACCAGCGCCCTACTATCGGTATGCCTTTGCGATTAAAAAAAGTTAAGTGTGTCATTCCCGCGGAGGCGGGAATCCAGTTAATAAATTTCCTTATATGTCAAAATCAACAATTAAATTCTATCTCATTCCCGGTATAATTCTTATAACGGTTATAATAATTATAACTGTTATAGCTTTTATTTACCCAAAACCCACCTCCCCTACCACTAACAACCCACAACCCTTCGACTCCGCTCAGGGCAAGCCTACCCACTACAACCTACCTACTATAACCTACCCCGTACAACCTACAACCTTACCTATCCAAGATTTCACCGGTGCAGATATTAATCAGACTCTTCCCCCGCAACTCAAAAATATCGGAGAACAAAAGACAGCGCTTCGAAGGCTCACTCCCCTTACTCTTGCCTTCGCAACTATCGAGTTCGACTATGAAAATGATGTATTCTTGGTACGTCTCCTGGACCCAAAAGAAGAAAGCAAAATACAATTTACTACCTGGAAAGACCAAAACTATCCCGCCCTCACGGAAGGTAAATTTGTATTCAATTAATCCCAAACGTCATTCTGGGGAGGAATACTGTGACGACTCCAGAATCGGTTTTGACATTCGGTACAGAATACTGTACTATTTTCCATATGACCACAACGCTATCTATAACACAAGCCCGTAACAAACTTCCAAGCCTCGTAGATAATGCAAAAAGAAAACTTTCAGAATATATCATTACGGTAAACGGCGCTCCCGCTGCCGTGCTTATCTCCGCCGCTGAATATGAATCACTAAAGGAAACAAATGAAATTCTTTCAGATCCTGAATTAATGGAATCAATAAAGAGGGGTGAAGCGGATGTCAAAGCAGGAAGAGTATATGAATGGGAGGATATAAAAAAAGAACTAAAATTAAATAATGCATCATATGTATCGGATCAAACTCACCGCCCAAGCAAAAAAAGAGCTTAAAAATTTGAAAGTAGTGTATCAAATAGCTATCGCTGCAGCGTTTGAAGACATAAAGGAAAATCCATTTATTAGTAAGCCCCTAACAAGAGAGCTCTCTGGGAGATTCTCTTATAAAATGAGTGTGTTTAGGATAATTTACACGGTAAACGAGAGTGATAAAACCGTACAAGTGCTATCTGTCGGACATCGTTCAAGGGTGTATAGATAATTGCACCCGTCATTCTGGGGAGGAATACTGTGACGACTCCAGAATCGTCTTTATCGTCATTCTAACTTGTCCAGAATCCTTCCGTATAAATCTTTAAATTCAGGATTGAATTTTTTTATCATCGTTAGTTTATCCTCCCTATTCATATCTTTAATTTGTTTTTCACGTACAATCGCTTGTTCTATTGATTCACAGTATTCGTAATAGATTAATTTAGAAAGTGAATAAGTACTGGTAAACCAACTACCTACTTTATTTTTATGCTGATAAACTCTTCGTACTAGATTGTTCGTTACTCCTGTATAGAGTGTTGGTCTTTCATTTGCCATAATGTAGACAAATCCAACTTTGTTCATACAAAAATTATATATGATTCTGGAATCCCCTCTGATGACCCTAGACCGTCATTCTGGTAAGCGAATACAGTGAGCGCATCCAGAATCGCCAAAATGGATTCTGGGCAAGCCAGAATGACGCGATTCTGAGTCAAGGAGAGTGAACTCTTACTGTCTCTACAATCGTTTGCATTCTTTGTGTAAATTTCGTTACAATGAATTATGCTTCGTGTTTTTAAATCCGGCATTGATTTCCTTAAAAAAGCATTTTTGGTCGTGGGGGTTTTTTTCATCATTTTTGCCATATTTGGAAACGTTATTAATAATAATAAACCTAGAATAGATGACGAAGCTATCATCGCCGCTCAACAGAAGAAGTTATACGCTGTGCTTGATGATAAAAAAATAAATAGCACAAAAACGGGGAAAGTTGCACTTGCTATATATCGTTTCTCCTATTGCTCTCTTATCGGGGAATTGTGCACAGAAAAGCCGGTTGTAGGCGATAGCAATTTCAAAACAAGCTTACTCGGTAAAGTCTCCTCTCTCATCGCACTTCCCTATAAATATCCTCCCGCATCGGGTACTTTTTGGGTAAGAAATACGCTTGAAAAAGCAGGTTTTATTCCCCAATCATTAGCCGCAGAGGGCATTGGGTTTTCCTCCATTAAACCCCTTATGAATCTGTGGATTGTTTTCCGTGATGTTGCCTACCTTATTATTGTAGTCGTACTTGTGTCTATTGGTTTCATGATCATGTTTAGGATGAAAATAAACCCCCAAACAGTGATATCGGTTGAAAATTCACTGCCGAAAATTGTTGTCGCGCTCCTTCTTATCACCTTCTCATTCGCAATCGCAGGATTCTTGATAGATATGATGTATCTTCTTATTCTCCTTGCTATAAATATTCTGAGTTTTGGTGAAAAGTATTATAGTACTGCAAAAGTACAAAGCGAGTTTCTCAATTCGGGATTAGGAACGTTGTGGGAATACATATTACCTTATAAAACTCTCCCCTCATTCAACCTTGGCCCCTTGCATATTCAGGCAAATAAATTCCTCTGGATGGATTCTATTCCATTCGCTCGAGAAGTGTATTTAGGAGATGCGCTTGCCTCGTTTATTCCTTATCAGGTTAATCTTTTGATAAGAGGAATTGCTTTAACTATTATCCCCATCCTTGCTGGATATCAGATTTCGCAAATGGTTAAATTGACTGGGGCGACTTCGTTATTGAATAATTTATCAGTCTTTGGAAACGGGGTTGGAGCTATTCCACAATTTTTTATTGGTGTCCCCCTTACCATGTTGATCTACGTTGCTCTCATAGGAGTGACGCTCAATGGTTTTGGTTTTTTCCTTGGAATAATAGTTACTCTTACCGTTACAGCTATGTTCTTTAATATTTTCTTCATGTTGTTCCGATCATACCTTCAAATCATTGTTGTTATTATCTTTGCTCCTATTATCCTTTTATTTGAAGCAATTCCTGGGAAATCAACCTTTCAATTTTGGTTTATTGGGTTGATTGGAGAGTTAATCACATTTCCCCTGGTAATCACTATGTTATTAGTGGGTAAAATTTTGATTACCACTTTGTCATACCCAGGAGACTATTGGAGAGCACCTTTTATTGGACACCTCAATACTGAGGGATTTGGTGTTATATTTGGAGCTGGCTTTATTTTTATCATTCCGGATATAGTAAAGTTTGTAAAAGAGGCTATTGGTGTCAAGCCACTGCCGTTCAATATCGGTGTTGGGACATTCCTTGGAGGAGCAGGAACTGTTGGTGGAGGAGCAATGGGTATATTACAGCATTTTAGTACATTGAGTTTGGGTATAAGTGGGATTGGAACTCTTAGGGGAATGATTCCTGGAAAAAAAGCAGATTCAAATAAAGACTCCGCTGGAGAATCAGAAGAAGCTATGACAAAACGACTTGCAGCAGAAGATGCATTACGAGCAAGAAACTTAGCTAGTGGGGGGAAATTATAGAAAACAAAAAAATAATTAATTAAAACCAGGAATTCTTAATATATCTACCCCAATTATTTTTAAAATTAATATCGAAAAAATAATTACCATAAGTCCGGTAATGCAGTTTGTCAATAACTCCTGAGCTTTCTTTACCTTTTCTGCATTTCCACTTGATGTCTGCATCTGGAATGCCGCAAACATAATGCAAAGCAGTGATATGCCCCCAGCTATTCCGATGCCAGTTTTCATAATATTATTAGTAATAAATTCACTCAGGTTACCATTAAAACACCCAAGTGCAGTCCACACACCACTTTTGTTGTGTGCACAGTCTGTACATTGACTTTGTTCTCCTGGAGTTCTTATATTTTTACACATCTCCTCAATAGAGGTTAAAGGCTCTTTTGGAACATCCAAAAGACATATGCATGAACTACTATTTACATCTCCAGGTGTGCTTGGCACCCCATCCATACAGGGTTTTATTATTATTGTTTTTTGTTTTTGAATGATAGCATTCGTATTTTTTTCTATCACGGGGCGTATAAGCCTATGCGCTGCATCAAGCGCCGGGATCCCCAGATTAATCGCTGCTGGGGTAATGAGAGGAGATTTGCAACATTTCTTTAAATCTCCTGTCCCGTTGGAATTGCCACAAGTGATACCTGGTTGTGGAATGCCTGAAGGAATAATGTCTTGAGCAAATGAACTTCTCTGAATAATTACCAAAAACGAAACCATCAAAAACATCACGGTTATTGTTTTTGTTTTCATATATCCACTATACAATAATTCTTATTTCTTTTTTGCTTCTGATTCTTCAAAAGCTTTTTTAATTTGAGCAAGCAAAATAAATATAAGAAATGCGGGTAAATATTTATTGATAATATCAAATAACATATCAAACTTTGTCCCCCCATAATTCTCTCTCAACTTTTTGGAAGTCCAGTCATGAAAATCATGTTTTCTTCGCGAGAATAGTGGAATGTCAGGGATAGTAATATTTATTCCAAAG
>Ga0210005_1002362_pt1 | contig 11113 bp, 11 predicted proteins | sample CryGey02umfilter_3_FD_183961 | JGI IMG/M metagenome (GOLD analysis project Ga0210005, IMG submission 183961) | Groundwater microbial communities from aquifer in Utah, USA - Crystal Geyser 4/9/14 0.2 um filter (SPAdes) (version 3) | ecosystem: Environmental > Aquatic > Deep subsurface >... | reverse complement strand
ATTTAGTACACTTTTAATAGCCTTTTCAAGATATTCGGCCCGATTGAAAGTTGTAATAATAACTGAAACTTTCGGCATTGAAATTAATTTTTAAGTTGAGCAATTACAAAAATTGTTGATCTAAAACCTAAAATATATAAAAATTCACGAAAAGGGGATGATATAATTCTATAGAAAGATATTAATACTTTTTTCAATAAGCCTGAACTACGAAGGGGTATTTTAAAATCATTACTACTTTTATCATCGTTATTCGAAGGCAATGAAGTATTTTTTATTAATTTCAATTTAATTAATACATTAATTAAAAGAGCAATTGTATCTAGTCTGCTAATTTTCTTCATGGTAATAATCTCAAAATTGTTTTTTGTCAAAAATATTTTTAGTGTCTCTGGGGTCCAATAAGCGGTATGGTAAGGTGCTATATTACACGAATATTCCCAGGGACCAAACATTTTTACATCTGGCACGCTCAAAGCTACAAAACCTTTGTTATTTAACAGATTTTTTATGGTTAAAATAAATTCTTTTGGAGCTTCTATATGCTCAAGAACCTCGAAAAGGGTTATTAAATCAAATTTGGGTAAATTTGGTAATAAAGCAAAGTCATAGATTGATAAAGGATATAGGTTCTTTAATCCAAATAACTTTTTAGCTTTCTCAATTGCCTTGCGATTAAAATCAACCCCAAAAACATTAAACCCACGTTTATGAAGTTCTGTGAGAAATAAATTAACTCCACATCCAATATCTAATATCGTTCCCTTTTTTATGGGTAGAAGTTTTAAAATCAACTTATGTCTCAAAGCAAGGGTTGGTTTAATTAATATATCAGCAAAATCTTTATAATGTTCCTCAAAAAATTCCTTAGGAGCCTGACCTGGTGGATCCCAAAATTGGAAAGCACATTTTGAGCATTGATATAAATCCCACCGATCATGATGGCGTAAGTGCTTAAATTCTCCCTGTTCATTTGATTTAAAACCGCAAACAAGGCATTCTAATTTTTGCTTCGTCTTAATAAATTCCATTATTTCAAAAATAATTTTAAGCCTTCATCTAAATTAATTTTTGGCTGCCAACCCAGTTCTTTTTTGGCTTTGGAATTATCTAAACAGTACCTAATTTGCTCGCCAGGCCTATCAGGATGATAAATGGGTTGGGATTTTTTGCTTAATAAATCGGCGATTTTTTCATAAACCGCGTTTAGGGTCGTCTCCACGCCAGTGCCGATATTGAAAACTGGATTGGGGTGATTCTCAGAAACATCTAAAGCAAGTAAATTGGCATTAACCACATCCTTAATAAAAACATAATCTCTGGTTTTATTGCCATCACCCCATATTTCTGCTTGTTGGTCTTGAGCTAATTTTCTGATATAGTCAGCCATTGCTCCGGTGACTTGTCTTGGTCCATAAACCGCAGAATAGCGCAGAATTACATAAGGAAGTTTATAGGCTGAATAATAAAATCTCAAATAATTTTCAACAGCATCTTTTGTCACAATATAGGGCGAAATTGGCATTACAGGTTCGGTTTCTTTAGCGGGTAAATTTTTAGTATTTCCATATAAAAAACCCGAAGAACTAAGAACAACTTTTTTGACGCCGAGGTTTTTGGCTCTTTGTAAAATCCTAAGAGAACCAACCAAGCAATCCATATCCAAAAGAGGATTTTCCACTGATTTTGGAACTAAAACAAAAAAAGCGAAATGATAAATAAATTCTGGTTTTTCTTTTTCTAAAATTTCTTCAATTTTAGGGTCAGCAATATTTATCTGATAAAATTTTGCTTGAGGATTAAGATTTTCCTTTCGGCCAGTGAAAAGATTATCAACAACCACTACCCTGGCTCCTTGATTAATTAGGGCATCAACTGTATGAGAACCGATAAAGCCAGCTCCGCCAGTGACTAAAATTTTTTTATTTTTCAGATTCATTTTTTAAATAGAATTTCTTTATAGAACGCCAAATATTGTCCCGCCATTTTTTGCCAAGTGTTGGCCACTCTAAAAGCGCTTTCTCCCAATTCTTTTCGCTGTTTTTCAGGCATTTCTAAAAATTCTTTCATTTTTTCGGCCAGCGATTCCGAATTTTCCGGCTCGGCAATCAGTCCCATTTTGTTTCTTCTTACCAATCTCCCCATTTCGGAAACGTCGCTGACAATTGAAGGTATTTTACAAACAGCCGCTTCTTTAAGCAAGGGGCCGCTGCCGCCGGTGTATATTTTAATATAGGGTAGGACCAGAACATCGCTGGCATAAAAATAAAAATATACTTCATTTTGGTCAATATAACCTAATTTTAAAAACACCCTGTCTTTTATTCCTAATTTTTCAATGAGATTTAAAATTTCCGATTCTTGATAATCAAACAACGAGCTGGCTATTAAAACCTTGAAATCTTTATTTTTTAAAAGAGAAATCGCTTTAAAGAAATATTCTATCCCCTTGTCTCTTCTTAATATTCCAAAAAAGAGGAAAATCGGTCCTTTATAATTTATCGCCAATTTTTCTCGAGCCTGCTTTTTGGTTAAAGAAAAAGAAGGAGAGTTGGCGCCGTCATAAATTACGGCAATGGGAAACTTTTCATTTAAATTGAACTGTTTTCGCAATTCCTCTTTATGATAATTACCTAAAGTAACAACGGCTTTTATTTCTTTATCCAAACAGCTTTTTAAGATTGCTTTTTGAAGAACCTTGTATAATTTTTTTAAGAAAAAACCCGGGTAGCGGGAAAAAGCAAAATTAGGTGCACTTATCATTAAGGCTACTGGCGAGAGAATTTTTCTATAAAATCTTAAAAGGATAGATAAAATGCCGTATTCCGCATCAAAAATCTGAACAACGTCAAAATGATTATTTTTCAAAAACCGCAAAGCGGCTCGTAAAATAACAAAACAATTTCTAAAATAGCCATAATAGTAATAGACGGGGTTTCGACTTTTACACTCATCAAATTTTTCAAAAGCGTATTTGCCCTTTTTATACTCAATAATTTTAAACAGAGGCTCGGCTGTTAAAAACTTTTCGGGATAAACTTTATTGGTAAAAAGATAAACTTCGTTCCCTAATTTACTCAATTCCTGGCAGAGGTTTATGGTATAAATTCCATAATGCCCTCTTTTGTCGGCGGTTGGTTGAATAAATAAAATTTTCATTTTAATGTTTGATTTTCGCCACTATTAGAGTGTGCCAACCAAAATGTCTTTCTAATAAGTGAAAGATCATCTTTGGCAGCCAACGAAAATACCAGACCCATTCATATTCATAGTTAAGGTATCTGTCAATTTTATAAGGAAAAATGTGGTCTTTTGTCATCTTAATAATCTCAAAATCCTTCATCAGACACTTAATATCTCTAAAAGAGTAATAATGAGTTACCGGGGAGCCAGTTTGGGCTTCGGAATAGGTTCGGATTAAATCTTTAGCCCGCCAAAATGCTCCCTTGCCATATTTCAAAATAATCCATAACGCCTTAAAACTCCATTTACTATAAAGCATTATCCTTATTTCAGTATTGAAATGACAATATTTTTTAATTTCTTCAAAAACCTTTTCTGGATAAGGAGTGTGATGGATTACCCCAAAAGAATAAATCAGGTCATAAGGTTCAACTGGTAAAAAAGAGTTTAATTCTTCGGCGTTACCTAAATAAAATTTTGCTTTTAAACCGTAGACACTAAATCTTTTCCTGGCAATTTCCAAACTTTTTTCGGACAATTCAACGACCGTCAAATCGGCGCCATTTTTGGCAAAATTTATTGAATCGGTTCCGATGCCACAACCAATTTCCAAAACATTTTTTCCTTTCCATTTCTCAAATTGAGCAAATTGGGGGATATGGGGTTCAACAAAATATTTTCTTTTTTCTACTTCATCAAAATATTCTCTGCTCCCTATTTCTCTGGGGAGTGTCGGACATTACAAGGGTGGCTATCCCAATAGTCCTTAACTTTTTCTATTTCGATTTCCATTAATTTCCCCGTGAAAATGGCCGGTTCTTAAATGGCGGACTTTCCGATGAAGTTTTTTTGGTTCCAAGTGCCGCCAAAAATCAATAATGGTAATTCGTTTTTGCTTTTTAAGATGTTTTTTATGGAGATGATGAATTTTCTTAAATTCCGGATGGGGTTGGGCAATCACCCATAAGGCCGACTGGCTTAAACAGTGGTCTATTGAAGAAGCATAATGAATTCTCTCGCCGAAAATTTTTCTGACATTTTCCATGGCTAGAGGGTCGTAAACGCTGATTTTGATATTTTTATTCTCTAAAAGAAGTCGGCGGATAATTTCAATACTGACCGATTCTTCAATCTCCGGCGTATTAACTTTATAAGCCAGACCTAGAATAGAAACCGCTTTGTTTTTAGAATTTTTAACGAGTTTTAATATTTTTTCTGTCGTGTATTGAACATAAAATCTATTTAAGTAATCCGTGGCTTTGGATAAAAGAGCATCCACTCCGCAATTTTTAGCAAAAATATAAAAAGCCCGATTGTCTCGAGGGAAACACGGTCCAGCATAACTTAAGCCGGCTTTTAAAAAATAAGGAGAGACTCTTTTGTCAGCGCCTAAAGCTGCAGTAATTTTATCAATTTCCGCTCCTTCAATTTTTTCACAAACTCTGCCCAAAGTATTGGCAAAGGTAATTTTCATTGTCACATAAACATTCAAACTGATTTTAGCAATCTCGGCACTGATAATTGACATTCGGGCAATATAAGGCTTGTTCTCACAAACTCTTTTATAAATAGCTTCAAGTTTGTCTCCGGCTCTTTTGTCGCTTTCACCGATTAAAACCATATCTGGTTTCAAAAGACCATTTATAACATCACCTAAAGCGATAAATTCCGGATTATAACAAACCCCAAAATCCTTGTTTAATTTCTTAGCGGAATATTTTTCGATTAAAGGAATTAGTTTTTTTTCAATTGTTCCCGGCGAAACCGTGGAAACAATAACGAAAAGATGATAAGCTTTTTTATTTTTTAAATCCTGAGCCAAGGGTTTTAAGGCGGCTTTTAAACACTCGTCGGAAAAACTGTGGTCTTTTTTAGAGGGCGTGGGGACAATAAAAAAAGTAATATCGGAATTTTTAATAATTTTTTTGGAATCAGTTGTCGCTCTAAAATTACTCCTTGATTTATCCAATAGTTCCTGCAGCCGCGGTTCAATTACCGGTGCTTTGCTTTGATTAACCAAATTAATGGTTTTTTTATTAATGTCCAGCCCTAAAACCTTATAGCCTTTATAAACGAAACAGGCGGCAGTACAAACGCCAAGCTTTCCTAAACCGACTACTGAAAGATTAAACTTCCCCATAAATCACAAACAAATCACAAATTTTTTTTGAAAGAAATTACTTCTTGCTCTATCCATTTATATGTTTTCTCTAATCCTTCGCGGAGAGGACGAGAGGGAGCCCATCCGAGTTTTTCCTGAATGAGACGATTGTCGGAATTTCTGCCGCGAACTCCTAAGGGACCGGGAATATATTTTATTGTTAAGTTTTTACCGGCGATTTCCATAATCATCTTAGCTAATTGATTTATTGAAACCATTTCTTCTGAGCCAATATTTACCGGTCCCGTAAAATCTGAATCCATTAATCGCCTCATTCCTTCTAAACATTCATCAATAAAAAGGAAGGACCTTGTTTGTTCGCCATCACCCCAAATTTCAATTTCACCTCCATTTGGTGTTTCAGCTACTTTTCGGCATAAAGCGGCCGGCGCTTTTTCTCTGCCGCCTTTCCAAGTTCCTTCTGGACCAAAAATATTATGAAAACGAGCTATTCGAACATTCAAGCCGTAATTGCGATGAAAAGATAAATACATTCTCTCGCTAAAAAGTTTCTCCCAACCATACTCGCTATCCGGTGCTGCGGGATAAGCAGAGTCTTCGGATAACTTCGGGCTTGTGGTACTTTCCTGATTATAAGCGGGGTACATACAAGCGGAGGAAGAATAAAAAATTTTACCGATGCCTTTTTTGGTACAATGATGCAAAGCATTTAAATTTATAAGCGCGGAGTTGTGCATAATATCCGCGTCGTGCTCTCCAGTGAAAACAAACCCGGCGCCACCCATATCAGCCGCTAACTGATAAACTTCATCAAAATGTCTATCAAGAATTTTTTCCCAGACATTGGGGTTTCTTAAATCGCCTATTACAAAATCATCCGCTGCTGTTTGGTTAAATTCTGGATATTTTAAATCAACGCCCCTGACCCAAAATCCCTCGCTTTTTAATTTTTTTACCAAGTGACTGCCGATAAAACCGCCAGCCCCACAAACCAAAGTTGTTTTGTTCATATTTTAAATATAATATTTTTAAAATAATCAGCAAGAACCCATTTCCCCCGGCTAACCCAAGTGGCCAAGGTGAAAATTACAATGTCTTTAAGGCTTCAACAATTCTTTGGTCTTGAGGCCAATAATCCAGAATTTTTTCGCCGATGAGCCGGGCTTGAGCATTTAAATTGCTTAACCGATAAAATTCAAAAAGACCATAAAGATACTGGGGTCTTTTGGGACTTTTTTCCAGACCTTTCAAAAAATATTTTTGGGCTAGTTCAAAATCTTTTTTTTCTTTGTAAGAAAACCAGTTAATTTCATGAGCCGAAGCAAGTACTGACAAATCCTGGTGGTAACCCAAACTGTTATTTTCGGGCAAACGATTAAATTCCTGGTCTAAATAATCAAGCAATGCCCGAGCTATTTCCGGCGGCGGTTTATTTTGAATAAGCGGGGAGATTCGTTCACCCAGAACTTTTATTGATTCTTCTTGACCAACCGGAGAAAAAAAATCCAGGGGCTTGTTAAAATTATCAAAAAAATCTTGCAAGGTGCGGATTTTTTGAGCCTGCAAATTTATCATTGAATCAATTAAAAGCTGGCTTTTTTTAAACGGCAAATAAGAACCGAAATACATCAAAAAAACGATCACCGCCGCGCTAAAAAGAGAAACAAATTTTTTAAAAATGGTCATTTTAATTTTGAATAAGACAAATTTGAACTCGGCCGAACGTTAACTTGTTCCAAAGTGTTAAAAAGAAAAATGGCAAAAGCAAAAAACAAAAATAAATTAAGATAAACCGGCAAGATATCAAAAAGCACCAGGGCTTGAACCAAATAAATTATGGGCAAAGAGAAAAGTAAAGCTCTTTGCCACGCTGATTGATACGGACCTGCCCCGTAGGGTCGCCGCAAGGCGACTCCTTCGGGGTTTAGGCTGATTTGAACGGATTTTTTGTTTTTAGCAGCATAAATCAGCTTTTTATCAACATTGACCAATGTCTTCTTAAAAAATTGAAGATAAAAAACCGCAAATATTCCCAAATAAGCCAAAAGGCCGATAATGCCGGTCTCGGCTAAATAATCAAAAAATACGCTGTGAGCTCTATCAAACCAAGTTTCCGATGGCTGACCAACTTTGAAATGACCGGTGTTAAAATATTTATCAAAAATTAAAGAAAAGTTTTCCGGTCCCCATCCTAAAATCGGCCTTTCTTTAAAACCCTGAATTGCCGAACCCCAGGTCCAAAAACGGGTCTCCAAACTGCCACCGGAAACTGTTAATTCTAAAAGCCGGCTGCTGGAAGGACAAAAAGGAACAAGCGCCAGAGATTTATTTGATTTATTGAAAAAGAAAGCCAAGCCACCCAAAAAAATAAGAAAAACTAAAGCCGCGGCCGTCAGCCGTCTTGTCAGACCGGCTGGCAAAATAATGAGCAAATATATCAAACCGAGAAAAAGCCCGACTCCTAAACCCAAAAATGCTCCTCTGGTTTGAGTTAAAAGAAAAATGAATAAAAGCACTAACAAAAAGCTACCAAACATTAAATTCCGCAGCCAATTTTTCTTTGCCGAAAGCCAAAGCCAAAGGAGATAAAATAGAGAAAAAATCATATAAATAGCCACGTAAGAAGGGTTGCCGAGCGTAGCTTGAAACCGGTCGCAAATCCCGGTTCCTAAAAAACCTTGCCAATGCAAAGCCGCGGCCAAGCCGTAAAGAATAGACAGCCCGGCAACAATTAAAGAAACAATAAAAAGACGGCGCCAATCTTCTTCCTTTTCAAAAAGCAAAACCAGCAAAAGAAAAAAAATAAAATAGTGAATCATTTGGAAACCGCCGTCGCCGCGCTCATAATTTGACCAAAAAGCGGCTTTGGCATCAACCGCCAAAACCGCTGACAAAACAAAAGCCAAAACAAATAAGGAAATAATAATAACCAGGGGCTGATTAAAAGCTTTTACCAGCCGGGGCTTAAGATTTAAACCCGGTTGAAATCCCCAAGCTAAAAGAAAAAAAATTAAACTTAATTCCACGGCCAGGCGAAAAAAAATGTATTTACCAGTAATAAAAGGAAAAAGAGTTGATGAAGTAATAACAAGGAGAGAGAAAACGGTAAGGTAAAGAAAAAATTTAGAAAGTTTTAAATAAGAGAGCATAGGATTTAAAGAAAGTTTAAATGTTTAAAAGTTTAAGTGTTTAAAAGAGTTTAAGAGCGGATGGTCTCTCGGTAAATGACCGCGAATTAATTCTTCTAGTTCTTTCTCTTTTTCATTGACTGGCTTTTTAAATTTTAAACCTTTATACTTTGAAACTTTTAAGCCATCTATGAACTTGAAAATTAAAGCAGATACGTATTTCGCTAATTCAACCCCGTCTTTTAATTCTTCATCGCTGATATAGTCTTGGTCAAAAGCGACATAAAACTGACTGCGCACTTCGCCGCAAAACGCTTTCGCGATATAAAGAAAATATAAAATCTCTTCTTTGCCTCCTCGTTCAAAACCCTCGGCAATGTTTGACAAAATTGAAACAACGGCGCGCCGGATTTGGTCAATTAATCCGTAATCGCGGCTGAATGTCTGTTTACGCGTGTAATCATAAATCAATTCCGCCAACTCGCGCGATTTCTGCCAGACGAACAAATCTTCAAAAGATTTGACAATAGGCATATGTTTAAAGTCTAAAAGTTTAAGAGTTTAAAAGCAAGTTTAAGAGTTTAAAAGTTTCAAAGTATAAACTAAATCACTTAATGCCTAACTCGTCTAAGACCGGTTTTAAATCCGGATAAATTGTCAATTGGGAAAAATCAATTTCTTGGCCCAGTTCTGAAAAAGTTTCTCGGGCTAAATCTTTTTGGCCATTAAAGTAATAAGCCAAAGCCAGTTTTAAGCGGCCGCTTCTCTCAAAAGTGGCCTGGTGCTCTCCATGCGCCAGGTGAATAGCGGTTTTAAATAGTTCAATGGCTCGGGGATAATCGTTTTCCAGGTCGCCAATCAATTCCTTCACGCCTTTAAACATTTCCCGGATATTTCTCATGTGAGCCATTACATTGTTGGCTACTACCACCTTCGCGCTCCCGTACCGAGCAATAATATTCCTCGCCAGGCCTTCGTTGAAGAATTTGATTATCGTCTCTATGCCCTTTTTTTGAGAGATCTTAGCAATGTTTTTAGCCGGTTCCACGTTAATTACCTGACATTTATCCTTTACCGCCTCCAGAAGCACCCCGTCATTTCCGCCTATCTCCAAAAACAAATCCTTGGGAGATTTCACGAACTCGCCAGCCAATTCTTTGCCCATATCAATGAAATGATCAGCAAGCGGTCCGCTTGCTGACGTTAAATAGTCGTAGTGCTTAAAAAGTAGATCGGGATCGACGATATCTAAAAGCTGAAGAGATGAGCATGCGCGACAGAAGTAAACTCTCAAAGGGAATTTTCCTTCTGGCCCGCCTAAATCATCTTTTTTTAAGAAAGCGTTAGCTAACGGCATTTCGCCAAGATCAAGAATTAAAACAAGATCGGAGCCATCGCATATACCGCAGGTGTTTTTATGAATGAATTGTTTTTCTATTCGAGCCATTAATTAATTTAAGGGGTTTTTAAAAGAATCATGACCTACCGATGTTTTAACTGGCGCCCACTCTGTTTTTAAATATTCCTCTAATGCTTCTTGCCACGGCCTGCTTAAATCCTCCTTTGAAATCATTGCTTCAGAATAAACTCTAGCTGCATCAAGCTCAAACTGGCTTGAATCAACCGGAATCACTTTTATTTCTGGTTTTAAGATTTTGGCGATTAAAAGCGCGATGTCATATCTAGAGCAAATGCCTTTATTAGAAAGATGAAATATTCCTACTTTATTTAAGCGTAAGAGTTTTTTAATACCGCTAATTAAATCTTTTGCGTACGTAGGCGATCCTATTTTGTCGTTTACGGCTTTTATCTCGGACCGATCAAATTGTTTTATTATCTTTGCCACAAATTTTTGGTCATTGCTCGGTCCGCCGCCGAACATCCAGCAGACCCTTGCAATTATATAATCCTTCAACATACCTTTTATTATTAGTTCCCCAATGTATTTCGACCGTCCATAATAATTTTGAGGATTCGGCTCGTCGTTTTCTTCATACGGTTCTTTTTTTGTCCCGTCAAAAACTCCAGCCGTGGAAATATAAACCAATTTCGACCCTAAGCTCTTGGCGGCAAAGGCCATATTATACGTTCCTATCGAATTAACTGAATAAGCGTATTCTGGATCTCTTTCGCACCTATCAACGTCGGTCTCTGCGGCTAAATGTAGTATCACGTTGGGCGCATAAAATTTGCAAACTCGCATCACTTCGCCAAGATCCGTTATATCGAGGAATCGATGGTCAGTTTTAACGCCAAAATCAACATAACTACCGACCATTCCAGACGCACCAGTTATTAAAGTTTTTGAAAAATCTGTTTCCATAATTTTATTGAATCACCTAAATAAATAAAACCACTATAGTAAATTGATGGTATTTTATTTTTTCGACGCCTTAACTCTCTTTCAAAATTATCCGAAAAATCGGCAAACATTTCAAAGTAACTATCCCTTTTAACATTCGTAACCGCTGCATCTACAATCTCATAAAAATATGGTTCTAGAATGTGCATAAAATGTTCATAATAGAGAACTCTTGGTTGATACGATTCTCTTTCGTGGAAAACGACTGGTTTCCCGAACGAAATCAAATCGCCTTTTTTGTGAGCTAATTTCTGCAATATATAACCACCCCAAATATCATCATGTCTGGAAACCGTCCAGCTGTCTATTTTAAAATTC
>Ga0210005_1002360_pt1 | contig 11114 bp, 9 predicted proteins | sample CryGey02umfilter_3_FD_183961 | JGI IMG/M metagenome (GOLD analysis project Ga0210005, IMG submission 183961) | Groundwater microbial communities from aquifer in Utah, USA - Crystal Geyser 4/9/14 0.2 um filter (SPAdes) (version 3) | ecosystem: Environmental > Aquatic > Deep subsurface >... | reverse complement strand
GCTGAAAGGGGCTCCTCTAAAATATCAATAGCATAAACCTTGCCAAATTTCAATCTCTGTGCCAAAGGAATTGCCCAGCCGCCAGAACCTGAACCAAAATCGGCGGCAATCATTTCGCCTTCTATTTTTAATTCGTTTAAAACCTCTTGGGGATTTAAGAAACCATCCATAGTAATTTGAAATTTGTTATTAGAAATTAGAAAATGGTAATGGAAATTAGAAATTGGAAATTAGTTACTATTTTCTATTTTCCATTTTCTATTACTAATTTCCATTTTCCAACAACTAATTTCTATTTTCTTTAGATGCAGGTGGCCGAAGCTACCCTGTCTCCTTCTTCCAATTTCATAATTTTTACTCCCTGGGTAGCCCGAGAAAGTTTTGGAATTTGGGAAATTTTGGTTCTAATTACTTTCCCTTTTTGGGAAATAACAATTAAATCTTCTTCATCAGATATTAGTTTTGAAAAGACCAAGTCCCCAGTTTTTTGAACAATCTTAGCTGTTTTTATTCCCGAACCCCCCCTTCCTTGTAATCGGTATTCAGTCAAATCCGTTCTTTTCCCATACCCATTTTCCGTCACCACCAATAAATATTGTTTTTCTGCCTTCTGCCTTTTGTCTTCCGACTTCTGCCTTCTTCCTTCCTCCTTTTTTATTACGTCCATCCCCACTATTTTATCCTCTTTTTTTAATCTCATTCCTTTGATTCCGGCTGCCTGTCTTCCCATTGCTCTGATATCTTTTTCTTTAAAACGAACGGCTTGGCCCTTTTGGCTGACCAAAATTATTTCGTCTTCGCCACTGGATTTTTGAACTGCTTTTAAAAGATCTCCTTTTTTCAAAGAGATGGCAATTAAACCCGACCTTCTGACATTTTCAAATTCGGAAATCTCGGTTTTTTTCATTATACCATTCTGAGTTGCCATCACTAAATATTTTACCCCGTTAGAAATGGAATTTCTAACGGGGTTTATCCCCAGCTCCTCGTTACTCAAAGATATTAAACAAAGGACCTTTTCTTGAGGAGAGATTTCTAAGAAATTCAAAAGTCCTCGACCCCGGGCTACTCTGGTAGCTTCGGGGATTTCATAAACGATTGTTTTAAAAACCTTTCCAGAATCAGTAAAGAAAAACAAAGAATCGTGGGTATTAGCTGAAAGGAAGTGCTCAACAATATCATCTTGCAAGGTTTGCATTCCGACCATTCCTTTTCCTCCTCTTTTCTGGATTTTGTAGGTCTTGGGATTGATTCTCTTAATGTAACCGGCCTGAGTTAAGGTAATAATTGTTTCTTCTTCAGGAATTAAGTCCTCCACTGCTATTTCTCCCACTTTTTGGACAAAAACCTTTGTTTTTCGTTCGTCTCCGAATTTTTCTTTCATTTCTTTCAATTCTTTTTTGGTTATCTCTTTTATTCTCTGAGGGCTTTTTAAAATTGCCTTGAAGATTTTGATTTTTTCCAGGTTTTCTTTTAATTCTTCTTCAATCTTCTTTCTTTCCAATTTTGCCAAAGCCGATAACTTCGTTTCCAAAATGGCATTGGCCTGGATTTTTGTCAATCTAAATCTCCTCATTAATCTTTTTTCGGCCTCTCCTCTATCTCTCGAACTTTTAATAAGCTTAATTACTTGATCAATTTTACCGAGGCATTTATCTAGTCCTATAAGAATATGAACCCTTTCTTCCGTCTTTTCCAAATCATATTTTGTCCTTCTAAAGATTACTTCCTTTCGAAAAGCCAAATAATAATTCAATAAATCAGCCAAACTCAAAACCCTGGGTTGGATTCCATCAACCAGGGCTAGCATATTCAAATAAAATGTTCTTTGTAAATCAGTGAATTTGTAAAGCTGATTCAAAACTTTCTGAGGATAGGCATCGCGAGCCAAATCAATAACAATTCTTAAGCCCTCTTTATCCGATTCGTCGCGAATATCTCTGATTCCTTGAATCTTTTTTTCTTGAACCAATTTCGCCAACTGCTCAATCAAACTCGATTTTTGAACCTGAAAGGGAATTTCGGAAATTACAATCTGGGTTTTACCGAGCACATAATCCTTTATGTGCTTCGGTTTACCAGTTTTAGTTTCTAAAATTTCAGCTTTTCCCCGAGTTAAAATTGGACCTTTGCCCTGGGAATAGGCCTCAATGATTTCTTTTTTGCCATAAATTTCTCCGCCGGTTGGAAAATCCGGTCCTTTAATAAATTGAAAAAGGTCTTCAGTATCAGCTTTGGGATTATTAAGTAAATAGATGGAAGCATCAATAACCTCTGAAAGATTATGAGGAGGAATGTTGGTTGCCATTCCCACGGCAATACCCAAAGAACCATTCAATAAAAGTTGGGGAAGAGGAGAGGGCAAAACCACTGGTTCTTTTCTGGTGCCATCATAATTATCAGTAAAATCAACCGTATTTTTCTCGATATCTCTCAGCATTTCCTCGCCGATTCGGGATAACTTGCATTCCGTATATCTTTGGGCGGCCGGCGGGTCCGAGTCGATACTGCCAAAATTTCCTTGCCCTTGGATTAAAGGATATCTCAGAGAAAAATCTTGAGCCATTCGAGCCAAAGAATCGTAAACCGCCACATCTCCGTGGGGGTGATAGCGCCCAAGGCAGGACCCAACAACCGTTGCCGACTTCCTAAATTTGGCATCGTGCCTTAAACCATCTTCCAACATTGTATACAAAATCCTTCGGTGAACCGGTTTTAACCCATCCCTGACATCGGGTAGAGCCCGGGAGATAATTACTGACATCGCATAGTCAATATAACTTTCCTTCATCTCTTCGGTGATTTCTCTGGGCTTAATATAACCAGCCTCTTTTTTTATCATATTATCATATTAACATTTTAGCATTTCAGCGAGACATTAATTGTTAAAATGTTAGGATGTTAGAATGCTAAAATGTTTTTAGGATTTTAAAATAATAATTTTCATTCCTTCGGTTGGCAAATTTCTTTGAGAAACCGAAAGTTTTTTTGAGACCTCCGGAGCTTTTACCCCCATCATTTTTAAGAATTTATCCAATCCTTCTAATTTGATTTTTAGTTTGGGAATGTGATAATGCATTGGTATGACAATTTTTGGCTCGACCTGGGAAATGATTTTTGCTGCTTCCTTAGCTGAAATTGTATAAATTCCACCGACCGGAATCATTAAAATGTCAATTGCGCCGATTTTTTCTAACTGTTCATCGGTTAATTCTTTTTGACCCAAATCACCCAAATGGCAAATTTTAATGCCTTCCGATTCAAGGGTATAAATCGTGTTTTCACCCCTTTCTTTTCCTTGGACATTATCATGGAAAGAGGAAATTCCCTGGATAAAAATGCCTTTTATTTCATATTCTCCGGGTCCTTCAATAATAAAAGGGTTACCAGAAACCGCCTTAATATTGTTATGGTTATAATGGGAATGGCTGATCAACAGAATATCTGCCTCGAGGGTTGGAGGCTTCAAACCAATTTGCTCATCGTAGGGATCGATAGCAATTTTAACAACACTTTCTTTCCCTCTCTGGATTAGAATTTGAAAAAATGATTGCCCTTTCCAAATAACCTGCATACCCCGTTAGAAACCAGAGGGCAAAAAATAATTTAAGTTTAAATTATTTTTTGCGAATATCTAATTTAACTTATGTATTATCGATTGACCTTTTTATTTAATGATATTATACCCCGTGGCAAGTTTCTAACGGGGCATATTTTTTAATTATATCAAAAAATTTTAAAAATTTCAAATTTCACTCCCGCCCCGTAGTGAAATTTTTCTACTACGGGGCTTGCCAAAAGTTGAAAAATCATTTATATATAAAGATGTGGAAACAAAATTTGAAATTTCAAATGATTTGGCAAAACCGCCAAAAATTGGAGAAATTATTGAGGGGAAAATCATCGGCTTTGGAAGATCGGCTGTTTATTTAGATTTAGGGTTTCTGGGAACCGGAATCATTTACGGTAGGGAATTCTTTGAGGGTAAAGAAATTCTCAAAAAATTGAAAATCGGAGATAAAATATTAACCAAAATCATCGATTTGGAAAATGAAGAAGGGTACATCGAATTGTCGATTGCCCAGGCAGGCAAAGATCTTGCCTGGCAGCAATTGGCCCAAAAGAAAGACGAAGGCGAAATTTTAAAAGTAAAGATTTTAGATGCCAATAAGGGAGGATTGTTGGCTGAAGTTTCAGGGATTTCGGCTTTTTTGCCAGTTTCTCAATTATCTTCCGAACATTATCCTCGGATAGAAGGCGGTGATCAAGAAAAAATTTCAAAAGAACTCAAAAAATTTGTTGGCCAGGAATTAGAAGTGAAAATTTTTGACCTTTCGCCGAGAGAAGAAAAATTAATCTTGTCTGAAAGAGCCAAAGAAACCGATAAAATAAAGGAAATCTTAAAAAGTTATAAAGTTGGAGATGTGGTTGAAGGAGAAATTACGGCCATTTTGGGTTTTGGGGCCTTCTTAAAATTTCCTTTGCCCTCCGAGAGCTTCGCTCTCGAAGGTCTCATTCACATTTCCGAACTCGATTGGAAATTGATTGAAGATCCGATGGAAGTAGTGAGGGTGGGGGAAAAGGTAAAGGCAAAAATTATTAAAATCGCCGATGATAAAGTTTTCTTATCTCTCAAAGCCCTGAAACCAAATCCTTGGGAAATTTTTGCCAAAGAACATCGAAAAGGAGAAATAATCTCAGGGGAAGTTGTTAAACTGAATCCCTTTGGCGCTTTTGTAAAAATTGAGGAAAAAATCCAAGGGCTATGTCATATATCTGAATTTGGTTCTCTGGAAAAAATGGAAGAAACTTTGGAGATCGGTAAAAAATATGATTTCGAGATTTTAGAAATTCAACCCAGGGAACATCGTTTAACCTTAAAATTAAAGCCGGGGTAAATTTTATGAACTCTTTCATTAAAAATTTTCTTTTTGCCCTTTTGATTCTCTTTTTTCTGTCTACTGTTTTTGCTCTTTTTTCTCAATCCACCGAGAGAGAGAAAAAAATTCCTTTAAATCAGGTGATCCAAGATATTGAAGAAGAAAAAATTGATAGGATTTTAATTTCCGACAATGATTTAGAAATATTTTACAAAGATGGAAAAAAAGCCCTTTCCAAAAAAGAACCGGAAATTTCCCTCTCTCAGATTTTTATCAGTTACGGAATTAAAGAAGAGAAATTAAGAAAAGTGGCAATTGAAGAAAAAGAAAAAACCGATATTTGGGGCTGGCTGGGACCGATACTTTATATTTTGCCGACCATATTTTTGTTCTTCTTCTTTTGGCTAATTTTTCGTCAGGCCAAAACCGGAGCCGGTCAGGTTTTTGATTTTACCAGAGCCAGAGCCAGAATTTTTGGTGTCGGAGGTCAGCTAAAAGAAAAAATTACTTTTAAGGATGTCGCCGGTTTAAAAGAAGCCAAACAGGAATTAATGGAAGTAGTTGATTTTTTGAAAAATCCAAAAAAATACTTGCAAATGGGAGCCAAAATTCCCCGGGGAGTAATCTTAATCGGAGCGCCAGGAACCGGAAAAACGATGCTGGCAAAAGCTGTTTCAAATGAAGCAAATGTTCCTTTCTTCTCAATCTCCGGCTCAGAATTCATCGAGTTATTCGTTGGCGTTGGCGCAAGTCGCATAAGGAATCTCTTTGACCAGGCAAGAAAAGTTGGAAGGGCGATCATTTTTATTGATGAAATCGATAGTATTGGAAAAATCAGGGGAGTAGGAGTAACCGGTGGTCATGAAGAAAGGGAACAAACTTTGAATCAATTATTGGCAGAGATGGATGGGATTGGGACCGAAGAAAATATCGTTGTGGTTGCTGCCACAAATCAGCCTGAATATCTGGATCCGGCCCTTTTGAGGCCGGGCAGGTTTGACAGAAGAATTGTTTTAGATTTACCAGATATTAATGAGAGAGAGGCAATTTTAAAAATTCATTGCCGAGGAAAGCCATTGGCCTTAAATGTCAATTTAAGGGAAGTGGCTGAAAGAACGCCCGGCTTTTCTGGCGCTGATTTAGCCAATGTTATTAATGAAGCGGCCATTTTGGCTGCCAGAAGAAATAAGGCCCAAATTTTTCAAGAAGAGATTTTAGAATCGATTGAGAAGGTTTTGTTGGGACCGGAAAGAAAATCCCATATTTTGTCAAAAAAAGAAAAAGAGATTGCTGCCTATCATGAAGCAGGTCATGCTTTAATGGCCAGTTTTCTACCCGAAGCTGAGGAAGTAAGAAAAGTTTCAATTGTCGCCCGAGGTCTAGCGGCAGGTTACACTTTAAAAATGCCGGCCGAAGAAAGAAAAATTAAAACCAAATCTCAGTTTTTGGCCGAGCTTTCTACCTTACTCGGAGGTTATGTGGCTGAGAAAATAAAATTTGGCGAAATTACTACTGGCGCCAGCAACGACCTTAAAAATGCCTCGGAATTGGCCAGAAAACTGGTTAAAGAATATGGAATGTCGGCCTTGGGTCCCATTTCTTTTGGCAAAAGAGAAGAGTTGATTTTTTTGGGAGGGGAAACAGCTGAGCAAAGAAATTATTCTGAAAAAATTGCCGTCCAAATTGATAAAGAGGTTGAAAAATTTATCAAAAATGCTAAAAATCAGGCAGAAAAAATTTTGAATCAAAAGAGAAAACTATTAGAAAAGGTAGCCCAAACTTTAATTGAAAAAGAGACAATCGAAAAAGAAGAATTTGAAAAATTAATCAAAGGTAAAAAAGAGATTAAAAAAGCCCCTAAACTCGGCTCTTTAAAAGTTAGAAAAATAAGATAGTTTGCGCCCGTAGCTCAATAGACAGTAGTTAGAAGAAAGGCATTTTTTATTTGTTCTTTTAAAATAATCGTGTTAAAATGAACTAATAGATTGATAATTCTATAACGAGTAATCTAATGGTCCAATTATGGCACGTCTAAAAGATCGTGAAAAAGCTTTAGCTCTTAGAAAGCAAGAAATGAGCTATAGCCAAATAAAGAAAATATTAGGGGTAAGCAAAAGTACTCTCAGTTATTGGCTTCGAAATTATCCTTTATCTGGGCAAAGAATAAAAAGACTTCAAAGGATGGGGGCGCGTCGGAGCGAACACGCCATCGAAAAATTCCGAGAAACGATGCGACGAAAAAGAGAAAAAAGACTAGAGCAGTTTTGTAAAGAAGAAAAGAAATTAATTTTTCCATTAACTAATCGAGAAAATTTACTTGCCGGTCTCTTTCTCTATTGGGGCGAAGGATCAAAAAATCCTTTCACTGAACTTGCCATATCTAACACCGACCCTTCTGTTATTAAATTTTTTATTACTTGGCTTATTAAGATCCTTAAGGTTCCTAAGGAAAAATTAAAAGTCCAGTTGCATTTATATAAAGATATGGCTATCGAAAAAGGAATCCAATTTTGGTCAAAAACTTTAAATATTCCTTTTAATCAATTTACAAAACCTTATATTAAAAAAACATCCAGTATGAGGATAAACCATAAAGGCGGATTCGGGCACGGAACGTGTAAAGTAAGAGTTGGTGGTGCAGAACTTGCAGAAAAAATGCATATGGCTATAAAAGCAATTGCCGACAAGTATAACAAAATGGGCACGTAGCTCAATGGCGGAGCATTTCTCTTATAAAGAAAAGGATGTTGGTTCAAGTCCAACCGTGCCCACCTTCGTGAATTTGTCAAACATTCCACCTCGCCGCTTCGCGGCTCGGCGGCGAAATTGAACGGGATTTTCCAGCTGAAAGACAATTTTTGGTTTTGTAAAACGTGGTTCGAGCCGACCCCGATAGTAGAAACTTCGTTTCACTACGGGGCAGGTATTTTTCCGGTTCTTTGGCAGTTTTTGAAGAAGGCGGCGAGCCCGCTTGCGGGCGAGCCGCAGATTATAGGGGCTTTTCCTCGCCCCGAGCTTGTCGAGGGGCGAAAAATGTTCGAGCTAATTTAAGAATAGTCCACCAGGGGCACTTGGCGCAGTGGTTAGCGCGCTGCTTCGACATAGCAGAGGTCACAGGTTCAAATCCTGTAGTGCCCACATGGAATTGAAAGTAATTTACGAAGACGATGATTTATTAGTAATTGATAAATCACCGGGAATTATAGTTTTTCCCGAAGGGAAGATTAACGAAAAAACCTTAATAGATTATCTTTTTGAAAAATTTCCAAGTTTAAAGAATGTTGGAAAATTTCCCCGATATGGAATCGTTCACCGTTTAGATAAAGAAACTTCTGGTATCCTTTTGATTGCCAAAAATGATAAAGCCCTGGAATTTTTTCAAAAACAATTTAAAGAAAGGAAAGTAACTAAGAAATACCTGGCTTTGGTGGTTGGAAATATAAAAGAAAATCAAGGCAGAATTGAAACCCTAATTGGAAGGTCGCCAAAAAATCAAAAAAAACAAAGGGTTTATTTACCTTTTGAGCCAAAAGCCAAAAGGAAGAAATTGAGGGAAGCGATAACTGAATTTCGGGTTCTAAAAAGATTTAAAAATTATACTTTAGTTGAAGCAATTCCAAAAACCGGTAGAAAGCATCAGTTGAGAGTTCATTTTAGCAACTTGGGGCATCCCATTGCTGGAGATAGAATTTACGGATTTAAAAATCAACCAAGTCCCAAGAATTTAAGTCGCTTATTTTTGCATTCTCATTATCTAAAGATAAAATTACCAAAAGGAGGGGAGATTGAAATAAAGTCGGCTCTCCCAAAAGATTTAAAAATGGTATTAGAGAAATTAAATTATGGAAACAAAAATTGAAAAATTTATCGGTCCTTTTTTGAAAAAAGATTTACCCGAGATTCGAGCCGGGGATAAGGTAAGAGTTTATCAGAAAATTCCCGCCTCTGCTAAAGCCAAAGCGGGCAAGAAAGAAAAAGACAGGAATCTGCCTGCTGGTGGAGAAGGAAAAGTTCAAATTTTTGAGGGCTTGGTTTTGGCTAGAAAACACGGTAAAGGGATTTCAGCTACCATCACGGTAAGAAAAGAGATTTCCGGAATTGGAGTAGAGAAAATTTTCCCTCTTCATTTACCGACCATTGAAAAAATCGAAATTTTAAAAAGAGAAAAAACCAGAAGGGCAAAACTTTATTACCTGAGAGAAGCCAAAGGAAAAAAATAAAGAAAAAATAATTTGTCGAAATAGTGGCAGAAGAAGAAATGGAAAATCAAGAAATGATTTAAGCGCGGGTGCTGTAATTGGTAGCCAGGCTAGCTTGAGGTGCTAGTGCCGTAATAGGCGTGGAGGTTCGAGTCCTCTCCCGCGCACTCGTAGTATCAGATATGAACTCTCTTTTCTGAGGGGGGAGTGAGCCTTTCTTGCTCGCGCCCCAAAAATTAGCCCCCCACCTATGCATAGGTGGGGGGCTTTCTTTAGTTTCAGAAAATTGAAAATCTTTCAGATTTTCCGAATAAAATAGGTTAATTTTGATGGTTTCTTTGGAGTAAAGAATTCCTTTAATAAATCGTTTTGCTAACAAATTTCTTTCAACCCCCCTTCTTTGAGAAAGAAAAGAGAGAAAAGATTTGAGAATAGAAACGATAGTTTCCGGGTCAAATTTAGAAAATTTAGAGCATAACCCCGATGGTTCGATTCCATTTCCGACGGGCGAAGACGAATTTTTTAACGAGGGTTTCGAACTAACGACTTCATGATTTAGTTTAAAAACAAGATTTTCTACATAATCTCTATCAAGAGAAATTCTTTCTAAGTTTTCTAAAATATATCTTTCTATTCTTTCGGCGCTCACCTGCTGAATTGAGCAGGCCTGCCAACCTTTTTTGTTGATACAAGTACAGCGATAATAATAATACCTTTTGAGTTTTCCATTCCTGTGTTTGTTGGTAAAACAGGCACTCATTGTGTAACCACATTCTTTACATTTAATGAGACCGCCAAAGAGAAAATCTCGATAAATTCTAAATTTTCTTATTCTCCTTTTGTGAGTTTTCTGTGCTATTTCAAAAAGTTCTTGAGAAATAATTGACTGGTGAATGCCTTGATAAATCTGGCCAGCATATTTAATTTTTCCGGTGTAAGTGATGTTCCTTAAAATTAAAGCAAGATGGTCCTTAGAGAAGGTCTTTCCTTGTCTGTTTTTTATGTTTTTCTCTTTGAGAAAATCATAAACTCTATTTATAGAGCCGGTTTCAAGATAAGTTTCAAATATCAACCTTATAATTTCAGCTTCTTTCTGATTAATGACCAGTTTTTTATTTTCTCTTTTGTATCCATAAGGCGCATTTCCGCCATGCCAGAATCCTTTTTTGGCACGCTCTAACAATTTATCTTTTGTTCTTTCTGAAGTTAATTCTCTTTCAAATTGAGCAAAGGTAAGCATTATGTTTCTTAATAATCTGCCGGCTGGAGTAGAGGTGTCAAATCTTTCGGTAATTGAGATGAAATCGGTTTGATATTTATCAAACACTTCAATTAGTTGATAAAAATCTTTTGGAGAACGGGTTAATCTATCAATTTTGTAAGATAAAATAATGTCAATTTTATTTTGCTTTATGTCTTCAAGTAATTCTTGTAAGGCAGGACGATTAGTGTTAGCTCCGGTATAGCCGGCGTCAGAATAAACCTTGAAAATCTGCCAATTATTTTGGCTTTTAACGAAAGACCTAATTTTTTCTTCTTGAGATTCACAAGATGAAAACTCTTTTTCAGCCTGTAGGTCAGTCGAGACTCTTGTATAAATTGCGCAGTGTTTGATTTGTTTTTTGTTCATATTTTTGGTAAAATCTATTAAGATGTTAAGTTTACGAGCCTCTTAATCAAGTATATATTATCACAATACTATGTCAAGTGGATATTTAAAGAATCTCAAAAGACTTAGAAATAAAAAAGGTTGGTCTCAAGAAAGGCTTGCTCGAGAAGCTGGTATTTCTTACCAAACTCTTATTAAAATTGAGCAAGATAGAATAAAGAATCCGAAACTTGAAACACTCATTAAACTATCTAGAGCTTTAGGTGTTTCTATCAATAGATTAATAGGTTCTCAAAAATAACTCTCAAGAAACCATCAAAATTAACCTATTTTATTCGGAAAATCTGAAAGATTTTCTAATTTCTCAAACCAAAGAAAACCCTGCCTTGCTTTCGCAAGGCAGGGCAAATTTTTGGGACAGGAGCG
>Ga0210005_1002350_pt1 | contig 11149 bp, 11 predicted proteins | sample CryGey02umfilter_3_FD_183961 | JGI IMG/M metagenome (GOLD analysis project Ga0210005, IMG submission 183961) | Groundwater microbial communities from aquifer in Utah, USA - Crystal Geyser 4/9/14 0.2 um filter (SPAdes) (version 3) | ecosystem: Environmental > Aquatic > Deep subsurface >... | reverse complement strand
CGAGGAAAGGCTTGAGCAGCGCGGGTAACAGCGGCTCGGTCGCCGCCGCCACCACCATGCCAAGGATCGAGACGGAAAACGCCTGCCAATACGGCCTGACGTAGCGCAGCAGGCGCAGGTAAAGCTGGGTACTGGTCAAATTCATGGCGCGCACTTTAGCAGAAAGGGATGCCCATCACATCACGAACCGGCACAACCAAACACAGCAGCAAAGCGGCGCTTTCAACCAGTTCAACGCCTGCGCCAAGCAGGTCGCCCGTCATGCCGCCCAGACGGCGCAGCAGGAATCGGCGCCACAACAAGACCAGCAGCGGCACGCCCCACAGCGGCGGAACAAGCAGGCTAGCCACGGCGAGCGCCCCGCCCCACAGCCAGATCGCACGCAACTGGATCTGGCTGCCCAGCCGTTCGCCCAAACCGGGTTTCAAACTGGACAGACGCGCCCAAACCAGCACGCCCCAGCGCGCCCACGCAGGCACGAGTAGCACGGCCCAGTATTGTCCGCTGCGCGCCAGCAGCATCAGCACGATCAGCTTGAACGCCAACTGCAGCACCAGACTGACCGCGCCGAATGTGCCCAGATGCGGATCGGCCAACACGGCCAGAAACCGGTCACGGTCACGGTGCGCTGCACCCAATGCATCGCTCATGTCGGCCAGCCCGTCGAGATGCAATGCACCGGTGATCCACACCCAAAGCAGCACGGTCAGCAACGCGCCCAGCCACGGATCGATTTGGCTGCCCAACCACAAAGCCACAGAGAGCAACGCGCCGATGAGCAGCCCCACCAGCGGGAACCAGTGCGCGCTGCGCGGCAGATTCGCTGGATCGAGATCGCGCAACTGCGGCGTGGGAAGCCGGGTCAGGAATTGGATCGCCAGAATCAGACCTCGCATCGCCATGTCACTCAATTGATGGAAAGCAGAAAGGGGGGCTGTCCGTGCAGCCAGGAAATGCGCAGACTCGCCGCTTCCGGCAGCGCAACCTGGAAGGCTTGCGTCGCCGTAAAGCCGAACAATTCCATGAGCAAGGCGCGCATCACGCCGGCATGCGTGACGAGCAAGCGGTTCGTGCCCGCATCCTGCCCTAGCCATTCGCGCCACCCCTGACTGGTGCGGGCGCGCAATTGCGCCAGCAATTCTCCGTTGGGCGGCGCATGCTCGCCGTGTGTGGCGCGAAATGTCCGGTACTCATCCGGATGACGTACGGCAGCCTCATCGGGCGTAAGCCCTTCCCAATCGCCGAATGCCAGCTCACTGAATGGCGGCAGCACCCGCAAAGGCAAGTGCTGTTGTACCGCGTAGGCGGCAGCGAATTCATGGCAACGCTTGAGCGGCGAAGTGGCGACCGTATCGAAGTTGGCTGCCGGACAACGCGCGATCGATTGCCACATCTGTTGCATGCCCTGCGCACTCAACGGCTCGTCAAGCGTTCCGCGAAAAACATGCGCTCGTCCAGCGACTGCACCGTGGCGCAGTACAGTCACAAGGATGGGATCAGCCCTGTTCACTGACACCGGCCTCGGCGAACGTGGCCATGCCGCGATGCAAGGCGCACGCCAATTGCAGCAATGGCACGGCAACCGCCGCACCACTGCCTTCGCCCAGGCGCATCCCCAGTTGCAGCAAGGCTTGCGCTTTCAACGCAGCCAGCACGCGTTGATGTCCTTGCTCGGCAGAGGTGTGCGCGAACAGCAACCATTCGCGCACCGCCGGATTAAGGCGCACGGCAACCAGGGCAGCCACCGAGCTGATGAAGCCGTCCACCAGCACCGGCAGCCCGTTTTGCGCGGCAGCAACATACGCCCCCGCCAGTCCGGCGATCTCGAAGCCGCCCACGCAGCGCAGCACCTCCAAAGCTCCCTCTCCTCCAATCCCTGCGGGCGATGGGAGCAAACGGTGCAACTCCAGAGCGCGCTTGATCACCGCGGCTTTGTGCGACACGCCCGCGCCATCCAGCCCGGTCCCCGGCCCGGCCAGCGATTCGGGTGCGGCGGACAGAAGCGCGCAGGCGATAGCCGAAGCCGAGGTGGTGTTGGCGATGCCCATCTCGCCGCCGATGAAGAGTTGCGCCCCTTGCTGCTTCGCGCGCAACGCCGCATCGCGCCCGGCCTGCAGCGCGGCCGCACATTGCACTGCGCTCATCGCGGGTTGTCTGGCGAAATTGGCCGTGCCTGCCGCGATGCGTTCATCGCGCACATTGTTCAAGGGCTCGACAGCAGACACTGTGCCGAGGTTGATCACTTCCAGCGTGGCGTTCAGCTGCCGCGCCAACACGCTAATGGCCGCCCCGCCGCGCGCAAAGTTGCGCACCATCTCGGCGGTGACGGCTTGCGGGAACAGCGACACACCTTCCTCCGCGACGCCATGATCGGCGGCGAATATGCCAATATAGATACGTTCCATTACGGGTTGCTCCACTCCCTGCATGGCGGCGAGTTGGACGGCGATTTCTTCCAGACGCCCCAACGCACCGGGTGGCTTGGTGAGTTGCCCCTGGCGCGCCAGAGCCGAGGTGCGTGCAGTTTCATTCAATGGCACACAAGGTTGTGCCAGCCAGTTCATTGCCATCTCAACTTCCTTTCACTATCAGTGGCAGTCCTGCCACGGTCAAAATCACACGCTCGCATAGCGCGCCTAATTGCTGGTGCAGACGTCCCGCTTCGTCGCAATAACGCCGCGACAATTCGCCCAGCGGCACGACACCCATATTGGTCTCGTTGCTCACCAGGATGATCTGGCCGGGCAGCGTAGGCAGCACGGCCAGTACGGCATCCACCTCGCGGCGCAGTTCGGTCTCGCTCAGGTCGCACAGCAGTTGCGTGAGCCACAGCGTCAGGCAGTCCACCAGCACGCAACGCCCGGCGCCGGCCTGCTGCTGCAGCACCTGCGCCAGATTGTGCCCGGCCTCAACTACCTGCCAATGCGCGGGCCGGCGCGCCTGGTGCTGCGCGATGCGCTGTTGCATCTCGGCGTCGCGCACTTGCGCGGTCGCCACGTACACCACGTCCAGACCGGAATCGCCAGCATGCTGTTCCGCCAGACGGCTCTTGCCGGAACGCACTCCGCCCAGGATCAATTCACGCATTGCGTCTCTCCCAATTCAAATAGTTCGCGCAATTTTGCCGTATCCAGGCAGCTCTCCACCGCATCCGCCAGCCGCTCCAAATCCGCTTCGCAGCGCGCTTGATAATCCGGCGTCCGCACCCCGCGCAGTCCCGCCCAGCGCAGCAAGGCGCTACACGCTTCAGGGGACTCGAACAAGCCATGCAGATAGGTGGCGAATATTTGGCCGTCGTGCGAGATCGCGCCGTCCGCGCCGTGGTCGAGTTGCAGCGCCGGAATTTGCAGGGCGGCTCCGCTGGACATGCCAGCATGAATCTCATAACCGCACACGGGCGCATCTTCCAGCAGCAAGGTGCCGCGCACATTACGCAACTGTTTCTCGGCGGCCAGCGTGGTGCTCAGTTCCAGCAAGCCCAGCCCCGCACTGCTGCCCGCCTCGCCTTCGATACCCAGCGGGTCGTGGATGTGTTGCCCCAGCATCTGCAACCCGCCGCAGATGCCGATGACTTTGCCGCCATAGCGCAGGTGCTGCTTGATCGCCACATCCCAGCCGGCCGCGCGCAGGCTGACCAAATCGCTGCGCACGGATTTGCTGCCGGGCAGGATGATCAGATCGGCTGGCGGCAGCGGCTCGCCGATAGTCACAAAGCTGAAATCAATCTGCGGATGCAGGCGCAGCGAATCGAAATCGGTATGGTTGCTGATGCGGGGAAGGACGGGAACGGTGACGCGCAGCTTGCCCTCTCCCGCCTCTACCCTCTCCCTGGCCCTCTCCCCGCAAGGGAGAGGGAATGATGGAGGCAACGCATCCTCCGCCTCCAGATGCAATCCATGCAGATACGGCAACACGCCGAGCACCGGCTTGCCGGTGTGCTGCGCCAGCCAATCCAGCCCCGGCTGCAGCAGGGCCGGGTCGCCGCGAAAACGGTTGATGACGAAGCCGGCCACGCGCGCCTGTTCGGTTTCCGAGAGCAGCGCCAGCGTGCCAACCAGGTGCGCGAACACGCCGCCGCGGTCGATGTCGGCGATCAGGATAACCGGGCAGTCCACCGCTTCGGCGAACCCCATGTTGGCGATGTCGCCCGCGCGCAAGTTGATCTCGGCCGGGCTGCCAGCGCCTTCCACCACCACCACCCGATACTGCGAGGACAAGCGCGCATGCGACTGCAGCACCGCCGCACGCGCCGTGCTCTTGTAGTGGTGATATTCCAGCGCTTCCATGTTGCCAATGGCGCGACCGCGAATGATCACTTGCGCGCCGGTGTCGCTGTTGGGCTTGAGCAAGACCGGGTTCATGTCGGTGTGCGGCGCGAGCCGCGCGGCCTGCGCCTGCACGGCCTGCGCACGACCGATCTCGCCGCCGTCATGCGTCACCGCGCTGTTCAGCGCCATGTTCTGCGGCTTGAACGGCGCGACCGCCACGCCTTGCCTGACCAGCCAGCGGCACAATGCGGCGACCAGCATGCTCTTGCCTGCATCGGAGGTGGTGCCCTGGACCATCAGCGTGCGCGCATTCATCGCTGCAACTCGCTTAAGGCAGTATCCAAGCGCGCCCACTGCGCCTCTTCGCGCGGCAAGCCGAAGCGCACGCTGGGCGGCTGTGCGAACAGGCGCGTGAATATGCCGCGCCGCGCGAGTTGCTCGTGCAAGTTCGCGGCATCGTCACGACGCACCCATTGGAACAGGCTGCAGCCGCCGTCGGGCGCCAGACCATGCCGGGTCAGCAAGCCCGACAAACGCTGGGCCGCCTGTGCGAGCGCATGCCGTGCCTGCTGTTGCCAGGCGCTGTCGCGCAATGCAAGCGCGGTCACATGGCGCGCAGGAGCGGCGATCGGCCACGGCCCCAGCATCCCGGCAAGCGCCCGCAGCAACTTGTGCTCCGCCAGCACGAAGCCCACACGCGCACCGGCCAGACCGAAGAATTTCCCGACGGAGCGCAGCACGATGAGCCCCGCGCGCGGACACTCCGGTGCAAGGCTGTGTTCCGGATTGGCATCCATGAAAGCCTCGTCCACGACCAGCCAGCCGCCGCGTGCCGCCAGCCGTTCATGCAATTGCAGTAGCTCTTCACGACTAAACAATTTGCCGCTGGGGTTGTTGGGATTGACGATGAGCACCACGTGCACGTCGTCGCCGACGTGCAACACTTCTGCGGCGGACATGGCTGTGACTTGGTGTCCGTGTTGCCGCCAGGCGCGTGCATGCTCTGTGTAACCGGGATTGACGACAGCCACCCGGCCCGGCGCACGCACGCGCGGCAGCGCCTGGATCGCGGCTTGCGACCCGGCGACAGGCAGCAACTGCGGCGTACCGTAATAGTCTTGCGCGGCGTCACTCAGTTCGTCATCGTCCTGCGGCAGGCAACGCCAGATTTCCTGCGGCATAGCCGGAACCGGCCAGCTGTCGGGATTGATGCCGGTGGACAGATCCAGCCAGTCGCTTTCGGGGATGCCATAGCGCTGCGCTGCTGCGCGCACCCTGCCGCCATGTTCGAGCATGCCGTGTTCAGACATGGCGCTGCCATCCTGCAAGCAGCAACGCGCCCAGAACAGCCACGCCCAGCCACACATACAAAGTGCGCCGCACCAGTTGCACGGCGCGCGCAATATCGCCGCATGCAACCTCGGCATTGCAGCCCAGCGGCGGTCGCTCGCTGATCTCTCCGTGATAGATCGCCGCACCGCCCAGGCGCACCTGCAGTGCGCCCGCACCCGCCGCCATCACCGGCCCGGCATTCGGGCTTTCCCAGTGTTTTGCCTGTGTCTGCCAGCATTGCAGCGCACCGCGCGTGTGCCCGAGCAGTGCATAGCTCAACGCGGTCAGGCGCGCCGGAATGAAGTTAAGCACATCGTCCAGCCGCGCAGCCGCCCAACCGAACTCGTTATAGCGCGCATTGCGGTAGCCCCACATCGCATCCAGCGTGTTGCTCAGGCGACACAACACCACGCCCGGCGCGCCGGCTACCGCAAACCAGAACAGCGCGGAAAAGATCGCGTCGTTGCCGTTCTCCAGCACCGATTCCACCGTGGCGCGCGCCACGCCTTCCCCGTTGAGTTGCGTTGTGTCGCGGCTGACCATTCGGCCCACCGCGCTGCGCGCCGCAGGCAGGTCGTCGTTGCCGCACGCGGCCGCCACGCGCTCGGCGTGCTCGCGCAGACTGCGCGGCGCGATGGCGAAGTACAACAACAACACCGAGCACAGCATGCCGATCGTTTCCAGCGATTGCAGCCATGCAGCAAACGCCACGGGCGGGAGCAGCAAGGCGCACACGGCGACAACGCCGCGCACATGACTTGTGCCGTAGGCAACTTGCTCGACCCGCAGCACCAGCCAGCCGAAACCGACCAGCGGATGAAATCGCCTCGGCTCGCCCAGCCAGTGATCGAGCAAAACCGCCGCCAAGAGCATAAACGGGGTGCCCATCGAACTCATGGCAAAAGCAATCGCGCAACCGCGTGCGGGTTGGACGGAAAATATAAATGGATATATGAGACGGTAAGACGTTGCTGCTGATACACCGCCTCGCTGCTGGCGCCGCCGTTCGGGCATACCCCGCGCGCACTCGGCTCGAGACGGCTTTCCAGTTTTGAATAGTGAAACGTATGTCCGCGCAGTGTGCCTTGCGGCAGTACTACGCTCTGCAGCGCCAGCGCGCTCAGACGCGGTTGCATCTTCGCGCCGCCCTCAATCAGGCCGAGCAGGCTCTCTGACTTATCATGCAAATCGGTGAGCGTTTGCAGCGTATACAACATACCGCCGCATTCGGCGAGTATGGGCTTGCCTGCGGCGTGGTGCGCGCGGATGGCGGACAGCATGGCGCTATTGCGCGCCAATTTTGACAAATGCAATTCGGGATAGCCGCCGGGCAGATACAGACTGTCGGCCTCCGGCAACGCCTGGTCGTCGAGCGGCGAAAAAAAACTCAATTGCGCCCCCAGCTCGCTCAATACATCAAGGTTGGCCTGGTATAAAAACGAAAAGGCGGCATCGCGCGCAACGGCGATTTTCACTCCCGGCAACTCGCGCGCCACGGCGGGGAATTCGGCGGGCGCAAAAGCAACGGCAGGAGGCAACCCGGCATGAGCGTTTTCAGCCCATAGCTTTGCTGCATACTCGATGCGCCGCCGAATATCGGGCAGTTCGGTCGCTTGCAACAGACCCAAGTGCCGTTCGGGCAAGTTTATTTCCGCTGCGCGCGGCAGCGCACCGCAAAACTTTATATTGGCCGGCAAAAGTTCGGTGAGCATCTCGGCATGGCGCGCACCGGCGATGCGGTTCGCCACCACACCGAAAAACGGCAAAGCCGCATCCAGATGCGACAAGCCGAAAGCCAGGGCGGCAAAAGTCTGCGCCATAGCACTGGCGTCGATCACGGCCAGAACAGGAATGCCGAATTGTTTGGCGAGATCGGCGCTGGACAGTTTGCCATCGAACAGCCCCATCACGCCTTCGACCAGAATCAGGTCGGCTTCGCCAGCTGCCTGATACAAATGCGCACGACAATCGGCTTCACCGCCCATCCACAAATCGAGTTGATACACGGGATGGCCGGAAGCCTGCTCCAGAATGGTGGGGTCGATAAAATCCGGCCCGGTCTTGAACACCCGCACACGCCGCCCCTGGCTGCGGTGATAGGCGGCAAGCGCGGCAGTGACGGTGGTTTTCCCCTGCCCGGATGCGGGAGCGCTAATGAGCACGGCGGGACAATGGCGCACGGACATCACAAATCTATGCCGGGTTGGGCGCGCACGCCGCTACGGAAGGCGTGTTTGACGTCCCGGATTTCGCTCACCGTGTCGGCCATATCCTGCAGGGACTGGGGGGCGGCACGGCCGGTGATCACCACATGCTGCATAGGCGGGCGCGCAACCATATCCGCGCAGACCTGCCGCGCATCGAGGTAGCCGTAGTTCAGCAGGTACGTCAGTTCATCCAGCACCACCAGATGCAGGGATGCGTCGCGCAAGAAACCTTGCGCCACTTGCCAGCCGCGTTGCGCGGTGGCGATATCCGCATCGCGGTTCTGCGTATCCCAGGTGAAGCCATCGCCCAGCACCTGCCACTGCACCCCGGGCTGTTGGCCGAGGAATTTTTCCTCGCCGGTGTCGCGGCGGCTCTTGATGAACTGCACTACGCCCGCCTTCAGCCCGTAACCCAAAGTGCGCGCCACCATGCCGAACGCGGAACTGGATTTGCCTTTGCCGTTGCCGGTCAATACCAGCAACAGCCCCTTGTCCTGTTCGGCGCGCGAGATCGCCGCGTCCACCACGGCCTTCTTGCGCGCCATGCGCTGCTGGTGCTGCGCGCTGTTTTCCGGCATGGCTGACTAGCGAGCCTCTGAATGCAGTGTGCGGTCACGCTGGGCGAACAATGCGTACAACAGAACCGCCGGAACCAAATACACGACGGCACTGCTCAGGTACGGCACATAGTATTGCGCCACGCGGCTCGCATATTCAGCCATACTCATGTCGGGGAAGCGTCCGGAGTACAGGTAGAACGCGCCGTTGGAAACGAAGAAGGCCGCACTGGTTGCCGCAAACGAAAGGCCGGCGAACATGCCCAGGCTGCGCAAGCTGTGTTGATGGATGCGCGCGTAATAGCGCCCGGCGTACCACAGCACGGCATAGGCGGGGATCAGGAACCAGTAGGCCGCGGTGACGCAATAGTCGCTCACGTTGAATTGCGTGATCGAGATGTAGTCGACCAGCCCGGCTTCGATGAGCAGCACGCCGAACAACACCGGACTGGCGATAAAGAAACCGGCCAGCAGGAACACGGCCAGCGATGCATCCGGCAGATGCAATGCACTACCGAAATGGTGCGAGCGCGTCGCCGCCATCAGGGCGATCAGGCCCAGAGCGATCAACGCCGGACGTTGCGCGAATATCTTCATGTCGTTCTCCTTGAAAAGATTGATGTGATACAGGCCGGGCCGGAGCGGCCTGGCCTGCAAAACCCTAGATGTCGGCCCGATAATTCAGCGTCAAGTATAACCCGCGCCCCGCCTGATTGAAGAATTGCGCGGTCTCATATCGCTTGTCGAGCAGGTTGTCCACGCGGCCTTGTAACTGCCATTGGGGCGCGATGCGATATTCGGCGCGCAAATCCAGCAAGCCATAGCCGCCCAGTCTTTTGCCCGCCGTGTTGGCCAGATCATCGAAACGGCGGCCTTCCGCATACAGCGAACTCGCCACACGGATAGCACCAAAGTCATGCGCCACCTCAACGCGCATCGCTTCGGTCGCGCGGCGATTGAGCAGCTTGCCGCTATTCGCCCCCGAAGTTTGACGCGGGTCTTGCAGCGTCAGCGTGGTGTTGATTTCCCAATCCGCCAGTTGCGCTTTAAGCTGCCCTTCCAGCCCCGTCAGCCTTGCCTGATTGATATTGACCGGATTGAAAAACGCATCAAAACCGATCAAATCGGTCATGTCGGTCTGGTAGGCGTTCAGCGACCATTTGCCCAACACCGCTTGTCCCGCCACGCCCACTTCCAGGCTGCGCGACAACTCCGGGCGCAGTGTTGCGGAACCGAAGCCCGGGAAATACAACTGGTTGAAGGTCGGCGCCTTGAAGGCCGTGCCATAGCTGGCGGTCAGGCGGATCGTGTCGGTGAGCGCATAACCGTAAGACAGCCCGCCAGTGGTGTGTCCGCCAAATTGCTGGTTATTGTCGCGGCGCACGCCGGCTTGCAGGCTGTGCGCGCCGAAACTGCCCTGATATTGCCCGAATACGGCGCGGTTGCTGCGTGATGTTTGCGTATAAGCCTGACTGCTTTGCACATGATCTTGCTGATAATCCAGACCTGCGGTCAGCAAATGGTCAACATTCATGGCAATATCGTTCTGCCAGGACAGCGTGTCGCGCTGGGTATTGAAACGCGAGAGGTAAAGTCCGTTGAAAAATATATCCGAATCGTCGTCGCTGCGCCCTCCGCGCAGCGTAATGTTCCAGGAAGAAGTCGGGGCGGCTTTCAGTGTGCCGCCCAGCACCTGTTGCACGGATTCGGCCTGATTGCCAGCAAAGATGCTGCCGTCGAACTGCACATTGCTGCGGGCGCGCGACGCGTTGATCTCGCCAGTCAGGTCTTGCGCAAAGCGGTAGCCGCCGTTCATCCCCAGCGATGAGTTGTGATAACCGTCCCGGTCGGGTTCGTCCACAAAGCATCCGGCCCCGCCCGGCGAGGGCTTGCCGCGGCAGGCATCGAATCCCTTGGTGTTCTGTTGGCTGACCTTTACGTTGAACCAGCCCTCTTCGCCAGTTACCGCATAGCCCAGCTGACTGTCGTAAGTGCCATAGCTGCCCACGGTCAAACTAGCCGACGGGCCTGCCCTGCCACCGCCTTTGCGCGTAAAAATCTGGATCACGCCGCCGATGGCATCCGAACCGTACAGGCTGGCGCGCGGTCCGCGCACGATCTCGATGCGTTCGATTTGCGCCACCGGAATATCCTGAAACGAAGCTGTGCCTAACGTTGCCGAACCGATCTTGATGCCGTCCACCAGCACCAATACATGGTCGGCGTTAGTGCCACGCAAAAACACCGAGGTGGCCTTGCCTGCGCCGCCGTTGTTGGCGAGCGTCAAGCCGGCCACGCCGCGCAGCACATCAGGGAGGGATCGCGCTTGCAGCCGTTCGATATCCTGGCGCGTGATGACGGTGACGGATGCTATGGATTCGTCGGCGGCTTGCTCGGTGCGGCTGGCCGTCACCACCACCTCGTCCAGACTGTCACTTGCGGCATAAGCAATAGAAGACACCGCACACAGCAGTGCGGTAAAAAGTTTTTTCTGTTTCATTTGGATTTTTCCTGAATACGTTCCGGCGACCCCGCCGGAACATTGAACAAAATCAGGAAAGTGAGTGGGAAACAAGGAATGCAGCGAACTAAACCATCATTCATGCGCCCCACGCGCACTTCCTGAACCTTGCTCAAGGCCGGTATCCGGGCTCACAAGTTTTGATTCATCGCCTTCCCATGCTTGCGCACAGTGGCATATCGACGAACCCGCACTTGCTTACCGTTGCGGGGGCAGCACAGGCATTGGAATATTCCGCACCTGTTTCCCGTTTAACTGCGAGGT
>Ga0210005_1002349_pt1 | contig 11151 bp, 4 predicted proteins | sample CryGey02umfilter_3_FD_183961 | JGI IMG/M metagenome (GOLD analysis project Ga0210005, IMG submission 183961) | Groundwater microbial communities from aquifer in Utah, USA - Crystal Geyser 4/9/14 0.2 um filter (SPAdes) (version 3) | ecosystem: Environmental > Aquatic > Deep subsurface >... | reverse complement strand
TGGTTGGTAATTTTGCTAATTCAATAATTTTTTTCGCTTCAACAAATTTATTTTCTAAAAAACCTCCTAGAATTTTTAAATTGGGGTCCGCCAAAGCTGACTGCCAAATTGTTTTAGCCGGAGAAATTTCATCTTTCAAACCAAAGACAAAAGCAATCTCTCCTTTCAATTTTTTAATTTCTGTTTTTAGTCCACTTTCCTTAAAAGCTATTTGGGCTATGGTTTTTTTGGCTATTTTTAATTGAGAATCCGCCACTTTTAATTTTTTCCTCAAATCAAAAATATCCTTCGCTTTTAAACCAGTAAAATCAACAAAAATTATTGTCTTTTGTTTTACAATTTTTTCTTTTAAATCCTCAATGATTTTTTGTTTTTGGATTCGTGTAAGCATGCGAATTAGGATGCGAATTTTATGCGAATTATATGCAAATGAAAAATGTCTGCCACCGCAGACATAAATCTTACAGGGGTCAGACCCCTGTAAGATTCTCCTCGGCAGGGTTGTCCTCCGAAGCTTTAGCGAAGGAGGAACTTTTTACATGCCCGCCTTCGCTCAAGGCTACGGCGGGTAAACCTGCTGTCTGCGGATAATATATTTATACTATTCTTTTTTAAAGACTTGTCAAGACCTCCAAAATTGCCTGGCCAAATTCTTTGGCAGCAGCTGGGCCATTGCCAGTGATGATTTTTCCATCAACCACCACATCTTCATCTTGATAAATCGTTCCATTATCTTTAAGGATTCTTACCGAACTGCGATCCATCACTGAACTCCAGACAGTTGCCTTTCTTCCCTCTAAAACTCCGGCTTTAGCCAAAATCACTGGACTAATGCAAATTGAGGCTAAAACCCTATTTTGAGAAACTGTTTCTTGAGCCACTCGATAAGAACTCTCATTATCAAGATTTTCGAGACAACCCGGACCACCGATGAAAACTATGGCATCAAAAGACGAAATACTTTGTATTGAGTCGTGAGATGATTTACTTTGTAAATCAGCGAACTCAGCCGGATTTATTTCAGAAACTAATAAATCAACTTCAACATCTCCTCCATCGGCGCCAATGGCCCTACCCATTTTATTTGAGGCAGTTTTAATCTCGACCCCAGCTTTTTTTAAAGTCTCCTTTGGCACAAAATATTCTTCGTCTCGAAAATCTCTAAAAGCAATAATCATTGCCACTTTTTTCCCTTTTAATGTTTCTGGCATAGTAATTTTTTCTTTAGGAATAACTTCTTCTTTTTGGCTGACCTTCGTTAAATTTTTAAAAATGAAAAGTCCGCCAACTATTAATATAACAATTATTCCAATAAAAATCAAATTTTTCTTCATAACTTTTAAATCGAAGAATTCGATTGCAAAAAATTTTATTCATTTACCCGGATATTAATCTTTTCTTTAAAGCCATTAAATTCGGATAAGATTTCATAAACTCCACTTTTTTGAGGTGTGAAAATACTCTCTTTATCCTGAGCTACTAATTTTCCATTAATGAACCATTTAACATTTTCTTTTGCCTTTAAAATGATTTGACTTCCTTCTTCTAAAAGAAAATTATCGCCATCGTGAGGGTTTAATATTAAAGAGTTGTCTTCTAGGGTATTTAAAATTTTTTGGTAATTATCACCTGCTAATCCGTATTCTAAATTACCATCAAAATTGTATTCTTTAATAAGAGAAAAATCAAATGGGGTCTTCTTGTTATATTCAGAATTCAAGAGCAACTCCATTGCTTCTGACCAAATCGTTCCTGCTCCTTCTTGACCGGAAATTTCCTCCGTTGGTTCATTTTCAGTATTGCCCACCCAAACCCCGATTAAAAAATCCGGATTATACCCAACGAGCCAACTATCTTTAAAATCTCTCGAAGTGCCAGTTTTTAAGGCATAATTTCCCTGAAATAAATTTAATTCGCTTTTCAATCCAAATTGTTCAATTCCTGTTTTTCTATCGTTTAAAATCTTGTTTACCAATTGAATATATTCGGGTTTGGCAATCACTTTTTCTCTTTGTTCTTCCTCTTTAAAAATTTTTAAATCTTTTAAAACTCCATTGTTAGGAAAAATGGTAAAATATTTAGCCAAATCCATTAAATTCATTTCCAAAACCCCTAAAGCTATTCCCAATTGATAATTATTTAAATCCTGAACTGGTTTAAATTCTAAATCTTTCTCTAAAAAATTATAAAAATTGTCCAAACCCACGTATTCCAAAACCTTCAAAGACGGAACATTCAAACTATTACTTAAAGCATAATGCAGATTTACCTCTCCGCGATATTTATAATCAAAATTCTTTGGATAAAGCGGGAAACCGAGAGCAGTTATATATTTGTATTCTTTATCTTCAACCAATGTGTATGGTCTTAAACCTTTTTCAAAGGCTTTTAAATAAAAAAAAGGTTTTACTGTCGAACCGATGGGCCGGGGTTCTTTTAACATATTGATTTGAGAACCCTTTTCAAAAGATTGAGGATCGAGGGAACCAATCAGAGCCAAAATTTCATTTTCTGGTAATTTAATAGCAATTAAGGCGGCGTTTTTAGCTTTTTTCGTTCTTAAATTTTCTATATTTCTTCCAACAATTTCTCTCAATTTAATTGTCAATTCTTTATCTATAGCCAACTGACGATTAACAGAATTTTTTATTAAGGGAAAAATTTCAAAAGAAAAATCTTTGGAGTCTGAATATTTGTTAAGATTTTCTTTCACTTCGGATGGCGAAGTTATGACCAATTCTTTCTCACAGATTTCAAACTTTTTTGCCAATCCAAGAGTAAATTTTTGATTTACAGGTTCGGCAGGATTTTGCTCAGTTGGACTGGAAATAGTAGAAAGGAGTTGTAAAATTTGGCCATCAGTCAAAAATTCTGGCAAAACTCCAAAGTAAGCTTTGCTTGCCGTCTCTATTCCTTGAATATTATTCCCAAAATAAATTGAATTGGCATACATTTTTAAAATTTCTTCTTTAGGTAAATAAATTTCTAAACTTATAGCATAAAAAAGTTCTGAAATTTTATTTCCAAAAGTTCTTTTAAATTCTTTTCCTAACAAAATCTTCACTAATTGTTGGGAAATAGTGCTCGAACCTTTTCTATGTCCAATTCCTAATTCAGTAAATCCTGCTTCCGATATACTAATGGGATTAAATCCAAAATGTCCATAAAAGTATTTATCTTCTTTTTTAATGAGCAATTCTTTAAAACGAGGAGGAATCTCTTTTAAATACTGGGTTTTATGTCCTTTTTGATTTGGCAAAACAAAAATGACCTCTCCTTTTCTATCTGTTATCAATGGTGAATTTTGGTAATTATAAATTTCTATTAATTCTTTCTCACAATGGTAACTAATCAGTAAAAAAATAAAAAGCGCTAAGGAAGCGCTGATTATTAAAACGATTTTAAAATTTTTCACCATATTGCCCTTTATTCAACTTCAAAATATCTTCCTTCTGTTCGTCCAAAATTTTCCGGGAAATACATTTCAGACACCTGGGTTGGCAAATGAGTGAATTTTCCTTTAATTAAGGTTCGGACAAAGTAATCAAATTCATAGATACCTGGTTCCAAATTTTCAAAAAATAGGAAAAGCCTATCATCATGAATTTCTTTGAAATCTGGATATAATTCCCTTCCTTTTAATTCTCTTTCTTGTAATCTGAGAGATTTTTGTTCTGTAGATAGGTCAAGGTTAACAATCTCCATTCCGGCCGGAATGAAATCTTCAACCATGACAAAATTTCTTGTTTTTGGCACAGTAATTTGAATGTGGCCTCTTAAAACTTCGCCAACTTTTGCTTTTTTTAGCGGATTTTCATTTTTCTTATCATCTGATTTATAAAATTCCCTGACAATACTAAATCCTTCGTCTCTAGGAGGAATTTGATCAGCCGGCAGATAATATCTTAAGGCAAGGTCATAGTAAAATGCATTTGGAAGTCGATTGTGATTTGTTTTTTGAAACGAAATGATATTGTTTTCATTGAATTTTAATTCCTGAATTGGAATTTCTTTTTTGAATTGCTCTAAAATTGTTTCGGGATTGAAATCAAATTTGCCCTCCGTTTTTTCGTTAATTAATAGTTCAAGGCTAAAATTTGATTTTGTCTCTATTTTCCATTCTAAATAATCGGTGAAAGCGTCAATGACTGAAATTGTATTTTGAGTTGAGCCCCAGGCGCCATCTTTTTGTCGGCTATTTAAAAGCCATCTCAAAACTTTTTCTAAAATTGGATTTTCACTCTTTACAGCAACTTGAGCCTTTATATACAAAGCCGTATTTTTAATTGGCGTCTCATAATACTGCCAGATGAAATTTTTTCCGATTTCCAAAAATGCTCCCCTGCCATCAATATCAATTCTATTATCCAAGGTATCAAAAACCTTATTTTTTAATCCTCCATCAAATTTTCCTTTGGTTAATAAAATTGCCAAATAAGCTAAAGATTGATTGCTCATTTGCTCTTTTAAGAATAAATCGTCATTGATAGTCTGAACTACTTTTCCCTTCAATGTTTCATTGCCGGCAAAATTTGGTAATTTAGATAATGTATAAGCCGTTAAAATTATGTTGTTTTTGTCTCTATATAAATTTTCATCGGTAGTTATTTTTTGATAAAGATAACCAGCGGCTCGATTTAAATTGTTTTGGTTAATTGAAAATCCAGCCAAAGAAAGATTATTTAGGGTCTCTAAGACATGCAAGGTTAAATAGAAATTTGAATCCCCGTATTCCCAAAACGAAAATCCACCATCTGGCTTTTGGTTATTGTAAAGTTTAGCCAAGCTTATTTGGACCACTTCGTCAATCGAATATTCTCTGTCCTCATATTTGATTTTTTCCAATTTGAATTTCTCTCCAATATTTGGTAAATTCAATCCTCTTTTCACTACCGCAATAGCATTTAATTTAGAAGCAATTTGTTCTGAACAACCGTAAGGAAATTGTAAAAGATAATTTAAGGCATCGGAAAGGAAAACAGCTAAGGTAGCGCTACTTTTTATTGTTAATTCTCCCCTATCTCTTTCAACATTTTCTGGTAAAAAGGCATATTCTTTAAAGATCGGAGAAGTTGTGTAATTTGAGGTCGCAGTAACTTCATAAGTATTGTTGGGCGTGATTTTAATAGATTGCTCAACTATGTCTTGTAATACCTCCGCCATAGCTGAAATCAAAAATTTATGCTCTCCTTCTTTAATTTGGGGCGGAGCCTGAACTTCAAAATAAACAGTTTCTGATTGGTTAGTTTTAATTTTGATTTCCTTTTCTCCCTTTTTCTCTTTTAAAATTAAACTTTTACTTTCAAATTTAACTTTTACTTTTTGAGTTTCTTTTGACTGATTGAAAACCTGAGCTCCGACAAAGAATTCATCTCCCGGAACAACAAATCTTGGTTTGAAAGGAATAGCCATCAATTCCTTTTTTGTTAAAAACTCAATGTAATTTGCTCCAACTTTTGTATCCTTTGTGAGCCCGATTGTTTCGGTTTGCCAAGTTGTTAAATTATCAGGCAAAGTGAATTTAACTTGGGTTTTTCCGTCTTCATCGGTCTTCACTACCGCCTGCCAAAAAGCTGTCTCCTTGAAAATTCCTCTCTTTTTCAATGCCAAGGCTTCCTCAGCCATTCCTCCCCCTCCTTTTGTTGGAATTTTTGTTTCAATTAAAATGTTTTTAAGATTTGAGGCAGTTGAAACTGTTAAGGGGAAACCGCCATAGAAAAATATTAAAGGATTTTTCTTTGGATTTCCTTTTAGAGCTAAGACACTCAAATCAACAACCGATAGTGAAACTTCAGCCGGCGTACCCTTGCTGGTCCAGTCCTTGGTTAAAATATCTAAAGTAACTTCCTCTCCCGGTAAATAAAATTTCTTATTAGATTTAACTTCGACATCAAGTTCCTGTTTTCCTCTATCAATTTGAAATTCAACCTTGCCAAATTTGATCCCGCCCAGCGGGATGGGCGGGACTAATAAAACCGAAACATAAATGTTTGGTGAATATTCTTCTTTAACTTCAAATGAAAAATTGTAGAGATTGCCCTTAATTTCTTTGATTTGGTAATCAAAAATTTTTCCTCTCTCAATTGAAATTAGAGCCTTGGCTCTTGAATAGGGGGATTTAATTATAATCTTCCCCTCCTCACCAATTTTCAAATCAGTTTTTTCAGCTGCAATTTCCAATTCTGTATCTGTAGTCGGTCTAATACTCACTTGGCCCTCGCCCCAGATATAGAGATTATAAATACTCGAAATCAAATTTCCTCTTTTATCTAAGGCGCTAACTTCTGCCTCATATTCCCCTTCCTTTTCAATTTGAAGCTCCAAATTATAATTGCCTTTCTCATCGGTATCAAAATTAAAACTCTTTACCGACTCTCTCTTCTTTTCCCATTTATAAGAATAGCCTCCGGCTGCTTCTTGTCTTTTTGCCCAAATCCAATTGATTTTGTAAAGCGCAAGTTTAATATCTTTCACTCTCATTTCCTTCCCCTGAGTATCAACTGATTTTACTTTCAAATTAAATTTTTCATTTTTCCCTAAGAAGAATTTATCTGAATTTAAACCCAAATAAAATTCACCGGCATGTAAAATGAATGATTTTTGGCCAGAAACGCTTTGGCCCAAATTATTTTTAACTGTCACATCAAAAACAATAATTTTGCTCTTTCTTTCTTCTTCTTTAAATAATTTTTCCAAATCCAAAACCGGCGAAATTCTTGCTTTTCCTTCACTATCAAGGGAGGTTTTACCTCTCAAGATAAATTTTTCCCCAAAATGATAAGGCGGTTCGTAATACCACTCCCTATCAAAATCGAAATAGCCATCTTGATATCGGTCAAAATAATAGTTTTGAGAACTGATGGTATATTCCACTTCTCCACCTTCTAAAGGAACCCCAAAATAATATCTTGCCTCAACATCTAAATTGACGGTATCTTTTGAAACATATTCTTCTTGAGCGGTTTTCAATTTCACTTCAAAAGGAGCTGGGACGTACTCTAAAACCTCAAAATAATTACAAGAGTACTCCTTAGCACAGATTCGATAAGTGCCCAAAGGAGCATTGTTTTCTAAAATCAGTTTTGTATTGAAGGTTCCAAAATCACTGATTTCTAAATTTTGATTTAAAATTTCATCTCCTTTTGAATTGAAAACTTTTAAATTAATTGGTTTTTCTCTGAAAATTTCATAATTTCCATCATAACCTATTCGATAAATTCCCTTAATAAAAACTTCTTGAGTGGGCCGATAAATGGGTTTATCAGTATAAAGATAAATTTTCCGAGCAGAAAGGGCGCTTTCTGCCCATTCCAATTTGCTTTCATCAATCCCTAAAACTGTGCTATCTTGGTCTTTAGTAATTACTATTCCGGCTAAATTATAAATGGGGTTGGAAAAAACTAAACCATCTTCGCCAGTATAGAGAGAATTGGAAAAAACTAAATTTTTGTTATTCCTTTGATAGAGATCTATTTTAGCTCCTGAAACCGGTTCTAAATTTGTTAAATTAACTACCCAATAAAGATTTTTGAGTTCTTTTAATTTTTCCGGTGTTAATGGTTCTCTTTCTCCCCAGCCTTCAGCTTCAGGGGATATTCTTTTTTCAGTGACAGCCAAATTGGTCACAGTTAAATAAGTCCTTTCGTAAGCCGGGCGAGAAATTTCTCTACCCCCTTCCCAAAACGCACTTTTATAATTTGGATGATAAAAAGTTATAATGTAGTTTCCAATTGGATTTTCAAAATAATCTTTAATATCAAATTTGAAATAATTCTTGAGCCAATATTTTTTAGGCAACTCAATTCCGTCTTCAATTCTCTCTTGGCAATTGGTTATAATCTCGGGAGACCCATACCATTGGGGTCTTTGCAAAAGATAGTCAAGAAAATCTTTCGCTGACAATTTACAAATATCCACTCTAACATATTCCATATTCTCGGTGGCAAAAGTCAATTTTGTTTTCTCAGGGGTAGTGACATTATAATTTCTCTGGAGATGATAAAAATTAAGGGCAAAAGAGGGCATTTCCCCGGTTTTAAATTTTATTGATAAATCTTGTTTTTGACCAAAAACGTCTTCCAAATTTAACTCCAAGGAATAATCAGCCTTTGGCATCAATCCATAATTTAAAGTAGTATTGAATTCCCCGACATCACATATTTCACCCGGATATTTCTCTTTAACTCTCCAAGAATCTCTCCAATAATTTAATTCATAATCCAAATTTGATTTAAAATATTTCTCATAATCCTCTTCTGCCGGAACTGAAATTGGATTGTTACTACAAATAATGAGTTGAGTTAAACTAGCGTTTGGAGAATTATTTTCGGGAAAGGTTCTTAAAATTTTAAATTCGGGATAAGAAACTATATCCTTTCTTATTGTTTCTTTGTTTAGAGTTAATCCCTCGACATTGACAATTTTTTCAAAATTGACCTCTAACTCCTCTGCCAAACCAATTTTTTCTTTTTGGAAAGTAAGATAAATTCTCTTTTTGTCTGGCACCTTTTCGCATTCTATATTCTCAGAAATAATCCCCCTTTCCTCTTTGCATTTTTGGCCATAACCTACATCCTTCAATTTTTGGGCAGTTATTTTACTTTTTTCCAGATCAATCTCTTCGTAAAAACTAACCCAGAGCTTTCCCTGAGGGTCAAAAAAATCAGGACTAACATAATTTGTCCTCTCAGATTCGGCTGAGATATTTTCAATAATGCCAGTGACATTAATATTTGCTGTTTTAACTTCACCCAAAACTATATCTCCTTCTGTCGGGTAGGCCTTATTAATTTTTAGGGTATAACGACTTTCAAAATCCCAGAACTTTTCTCTCCCGAATCTATCTTCCTTTGGATAAATTTGAAGCACTGACTCATCGATATTTTCTTTTTTAATATTTTTTGGAAATTCAATTTTAAACCCTATATTTGTAGCTATTGAGGCGAAAAAATTCTTTACCCCGTTTAGAAACTCTCGGTTTCTAGCGGGGTTTAGTGATTTAAGTCCAAAGACTTCTTCTTTCTCAGGAATTTCCTCTTTTTGTCCGGTTTTATATTCGGCGATAAAAGGTATTTCTTTGCCGGTATTATTGTTGCTCAAAGTAATCTCCTTTTTTGTTTTTTCTAAATCAACGGGCTGATTAAAATAAATAGAAATCGGTTGATTATAAATGATTTGGCCTTCGGTTAGATTAAGATATCTCAATTTTCTGGTTACAAATTCAATTTCCTTTCCTTTTACTGCCAGACCATCCATTGAAATCAATCCCGATTTCATTTGCACCTTATAATTAGAAGAGCGAATTAATCTTTCTTTTGGAATAAACTGTAAATTGTTAGTCGAGATCCATTTAAAGCGTCCCTCGGTTTTTGGAGTGATTTGAACCGGAATCTCTTTTTCTTCTAAATATCCCAGGGTGGTTAAAGGAACCATTGGCCGATTGAAAACAATTGTAATTTCGGTATCTTCCGGCGTCTCTGAATTTTCTCTTGGGAAAATAGCGGTAATTTCCGGGTCATCGACGACTAAAAAATCGGCTTTAATTTCGCCGCCATCGGATGTAGTTAATTCCACTAAATAATAACGATTCAATTTTAGCTTCTCCTCAGGTTTGAAAAAGAGAGAATTAGAATTCTCAACCGCAGGCGCTGCTAAAACGAAATTGAAAATTTTGTTAAAGGAAAAATTTTTGCCTTCATTCACCCACTTCCCCTTTATCTCAGGTTCAAATTTAATATTCTTTTGAGCAAAAACTTTATCAATATTAGGCGGCAGATTAATTTCAATTGCTGCTGATTGGGAAATTTTCTCGGGAACTAAGCGATAGGTTTGAGTATAGGAAGGAATTTTAGGAGCTCTTTTTTGCCAAAAATAAAAACCGAGAGAGATCATTCCGAGCAATAAGATTAGAAAGATGAAATTTCTCGATTTTAAGAATTTTTTGATTTTTTCTTTCATTATTTTATCTTATCTTAGATACTTTTCCTTGGCAATATTGTGTTCCTCTAAGGTTTTGCTAAAAATCGTTTTTCCTTCCGGGGTTGAAAGATAATACCAATAATCGCTATTTTTAGGGTATATCGCAGCTTTGATACTGTCAATCCCAGGATTACAAATCGGACCGGGCGGCAGACCTAAATATTTATACGTATTAAAAAGGGAATTAATTTTTGTTTCCTCGATTGAGATTCCGGTTGTTTTTTTTCCGGTGATGTAAGTGATTGTCGCATCAACCTGCAGGGGAAAATTATTTTTTAATCTCTTCCACAAAATTCCTGAAACCAATTCTTTATCTTCATTTTTACTCACCTCTTTTTCTATTAAAGAAGCCATAGTAATTATTTCCAAAACGGTTTTCCTTTGCTTTTTAATTTCCTCTCTTAACTCGGGAATTAGTTTTTTATCAAAATTTTCTAACATCTTTCTAACAATTTCTTCGATATTCGCCCGAAAAGAAAATTGATAAGTATCGGGAAATAAAAAACCTTCCAAAGTAGCATTATCGGGCGCATCTTCCAAAAATTGAAATTCTTTTTTAAAATTCCCCACCATTAATGTAACGAGGAAAGACTTCGTTACATTTGGAAACGGGCTTAATCTTTCTTGAATTTGGTTTAATGTAAATCCTTCGGGTATCGTCACCACTATTTTTGCTATATCACCTGAAATTATTTTTTCGGCAATTCTATTTATGCTTTCCGACGAACTCAAAGAATATTCCCCTGCCCGAAGTTTCTTTTGGCTGCCTTTTAAAACGACATAAAGATTAAAAAAGAACTTATTTTTAATCAGGCCTTCTTTTTCTAAATATTGGGAAATTTGAAAAAGACTTTGACCTTTTTCAACCGAGAATAATTTTTCCTCTCCCAATTGAAAATTCTTGGGTAAGTAAATTTCTGTCCAGATAAAAATGCCGATTAAAAAAAATATAAAAATTAAATAATTTTTTTTCATTTATCCTCTTTGACCTGTAATCAGGGGGACGAAAGCAAAACCGGGGTATTCGATTTCTTCCAAATTTTTCTCTGATTTTTTAATAAAAAGCCAAATTGAAGAGCCAATTGGAGTAACAATTCTGCCACCAATTTTTACTTCCTCTTTCCAGACCGGGGGTAAAGTTTCGGCTGAAGCTGAAGCCAAAATTTTATCATA
>Ga0210005_1002335_pt1 | contig 11177 bp, 5 predicted proteins | sample CryGey02umfilter_3_FD_183961 | JGI IMG/M metagenome (GOLD analysis project Ga0210005, IMG submission 183961) | Groundwater microbial communities from aquifer in Utah, USA - Crystal Geyser 4/9/14 0.2 um filter (SPAdes) (version 3) | ecosystem: Environmental > Aquatic > Deep subsurface >... | reverse complement strand
AAAAGAGATTGAATGTAGCAGTTAACTTTATCTATAAATTCATCTTTAATCTGATTTTTCCTTGTATTCGTCGAATAATATAACCTCTATTCTTATTTATAAATTATTTTTGTGTTGAAATGCAACCTTTTAGTAATAAAATACGTTAAGTGTGATAACCGATTAATTTAGGTATTTATACTTAGTGATTGATTAAGGTTTATTACTTATTTTTACTTCAACATTTGACTTGTATTGATTATTTTTGATAAAATGAAATTATCTTTTTCCAATTTATTATTAATCATTTTAGGATTAATAACTGCTAGAAATAGTTTGTCACAGAGTTGTGCCAATTATTCGCCAGTTACTCGTCAAACAGGTATTGCTTATACTTCAATAGCAGCAAGTAGTCCTTCTTATTTTATATGGCGAAATACGGCATCCAATCAAAACGACGACAACAGAAGTTACCAAGTGCCTATAGGTTTTGATTTTTGGTATTTAGGGGTTCGTTACAATCAAATTAGTGCCAGTTTAAATGGAGTAGTCGATTTTTCTGCTTCAACATCTCAAGGAAATACTCCTTCAGGTTCTTCTCCGTATGGTTCTCATTGGTCAAATCAATTTTCTACAGCCAATAGGACTATGTTGGCATTAGCTCCACTTTATGGCGATTTATGGACAGCAAATGGAGGAACAACTGCTATTGCTACAAGCATTTTTTATAAGGTTACTGGAACTTCACCCAACCAAGTATTAACGGTGGAATGGTTAAATTTTGACCATTGGAATTTGCCCACCAATTCTCCCAACGCCAATTATAATTTTCAAGTTAAAATTTATGAAACTACCGGGGTTATTGAATTTGTTTATGGCACAATGACCGCTGTTGCCGGAGGCAGTTATCCTTTGCAATATGCTTGCGGAATTAATAATACTTGGACATCTGGTCCAGCAACTCCAGTAAGGTTATTAACTCAGCAAACAGCCAATTCAACTACTTTTAGCAGTACAGCAAAAAATAATTTAACTACTGTACCAGCTTCCAATTCTCAACTTACTTTTACACCTCCAACTCCTAATGGAACACCACCAGCAACCTTATCTTTTACCGGAGTAACTTCATCTGGAATGACTGTAAATTTTACTGACTGGTGCTCCAACGAAGTGGGGTATGTGGTTTATAATTCTACTGATAATATTACCTTTAATTTTGTAACTCAAACAGCGGCAAATGCTATTAATTATGCTGCAACAGGATTATTACCAAGTACACTTTACTATTGGAAAGTATATGCTGTTACTGATGGATCGTTGAGCTCTCCGGTTTTAGGAAACCAATCTACCAATGCTGCCGGAAATAAAATTTCTATAGCTTCAGGTAATTGGGGCACTGCCGGGACTTGGTCGCCAAGTGGTGCACCTACTGCAGGAGATAATGTTACCATTGCTAATGGGCATACCGTAACCATTAATGCCAACAATGCAACGTGTAATAATTTAACAGTCGGACAAGGAGCCTCTGGAATTTTACGAATTGGTAATAATACTACAGCAAGAATAGTTACAATTAATAATGATATTGCTATAAATACCGGTGGTCAATTTATCGCCAATACAGGTTCTAATACCACTCACAATATAACTGTAGCTGGAAATATTATTAACAACGGAACATTAAATTTCGCTTCAGATGGAAATAGTTTTGCTAACATCACATTTAATAAAAATGGCAGCCAAACTATTTCGGGAGCTGGAGCCACAACACGTTTTAATAGAATAACTGTAAACATGGGTACTGTGAATAGTAATACCTTAGAAATTACTGCGACTAACTTTACTGTAGCTTCCACTAATTTTTTAACCTTAACCAATGGAACATTTAAGCTATCAACTACTGCAACTATCACCCCATTTACAGGAAATACAACCTTACCATTATCTACAGGTCTGTGGGTAAATAATGCTTCAGCAGTAGTAAATACTACTGGAGGCTCCATAACATTGTACGGAAAATTAAATGTTTCTTCTGGCACGCTAAATATTGGAAATGCTACTAATAATAATTTAACTTCTTATGGTGGTGTGGTAACTTTTAATGGAGGCAGTATTAATATAGCTAGCAGATTAGATAAAGCAGGTACTCCAACGCTTTCGTTTTTTAATATGACTAACGGAACTCTAACTTTGAATACAGTTGGTTCAACTACTGCTGGTGCTGCTCCTTTTAGGATGGATGAGGTAGGTGCAACTTTTAACATGACTGGTGGAACAATAATTATTAGAAGATCGGGAGCAGGAAATTTAGGGTATGTAAATGTTGGCTCTACAGGAACAGTTACTGGAGGCACACTGCAAATTGGAGATGCTTCCACTCCTGCAGCTCAAACTATACAAATAAACTCTACTAAAGAAATTGGAAATTTATTGGTAAATAGTGCCAATGCGAATGCCATACTTATGACCAATTCATTAGTCTTAACAAATGATGTAACGGTTAATTCTGGAACATTAAATGCAAACAATTTAAACCTAACTCTTGGAGGTAATTGGTTAGATAATGGAACATTCACTCCTGGAATTGGAACGGTAACTTTTGACGGCACCAACCAATCGATAACCAAAACAACAGGTGAAACATTTAATCACTTATCATTAACTGGTACTGGTACTAAAACCTTAGGTGGAAATGTAACTACTAATGGCGACTTAACCATTAATGCTGCTGCTATTTTAGATATTACTACAAACAATTATAATGTAAATGTTGGAAGCAATTGGATAAACAATGGAAATTTCTTAGCTCAAAATGGAACTGTAACATTTAATGGTACCGTTGCTCAAACTATTGGCGGAACTTCCATTACCAATTTTAGAAATATTACATTAAATAACTCAGCAGGAGCAAGTTTAACTAATGCTCAAAACTTATTAGGAACGTTAACTCTTTCTTTTGGAACATTTGCTACTAACGGACAGGTTTTTACATTAGTTTCTGATGCATCAGGAACTGCAAGAATTGCTACAATTCCTCCATTTGGTGCTGATATTACAGGTAATATTACGATGCAACGATACATTGATGCTGGAGCTACGAACTGGCGTTTTTTAACCACAGCCGTTTCTGGAACTACACTTGCCGACTGGAATGATGATTTTATTACCAGCGGTTTTATAGGTTCTGATTATCCATTATGGCCTACTCCTGCTAATCCTTGGTCATCTATCTATTTTTATGATGAAACAGTTTTAGGAATTGAAGATAGTGGTTATGTAGCAGCAACTAACATTACTAATACTGTTGCAGTTGGTCAAGGAGTTTGGGTTTGGAGTGGTGACACCATTATTGGAACTCAACCATTTACCATAGATGTTACAGGTCCTGCTAACAAAGGAAATATTAGCTTACCTTTAACTTATACTGCATCTGCAGGCATTTTTGATGATGGCTGGAATATGGTCGGAAACCCCTACCCTTCCACATTAGATTGGGATTCGCCAAGCATTACTAAAACTGGCATTAATAATGCCATCTACATTTTTAATCCTGATTTAGATGATTTTGCAAGTTATGTTGGAGGATTTGGAACTAATGGAGGATCTAATAACATCGCTTCTTCTCAAGCATTTTGGGTGCAAACTGTTGCTGCTAGTCCATCTATAATTGTCACTGAACCATGTAAAACTGCCATTGATGGTGCATTTTTAAAACAAAGTAATGGCCCACTCACATTTAATGTGCAAAATGGTTATGGAACAGACCAAACGATAATTAATTTTGAAAGTAATGCCACCAATAACTTTGATGCATTGTATGATGCTTTAAAATTAGCATCTCCTAATCCTAATAAACCTTCTATTTCCTCTTTGATGCAAAGCAACTCAACTGAATATTCCATCAATCAATTGCCTGAGCAAGAGGTAAATATTTTTATTAAAATTAAAACTGGAGTTTCAGGAATTCATAATATAACTATTAGTGGCATTGCTAACTACAACCAAAGCCCTTGCCTGTTGTTAGAAGATTTATTTACTGGAATGGTTTATGATTTAAAAGTAACCAGTTCTTTTAGTGCTTACATTTATGACACTACTCTTTCACCGAGATTTTTATTAAAGTTTGGTGCTCCTATCGAAGTTAGTTCAACCAATTTAAGTTGTTTTGGAAGTGCTGATGGTAAAATAACTTTTAATAAAAACTCAACAACCCCTTTTGATATTTTATGGAAAAATAGTTTAGGTGATACTATTTCTAATCAAACTTCCATTATTGGATTAGATTCTATAACTAATTTGGCGGCAGACTCCTACACGATAACAAGTTCTGACAACTTGTGTGGAAATTCTACTGACACCGTTATTATTACTGAACCTTTACCAATTACTGCACTGTTTGTCGCTAATACAGATACTGTTTACTTATCCAATGGTGGGACTATCAATTTTGCTAACCAATCAGTAAATGCTTCCAATTATTTATGGGATTTTGGCGATGCAAACACTTCCACTTTACCATCACCAATACATACCTATTTTATAGATGGAAATTATTTTGTGAACTTAATTGCCAGTCAAAATGCTAACTGTTATCAAACCTATACTAAATTAATTACTGTTTTAATTAGTCCTACTGGAATTGATGAAACAATTAATAATGATGCCATAAAAGCTTGGATTAATAGCGATATCTTAACGATAGATTTTAACAATTCTAGCTTTAATCAACTACAAATAAACAACGTTTTAGGACAATTAGTTTATGCTAATCATCAAGATTTTACAGGCACTTTTTCATTAGATGTAAGCAAATTAAAAAGTAGTGTTTTTCTGATAACACTAACTAATGCTACAGAGGTAGAAGTTATTAAGGTTCCTTACATTAAATAAGGCTTTAGGAAATCAATTTAAATCCCAACAATTGAATGTCGCTTGATAAAAAGCCCACTTTTACTGGTTCAACTTTTGCTAAATCTGTACTCAAATACTTCTTATTACAATCAGAAAAAATGGTAACTACATTCGCTTTGGTGTGTAATTTGTTCTGAGCAATTAATGCCCCTAAAAAATTAGCTCCAGAGGAAATTCCAACGCCAAGACCTAATTGAGAGGCCAACAGTTGTGACATAATTATGGCATCACCATCATCAACTTCAATAATAGCATCTAATTGATTTAATTTAACTATAGAGGGAATAAACTCATCAGAAACTCCTTGAATTCGATGTTTTCCGACCCGACATCCTGTTGACAAAGTTGGGGAGTTAGAAGGCTCTAAAGGATGTATTTTAATAGTTGGATATTTTTCTTTTAAATAATTTCCTGTTCCCATAACAGTTCCTCCTGTTCCAACACCAGCAACAAAAGCATCAATGTTTATATCAATCTTTTTTAGTTGTCGTTCAATTTCTGGTCCAGTAGTTTCATAATGTGCTTCAACATTAAGTTCATTGTCGAACTGACAAGGTAAAAAAACGTTTTTATTAGCAGTCTGATGCTCTTTTGTCATAGCGATACTGCCAATAAAGCCACCCTCTTCAGGAGTTACTAACCGAATAGTTGCACCAAAACTTTTAATTAAATTGATGCGTTCTATACTCATCCAATTAGGCATGTAGATGGTTACTGGATGATTTAATGCTGCTCCTATTCCTGAAAAAGAAATGCCTGTATTGCCACTGGTAGCTTCTACGATTTCGTCACCTAGTTTTAATGTTCCGTTTTGATATGATTTATTGATAATGTGTAAGGCAATACGATCTTTTATACTTCCTGTCATGTTAAAATTTTCCAACTTCGCATAAATAGTTCTTTTTTCATTTTTGTAAAAAAAGTCAATCTTAGCTATTGGCGTGTTGCCTATTATTTTAGATAAATTTGAAATTTTAGGGATAATCATCATTAAAAAAATTAAGAATAAAAATTCAGTGTTATTTCTTATCTTTTTAAGACAAAATAAAACATCAAAAAAACACCACTTTTTAAAGTTGGATAAAAGTAGTAATTTTTACAAAAAACTAATAGAAGCTTAACGTATTATAAAATGGTAGCAAAAAAAAGGAATTAAAAAAATATTTTAAACTAATTTGTTAAATTTATTTTTAATCTATTAAATTATTGAGTTAAAAGTTCTTTGGCTTTGGTAATAGGAATTAACTCTTCGCCATGAAGTGCAATAATAAAAGCACCACCAATTCCTTTTTGAATGAGTTGGTTCTTGAATTTTTCTACTTCTTCAAAATTCGTAAACTCACCAGCAGTATATCTGGTTAAACCGCCTTCTAAAGGTGTTTGTTCAACTCCTTCGATTTCCATAAACTTGCTCAACACCTCTGTTGGTAATTGATTTTTATAGGTTCCTATTTGAACTTTCAATTTAATTTTGGCTTTGTCATATTTTTTATCTTCTTTTTTTATAACATTTTCTTCGGAGGAAGAAACAACTCCAGCTTCAGTTAATGGTATCCTTTTTCCATCTTTATAAGCAACAATAAAAGCATCTTTCACACCATAATCGATTGCCAAGTCGATTTTTTTACTTGCAGCTTCCTCCATGGTTTTAAATGATCCGGTATATAAATATTTGTAAAGTCCATCATCCGCTTTAATTTCCATCACATTTTTAAGCCCATTCAAATAACTTTTAGGTAATCTTTTACTAAAAGCTCCCAATTGAACTCTAAATATTAATCCTGCAGAATTAATTATTGATTCATTACCATGACTAACAGACATATTATTGGCATCATCACCTACCGATACAAATGTTCCATCCTTTTCTTGTTGAACTACAATTGCTGCATCAAAACCTTCACCAGTCAATTGCACTTTTCTTTTAATAGCATCTGGTAAATTATCATAATCTCCAACTGCAATAATGGTTAGACTATCACCAAAAGTTTTAATTTCGACATCAGGAATGCTTAAGAATTTATCTACTAAATCTGCATCAATGGCTTGAGTAAATTCACCAATTTGGACTTTATATTTCTTTTTGGTAGATTTCTCAGCAGATATGATTCTAGTTTCTGTTTCTGCAAAAACACCAGTTGAATCCATGTATCTTTGATAAGCAATATATATCATGGTATCCGTCATTTCAACTCCATCTGGAGATACTGGTGCATTTTCTCGGGTTTCTAATTCATCGTCTTTATAGTTAGGCACTAAATCTTTATCTTTATCTAACGGACATCCGTTTTCATCAACAATAATACCTGCTGGAGTCCATGGACATTTATCAATAAAGTCGATTACTCCATCTTGGTCTTCATCATCGGTATCATAAGCTAAATAATCAATATCTTCAGCAAATTCTTTAATTTCTTCTTTTTTATCATGTTTTAAGAAATTGTAGCTTATTGAAAATGAAGTCATTAAAAACTTATCTTTTCCATTGGTTCCATCTTGAGTACCAATTCTATCGCCTGTGCTTTCTGAAGTAACATTATCCACTAAATCAGAAAAAGTAAAATGAAAAGTTGAGCCAATGGTAAAATCTATATTTTTTGTCATGTGCATGATTGCTCCAACACCTAAAGGAACTGCAAAAGTTCTTTCTGGATATTTGCCATATCCATCAAAATCCAATTCCCTCATATCTGTTTCAAAAAAATAATCTCGCTGAAGAACTATGGCACTTGCGGCATTAGGATCGTTCTCTGGCATGTTTCGAATTGACCCATCTGACCAATAATTGTATTCATTACCATTTCGATCATATAAATCGGTTTTTGAATGAAACTCAACAGATTCAATACCTAAAGACAAGTAAGGACTGATTACCCGATCTTCTTTTAAGAAATTAGCAAAATTGTACATCAATGCAAAGCCACCAACAGTTATTCGAGATTTAAAATTCAAGTTTCTATCGATAGATCTTTCATTGGCACTTAACGTACCAAACAACACATAAAATTTAGCCGTTAAAAAAGGATTTAATGGCTGTTTTACATGCAAATCATAACCAATATTACTGATTAATGGATTTCCATAATTGGCATTAAGAATATCGCCATAAAACTTAAACATTCCTACACCAAGCCCAATAGTAGGTCCATAAATCATTTCTTTTGGTGCTTTATCTTTAGGAATAGAATCATTCTCTTCAATTGCAAATATTGAATTGAATATGAACAAAGTAACTAATAAAAATGTATACCTTTTTAGCATATATATTCTTTACCTAATACGAATTTAACAAGCTAAAGATACAAAAAATATTATTTATACCATTTTTGATTAGAAATCATTAATGCTTCTTGAACTGTAATTCTCTTTCCTATGTTGTAGGCAGTTACAAATGCAGTGGTCACATTGTTTCTGACACTATTTCTTTTATCTCTTGCTAATTTATATTCATTGTAAGACCCTACTAGGTATTTAATCCAACCTTCATGAGTTTCTGTACTCACATTATCTGTTAAATTAAATTTAGCAGAAAAATAATTTGCTGACACTTTTTGATGCCCAGCACCAACTTGAACTTTATAAGAAACTCCAGTTTCTGGATTTGGTGTTGATGTAATTTTATTTGTTGGTGCTACAACTGGTTTTTCAACAACTGGGTTTTCAACAACTGGTTTTTCAACAACTGGTTTTTCAACAACTGGTTTTTCAACAACTGGTTTTTCAACAACTGGTTTTTCAACAACTGGTTTTTCAACTATTGGGTTTTCTACAATTGTGTTGTCAGCAACCAATTGATTGCTTGTTAACTCAAAACTAGTTTCAATAATATCGTATTTACTGGTAACATCGTTTTCTAAGTAAGAGAAGTATCCTTTAATGTTATAATTTCCATTGGCAGTTTCTGAATTTGCTTCCATATTATAAGAGATAGAATATTTATCTTCTTTTGGAATAGCCATCCATAATATTTTAACTTCTTGTTCTTTAAAGGAAAATACTCCACCTTTTGAGTCATTTTCAGTTGCAGTAAATCCATTTGGTATTTGTTCGGTTGTTTTAGCAAATCCTTGAATTCCTTTTTTATCAAAATTTAATGTTACTTTATATTTTCCTCCCTCTATATTTTCAATAGTTCTTTTGCACTCAATCGATGCGACAGTGGTGGTTGGTTCAACAACAGGAGGTTGTTCTAATAATGGTTCATTAGTAACTGGCTCTGTTAGTTTTGGTTCTTCAACAGCTAATTCATTACCTACAGAAAATGTTGCAGATGGGATATCTATATTTTTTCGTTCGCTTTCTGAGATAAAAGAAAATTTACCATCTACGGTAAAATTACCAGTAGTAGTTTCGTTGGGTTTAATTTTATAAGAAATGGTAAATTCATTTTCTACTGGAAGTGCCATCCAAATAAATTTAATTTTATTTTCTTTAAAAGAAAAAGTAGCTCCTTTGGTATCAAGAGGCTCTGCTGTAAATCCATCGGGAAAGTTTTGCTGAATTTTTGCAAATCCACTAATATCATTTTTTTTTATTGTAATTTCGACAATTGCTTCGGTTCCAGAAGAAATAGAAGTAGGGAACTTTTGTGTAACAGCTATATCTCCTGAAAATATTAAGTGGTAAAAAAACAATCCAAGTAGTTGGACTAAAAGAATAAACTGTTTTATCATTTTATATTCATTTTATGTTATTGATCAAAATAGAAGTCAATTAAATTGTTTAAATCTTTCGCTGATAAATTATTTTCTCCTTCAAAAAAGCCATCAATGGCATTGGTTACTTCTTTTGCGGAAATGTATTTATCATTATCAGTATCAAGTGCTTTATATTTTTCAGGAATGTTTACTGTAACCATTTTAGATCCACTATTAGCTGCTTCGTATTGTTTTTGTATTTCGTCAATTTCTGCTTGAGACAAATCTTCTGCTTTAAAGCTTCGGAATTCAGTTTCTACAGAATCTTTCATTCGTTCTTGAGTTTCCATCATTTGGTCGGTTAATGTTACACCTTCCTTATTTACTAATACACCTGCTGGCGTATTTAATTCTTTATCTAAATAATCTGGAACACCATCTTCATCACCATCTAAAGGGCATCCCTTATTATCTATTGTTACTCCTTTTGGAGTATTTTGACATAAATCTTTTTCATCAGATACTCCATCTCCATCAGAATCCTCTTTGTCTAAATCAGAAAAATCGAAATCTTTGTATTTATCAGTTGTAGCATCTTTAGGAGCAAAATTATATTGGAGTCCAAATGAGGTATAAAATAATTTATCATTTCCTCCGTCTTTTACATTATCGATATAATCGGTAAAAGTTAAAATATAAGCTGCAGTTACTCTAGCATCAAGATTTCTAGATAGTTTGAATTTTAAGCCAAACCGAACAGGGAAAGTAAACGTAGTTTTAGAATAATTAGTAACACTATCTTTTAAGGATGTTTCATAATCATAATCTCTTATGATAATAATTGCTGAAGTATCGGCACCAGGGGTATCTTCCGAAATATCTCTTAAAGTTCCATCGCTCCAATGATTATAGATAATTCCATTGGTAGATAAATCTCCTTTTGGGTTGAATGCAAGGTAGCCAACTCCGAGAGATATAAATGGAGAAAAGATAGACGATTCGTGAATAATTTTACCATTATCGAAATCTAACAAAAGGTTGAGATCAATGTTGGTGATACTGGTTTCAAAATTTAAAAAAACATTATCATCTAATTGGCTTTTGGAAACTTTTCCAAACATTCCGTTAACAGATACTCCAAAAATACTACCTATCTTTTTTTCTAAATAAAACCCATAAGCTGGTTTCCAATAGGTATAAACGGTAGCACCTTCTGCACCTTTAATGTCTCCTAAATAAGAAAGGGCTCCTATATGAGCACCTATCGAAGGAACATATTTTAAACCACTAGATTTTTCTTGGCTAAATAACATTCCTACAGAGAGGAATGTGGTTATCAATAAAAAGGTAAACTTTTTCATATTTTTAAATTATTGCGATTGAAGCAATAAAAATAAAACAAATATTCGGAATATCGAACATTAATATTAGTTATAAACAACTGTTAATAACATCTATCTTGGCAAATCTATATATATATATATTGAAAATATGATTAATAAAAAATCACTTATCCACCAATAAATGTTAATAAAGGTGGGTTCTAAAAATTGATTTCTTTCAAAAAACAAAGATAATAAATAAGATGCAAGGCATATTTTTTTTGGAATAGCCTTAGCATTGCAAAAAAAAATATAACGCAGTCAGATT
>Ga0210005_1002327_pt1 | contig 11193 bp, 11 predicted proteins | sample CryGey02umfilter_3_FD_183961 | JGI IMG/M metagenome (GOLD analysis project Ga0210005, IMG submission 183961) | Groundwater microbial communities from aquifer in Utah, USA - Crystal Geyser 4/9/14 0.2 um filter (SPAdes) (version 3) | ecosystem: Environmental > Aquatic > Deep subsurface >... | reverse complement strand
CGGCGGTTTAGAAGCTCACATAAAATTGGCAAAAGACATAAAAGAAATGAAAAATAAAACTCTTAAACTTCTTAAAGATTTGAAAAGCCAAGGAAAGAAAATCGCAGCTTACGGAGCGCCTGCTAAGGGAAACACCCTACTGAATTATTACGGAATAGGCGCGGATATTTTAGATTATACAACTGAAGAATTGCCATCAAAAATCGGTTATTTTACGCCAGGAACTCACATACCGGTAATTCATATTGATGAAGCAAGAAAAAATCCGCCTGATTATTTTTTGCTTCTAGCCTGGAATTATAAAGATGCCATTTTAAAGAAAGAGGAAGAGCTTAGAAAGTGCGGTGTTAAATTTATTATGCCGGTTGGTAAAATAGAAGTGCTCTAAAATTATTTTAATTTCTAATTATTCTAATTAACCTAATGATGGTTGAAGAAAAAAATAAAAAGGTTCTTGTTACCGGCGGCGCCGGATATATTGGCGCGGTTTTAGTGCCTAAATTGTTGGCGCGCGGTTATCAGGTAAGGGTTTTGGACGCTCTTGTTTTCGGCGAAGAGCCGATTAGGACAGTAAAAAGAAAAATTGAATTGATTAAAGGAGACACAAGAACCATTGGTCCGGAAATTATGGATGGAATTGATGTTGTAATCCACCTGGCTGGATTTTCCACGGACCCAACTTCGCAATACGATCCGCGTCTTACCGATATGGTAAATCACATTGCTACCGAGCATTTGGCAAAACTGGCCCGCGCCAAAGGAATAAAAAGATTCGTCTATGCTTCAAGCTGTTCGATTTATTTTACTTTAAACACTCCGCTTGAACCGCCGCTCTATAATGAAAGCGATCCGGTTAATCCCATTTCGGCTTACGCTTTAAGTAAACGCTGTTCCGAACAAATCCTTTGGGGGATGACTGGGGATGATTTTCAGCCGACGATGTTTAGAAAGGGCACGCTTTACGGTTGGTCGCCGAGGATGCGCTATGATTTGGTTTTCAATGCTTTCGTAAAAGACGCGTATCATAAAAAAGTTTTGACCGTTGACGCCGGTGGAGAAATTTGGCGGCCGATGATAGACATTCAAGACGCAGCCGACACTTATATTAAAGCGATAGAATTGCCGCTTGAGAAAGTGGGCGGCAAGATTTTCAACGTTGCCCATCAAAATTGGAGCATCGGCGATTTGGCCAGAGAAATTAAAAAGATTCTCAAAGAAAAGAAAGGAATTGATATTGAACTTGATATCAAACCGATAAGTTTAACGAGAAATTATAAAGCAGATACTCAGGCCTTTAACGAAACTTTTAATTTCAAGCCGAGTCGCTCATTTGAAGAAGCGGTTTTTGAAATCTGGGACCATTTGGAGAATGATAAAGATCACGACCCGCATAATATAATCCATTACGGCGATAAATGGTACCGGCAATATTTTGAAACGGACGAAGGAAAATTATTCAAACAACATGGCTAAGGTTATCATTGTTGGCGCGAATGGCCAACTGGCTTTTGATTTAAAAAAAGTTTTTGAAAGCGATTATGAAATAATCGGTGCGACTCGTGCTGATTTTGATGTTGCCGATGGCGTTTCAGCCGGTAATTTTATCAAAGATCGCGCGCCGGATTTTGTCATAAACACCGCCGCTTTTCACAAAACCGAAGAATGCGAATTAAATCCGGAAAAAAGTTTTGCGGTTAATGCCATCGGCGCTTATAACGTTGCCAAAGCGGCGGCAGGCATTAATGCAAAAATTATTTTCTTCAGCACCGATTACGTTTTTGACGGGAGCAAAAAATATTTTACGGAAAATGATATGCCCAATCCGCTCAATGTTTACAGCGCGTCAAAATTAGCCGGAGAAAACCTCACAAAAATTGCCAATGATGATTATTATATTATTAGAACCAGTTGGCTTTTTGGCGTTCATAAATCAAGCAAAGGCCTAAACTTTGTTAACCTGATGCTTGAAAAGGCGAAAAACAACGAAATTATCAGGGTGGTTAACGATCAATTCGGCTCTCCGACATATACGCGCGATTTGGCTTTTAAAATAAAGGAATTAATAGATAAAAAAGCGCCGAGCGGCATTTATCATATTACCAACGGCGGGAGTTGTTCATGGCATGAATTTGCGGAGAAGATTTTTGAATTCAGTGGTTTTAAGGCCGATTTAGAAGCTGTAAGTTCGCAAGAGCGGCCGTCAAATATAAAAAGGCCAAAATATTCGGTTTTAATGAGCGAAAATTTAAAAAAGCAGGGGATTGAAAATTTGCGGCCATGGCAGGAAGCACTTGAGGATTTTATGTTAGAATATAAAGGGAAATAAATATGCCGCAATTTTATGAATATAGAACTCATTCGGATCATCGGCGCAAGGGCGCTTATGATATAGTTCCCAGCCTGCCTGGAGATTTTAATTTTACTATCCACAACCCCAATGTTATTCCGGAAGAGCTTCATATGCATAAAAAACAGACCGATTATTTTGCCGTGGCTTCTGGCAAGGTTATGTTCCGGCTTGTTTCTGAAGACGGGAAAGAAGAAAAGTTTATAATGACCGAAAAAGACAATAAAACCCTGATAATTCCGCCGGGCATCTGGCATGGTTATATGGCTTTAGAACCGTCAGTTATGGTTTTTTATCTAAGCCACAAATATGATTCTTCTGATGAGTTTAGAAAAAAATCCGACCCATCGGAATGGAAAATTATAGAATGAAAATTTTAGTAATTACACAAAAGTACGACATAAATGATTCCAATTTAGGAGCGTTTATTGATTGGTGGGACAAATTAGCCGAAAAAGTGGAAAAAGTTTATGTTTTAGCATTAGAAAAACAATCGGGGCCCGCAAAGCCGAATATAGAAGTGTTAAGTATGGGAAAAGAAAATTATGCTGGTTTTTTCAGAAAGATTTTTAGCTTTTATTATGGGCTTTTAAAAACTATAGGCAAGGTTGATGCTGTTTTAGTTCATATGATTCCCAAATACGTAATTTTAGCGGCTCCCATTGCCTTTTTTTATAGAAAACCGATTTATATGTGGTATACGGGCGTTTCGGCTAATCGCGATCTTCGGTTTGCGGTTTATTTTTGCCGTAAAATATTTACGGCACATGAAGCAGCGATGAGGATAAATACTCCCAAAAGGGTTATTACTGGGCACGGAATAGACACAAATAAATTTTCAATTTCTAATTTTCAATTTTCAAATGATGAGATTACTATTTTATCGGTGGGGAGAATTACACCGTCTAAAGGGCATGATTTTATTATTCGTGCTATAGCAGATTTAATAAAATCTGGTTACAGCATCAAATTAAAAATTATTGGAGGAGTAATCCAAGAATATCATCAGGAATATTTTGAATATTTAAAAAGACTGGCAAAAGATTTAAAAATAAACGAAAAAGTGGAGTTTTTGGGTCCTGTTTCTTATGGCAAAATGCCGGAATATTTTGCCGATGCTGAAATTCTCATTAATACCGTGCCTTTCGGCGGTTTAGACAAGGTGATTTTGGAAGCGATGGCTTCGGGCACAGTGCCTTTGACTTCCAACAACGCTTTTCTTTCGGTTTTTCCGGGAGATTTTGCCGCCCAACTTGTTTTTAAAGAAAATAATTCGGATGATTTAAAAATGAAATTAAAAAATATTTTTGATAAAAAACTTTACCAAAATGATGAATTGCGTAATACACTCAGAAACATTGTTGTTAAAAATCACAATCTTGATAATCTAATAAATAGAATAATGAAGGAGGTGGCTTGAATGGATTACTTTTCTACAAATTATGACGATGAAAAAAGATGGATGAGTTATTTTCATCAGGTAAAAGAGGTTTTGGCGTTTAGGCCGGAAAGCGCTTTAGTTGTAGGCAAGGGCAATGGCTTAGTTGCGCAGTATCTGAAACTAAACGATGTTAAAGTTATTACTCTTGATATTGATGAGAGTGTAAAGTCCGATGTTATCGCTTCGGTTATAAAAATGCCGTTTAAAGATGGCGAGTTTGATATCGTCTTGTGTGCTCAAGTGCTGGAACATTTGCCATATACTGATTTTGACAAAGCGCTGATAGAGATAAGGCGCGTAGCTAAAAGCGGTGCGGTTATTTCTCTGCCTCATTTTGGGCCGGCGATGAGATTTTCATTTAAATTACCGCTTTTTCCTGAAATAAAATTCATGATTAAACTTCCATATCCGAAAAAACATATTTATAAAGGCGAGCATTATTGGGAAATCGGAAAGCGCGGATATCCGCTTAAAAAAATAAAGGCCGAAATCAAAGAATCCGGATTTTCAATTGAAAAGGATTACATCGTTTTTGAAAATCCGCTACATCACTTTTTCGTTTTAAAGAAGTGAAAATCATATATATAACCAACAATCGCATACCGACCGAAAAAGCGCATGGTTTTCAGGTTATTAAAATGTGCGAAGCGTTTTCAAACGCCGGCATTGAAGTAGAGCTTTTGGCGCCGCGGCGTTTTAATTCTATAAAAGAAAACCCGTTTAGTTATTATAATATCCGCGAAACATTTAAAATTCGGAAAACTTTCGTTATTGACCTCATTCCGCTTTCAAAATACCTTGGAGCTTTTGCTAACTTCGTGGAGTCAATAACTTTCGCGCTGTTTTCCTTATCCGGCTTATCGCGCGCCGATGCCGACGTAATTTACACCCGCGACCAATTTTCCGGCTGGTTTTTAAGTTTTTTTAAAAAAAGATTCGTTTATGAAGTCCATAGTTTTCCAAGACACGTCGCGTTATACCGACGGATTTGGAAAAAAGCGCATAAAATTATCGTCATAACATCAGCGCTTAAAAATTTGGTTATTAAGGAAGGTATCCCAGAAAACAAAATTCTCATTGCTCCGGATGCAGTTGATCTGAAAATTTTTGAATCAATAAATGCAGATAAGGATGAATTAAGAGCTGAGCTAAACTTACCAAAAGACAGTTTCCTTGTCGGCTATGTTGGCAAATTTAAAACCCTGGAAATGGAAAAGGGGATAAAGACGATGATTGAGGCCTTGCCGCTTTCGGGTAATGAAACAAAAATGGTTTTTGTTGGCGGCGAAGAATCGGAAATTAAAGAATATAAGATGTTTTCCAATCGTTTCAATGTATTGCCCCAGTGTATATTTATTTCTTACCAGCCGCATGCCAAGGTTATAAGATACATTAAAGCGATGGATGCGTTGGTTATTCCTTTTCCCAACAAACCGCATTACGCTTTTTACGCTTCGCCCTTAAAACTTTTTGAATATATGGCCTCCGGCCGGCCGATTATTGCTTCAAGCTTGCCTGCTCTGCGAGAAATTTTAAACGACAAAAACGCCTTATTTTTCAAGCCGGATGACGCGCCGGATCTGGCGCGAGCGATAAAAATGCTTAAATCAAGTCAAATGCTCGGCTATCATTTAAGCCAGCAGGCCTTGGCTGATGTCAAAGAATATACGTGGGATAAAAGAGCTCAACGTATTTTATATTTCATAAAAAATTGATGTTGGAAACCGAGCTTCCAACAGTTACTTTATTTAGAAAAATTTGGTATAATAAGCAATATGATTAAAATTGTTCAATTAAAACTTTCAAAAATAAAATACGGCAGAGATTCTATCGGTCGCGATATTCGTCTTGAACTTGAAGTACTCGGCAAGTTTTTGCGTATTGATAAAAGAATTAAAGCTGGGACAACCGTGGAGATAAACCGCGAAGTGGGCAGATTTGAGACTGATCGAGGATTATTTCAGACTGAGATTCTAATTACCGTAATTGAAAGGGATTTGCTGTTTAATGATGTCGGCAGCGCTAAGGGCAGTGTAAAAGTTAATACCGCCGTCACCAAACCGCAGCAATTTGTTTTTGAAATACAAGTGAGAGAAACACGCTCAATATTCAGTAGGTTTTGGGGAACAAAAATTGCGGCTTTTGAAATAACACTGGAAGCAGAAGTGTCGGATGCAATAAAATACACGCCGGATGTTGAAAAAGGTACAGGCAAAGGATGGTTAGTGGTAAAATTTGCAGGCGAACCTGACAAATCCATACCAGCATATATAAAACTTAAAATAGAACGCGTGGATGCTAAACGAGAGTATTTTACAATTTTGGAAGGCGCGTATCGCGGCAAGTCCGCATCGGTCGAAATAAGCGGTGATAGTTCTTTGCGGCTTATCACCGGCATTAAACACGAACCGTCTGCGCGAATCACCTATTCTATTTTAAAGAAAATTCTTACGCTAAAAGGCAAAAAATATAAAGCAGATGATGACCCTAAAAATCCTTGGAAGAAAGGGCTTTACGATATTGAGATTCCCGATCACCCCCACGAAGGTGGCTTAAAATACCCGGAGGCCGGAAGAGGAACGGTGTGGTTTAGAATTGGACATAGCGGCGAACGATACTTACACCCCGGATTAGTTTCCGCGGGTTGCATCTCTATTACTGAAACGGTTCGCTGGATGGAAATTTACAATACCTTAATTAAAGCTCGTAAGGGCGACTTTATGAGCGTCGGTATCCTTGAAGTAGTTGATTAATGATTAAGCCCAAAAAAATTTTTATTGCAGGAGTTGCCGTTACGGCTATTTTTGCCGGCCTATTTTACTTATTCCCGCAACGTGACAACGAAGATATAAATAAAACCGCAAACATAATTAGCCAACCCATAGTCAGTTGGCAAAAAATAACAATTACGGAAGAAATGAACAATTCAGTCATTAATATCAACTCGCCAAAAATAATAATCTACGGCAACTACGACTTAGAAAGCAAGGTTAATGAAGCCATAACGCAACACATTGAATACTCAAAGGACTGGTTTATTTCTGGCGTAACTACGGCAGCAGAAGATAATGGAGAAACAAACACTTTAAACGTTGACGTCGAAATATTGCTTATGACCCCGCGATTAATCTCTCTGGCCTTTACGTCAACACAACATCTCGCCGGCTCAAAAGATAAAGACCCCAAACGTATGTTCCTCGTTTTCGATCTTGTAAACGGCGAGTCATTAAAAGAAGGCAATGAATTATTTCGCGATGTTTCATCCTGGAGAGAGGCGGTAAAAGTAATGAAAACATCTCTGCTTGCCGATTATCAAGGAGATCCGAACTGCGATCTATTCTTCGCCCCCAAACCCAACGGCTTTGCCGCGTCTTGTATCGGTGTTGATTATAGCCGCGGGGGGAAACATCTATCAATCACAGGAGACGTTCCAATGTCTATAATCCAGGAATTTCTCGCTCCGTCAGTGTTGTCCGATATTATTCAATGAAAAATGTTGGAAACCGAGCTTCTAACATTCCAATAGAGTTTATGAGAAAAACACCTATCGCCAAAGGCGAATATTATCATATATTTAATAGAGGAAATAATAAACAAGCTATATTTTTGGATAAAAGGGACAAAATACGATTTTTGTTTTTAATAATTTATTTTCAATCGTATATTTTTTTTGAAAATCTTGGCCGACAAGTTTCTTACTTTATTAAAAATGAAACTTTCAATATAGATGAAGATTTAAAAAAGAAATTATTAAATAATCGAAATATTAAACTTATTAATTTTGCATTCATGCCAAACCATTTTCATCTCATATTATATGAATTTAAGGAAGGTGGCATATCAAAGTATATGCAAAGAGTACTATGTGCATATACAAAATATTTCAATACAAAATATAAAAAATCCGGCCATTTATTTCAAGGCCCATATAAAGCCGTTATTATTAAAGATAATAGTCAACTTTTGTATTTATCTACTTATATTCACCGCAATCCGCGAGAACTTCCCGAATGGAAAAATAGAGAACATATGTATCCGTGGTCAAGTTATCAAGATTATTTAAAAAATAATAGATGGGGGAAACTATTAAAACAAGATATAATTCTACAACAATTTTCTGATAAAGAAGAATATTACAATTTTACAAGATCTAGTCCAGCAAAAGAACTTATAAAAAATTTAGATAGCGATCTTTCAATAGATTCATAGTGTGTTGTGGGGATGTGTTGGAAACCGAGTTTCTAACATTTCTATGGAAAATTCGTAAAATGAACTACATAATTCTTCCAACTTATAACGAAAAAGAGAATATTGGTCCATTAATAGAAATTATTTTTTCATTATTACCGGAAATTAATATTTTAGTTGTTGATGATAACAGCCCTGATGGAACGGCTGCCGCAGTTGAAGAGCTCCAGAAAAAATATCCGAACCTCTCACTGTTAAAAAGGCCGGTAAAAAATGGCTTGGGTGGTGCTTATATTGAAGCATTTAAAAAACTGCTTGCCGAAGAGGATGTTAAAAACATTGTGACGATGGACGCCGACTTTTCACACAATCCGAAATATTTGCCTCAAATAATTGCCGAAGCGGAAAATTACGGCTTGATCATCGGCTCACGTTATATAAGAGGCGGTGGGATCGCAGAATGGGAGTATTGGAGAAGATTTCTTAGCTGGGGCGGCAATTTTTATGCCCGGATTTTATTGGGGAGGAGTGTTTACGATTGGACGGGAGGATTCAATTGTATTAAAGCCGATTATCTGCGAAAGGCGAATCTGGATAAAATTGATTTATCTGGCTATGCTTTCATTATGGGCCTTAAATATTTTCTTATTAAAGCCGGAGCCAGTGCTAAAGAAATCCCAATTGTTTTTGAGGCAAGGCGGGGTGGAGAATCAAAGATGTCGCATCATATTATAAGCGAAGGAATTATCGCGCCATGGAAAATAATTCTGAAAAATTAAATCTGAATTGCGGTATTTGCGATGCCAAAAATGCTCGTTTTTGGTTTGAAAAAAATTCTTTTAATTTATACAAATGCGGAAAGTGCGGGCTCATTTTTACGGAATCAATTCCCGATGTTTCTAAAATATATTCAGAAGATTATTTTAGCGGCGCCAAGAATGGTTTTGGCTATGTTGATTACGATAAAGATAAGGTGCCGATGGTTGGCGCATTTAACCATTTTTTAAATATTATAGAAAAATTTTCTGTTAAAAAAGGAAAGCTTCTTGATGTCGGTGCTGCTTCGGGATTTTTTTTAGAGTTGGCTAAAAAAAGGGAGTGGGATGTTTCCGGAGTAGAAATTTCCGAATTTGCCGCCTCAAGAGCGCGGGAGCGAGGATTGAATGTAAAAACCGGAATTATTGAAGATTTTAATGCAGATGACAGCAAACATTTTAGCGTTATAACAATGTGGGATGTTATTGAGCATGTGCACAATCCGGTTAGCGCTATATCTAAAGCAGGTGAGCTTTTAGAAGACGGTGGTATTATTGCTATAAATACTCCCGATTCCGGAAGTTTGGTTGCTAAAATTTTGGGTAAACGTTGGTACAAATTTATTCCGCCCGAACATGTCATTTATTTCAATCAAAACAATCTTTGCCTTTTGCTTTCCAAAATTGGTTTTAAAGTAGTTTATGCGGGTAAGATTAGGAAAAAATTTACTTTACAATATTTATTTAATATGTTGGCTAGATGGCAAAATATTTTCATTTGGCAATGGGTGGCAGACTTATTAGCGGGGACAAGATTAGGAAGTATAAGTTTGCCGGTTGATCTTCGCGATGATTTTTTCGTAATTGCCAAAAAATCATAACATGATAAGAATTTTGAGGTCGGTAAAATATCACTGGGGGGCGGTAATTTTAGCGGTTATTTTTGGTGCCTTGATGATCCTGCCTTTTATTTATTTCCAGATTAAACTCGGTTCTGATTTTCGCGGGATTTTCCCGGAGATTGTAAATGACAGTAATTTCTATTACGCGCGCATCAAAGATGTTATTGACGGACATCCATTTTTAGGCAATGCTTATCTGCTGGAACATAAAGATGAATTGCTGCAAAGTGTCTTTTTGGCAGAATATCTTTTGGCCCAGCCGCTGAAACTGTTCGGCATAGGAATAAATACGGCGCGTTTGATTTACAATTTTTTATTGCCGGCAATCGCTTTTATTCTGGCTTATTCGGCGTTTTACCTTATTCTAAAAAAAAGGTCTTGGGCTTTAATGTTTTCAAGCTTTTTATTTTTTGGACTATTTTTACTGTCTTTTATTAGGCCCATAAGTCCTCAATTCAATTTCATTTTTTGGCTGACTCAATTCATATTCTTGTGGCTTCTTCTAAAAAAGCCAGATTCAAAGAAATTATTAGTTCTCAATGCTTTAAATTTTGGACTGCTTTTTTACATTTATCCTTATTACTGGACTTTTTACTTAATTCTTTTTGGCCTTTTGTCTGCTGCTTATTTTTTCAGAGGAAGGCCATTGGCTTATGCCATTCTAAAAATTACTGCCGGCGGGTTGGTTCTTACGATTCCTTATTTCTATTTAAATTACCTATCTTCAAAATTGCCTTACTATACAGAAACGCTCACGCGATTAGGTCTGATTTATACCCGCTTTCCTTCCGGCATTAGGATAATTTTTTGGAGCGCGATGGGCTTGGCAACATTTAGCTGGTTTTTATACAGGAAAATAATTAATTGGAACGAAAAGACTTTGTTTTTCATTACTGGCATTCTGGCGAGCATAATTGCTGTTAATCAGCATTTAATAACCGGTCGCAATCTTGAATTTTCGAGCCACTATAGTATGAGCGCTATGTTTTTTCTTGTTTTTGCCTTGGCTTACTTAGTAAGCCAATATAATACGAATAAACAAGTTTACTTCAAGATGATTTTTGGAATTATAATTTTAGTTTCTATAATTTGGGGCGTGTCGGATTATTCGCAAAGAGTTTTTGCTATTGATGAAAATGCCGTTTATCGACAAAATTACGTTGCGATTTTTAACTGGCTCAACAAAAACACCGAAAAAGATTCGGTGGTTTATGCTAACGCTGATCTGTCAAGATTAATTCCGGTTTACACAGCCAATAATGTTTATTATATTCGCGAAGCGAATTTATTTTTCATTTCCGACGAGGAAGTTTTAGACCGCTTTATTATTAACAATTTTTTTGGAAAATTTAATAAAGATTTTATCATTGAGAATGTCCGTTCAGTTTATGGCGTTAGATATATAGATGCTTACGGCCATGCGGTTCAAGCAAATAAACTACACCGGCTTTTTGGGTTAAAAACCGAGCCGGAAGTCTATTTGCCCGAAGATGCCGTTCAAAAAGTTCTATCACGCGCGAAAGAATTACAGAGCAGTGATTTTATAAGAGAATTAAACCA
>Ga0210005_1002326_pt1 | contig 11196 bp, 16 predicted proteins | sample CryGey02umfilter_3_FD_183961 | JGI IMG/M metagenome (GOLD analysis project Ga0210005, IMG submission 183961) | Groundwater microbial communities from aquifer in Utah, USA - Crystal Geyser 4/9/14 0.2 um filter (SPAdes) (version 3) | ecosystem: Environmental > Aquatic > Deep subsurface >... | reverse complement strand
TTCCTACCACACTGACCAGTAATGCGAGATTGATGAAATTGGCAGACATGCCGGATAAAAGGTGATACTCTTCAATCATTAAAGAATGGAGGGTGTATGAAATTTCAAGAAAAAGATTTACTGAGTTTATATGGAAGTAGCAGGGTAACCAAACCATATTTATGCAAAGATGGTAGAACCAGAATAGATGTTTTTACTGACGGCAAATACCTAACAATGCAACTTGCTAAACTTAAATTAGAACTAAACCTCGGGCGCAGGCTAATTAAAGGCGAGACAGTAGACCATATTGATGAAGACAAGTCGAATGACAGCATAGACAATTTGCAGGTATTGAGTAAGTCTGAAAACGCCAAAAAGTCTTTACTACTTCGTGGTGTAAACCCGCTAGACGGTTATATGGAGTGGAGAAGGACTACAGATGGTCGCATGGCTACGTTAGGTCAGACTAGAGGGACTAAAAATGGTATGTCCAAATTTACTGATTTGCAGATAGCCGATATACGTAGTAGAGAAAATTATTATGGACTTATAAATAAGTTAATGTCCGAGTATGCTTGCAGCCGAAGAACGATACAGAACATAAGACATGGCAAAAGTTATTAGTTATGGCGGGTACTGAGGTTGGCTCCTTGAATAGTTTTGAAAACTATAGTAACCAGAGATGGTTAATCGTTCGATGCGTATTACCCGCCGCCAAACATACCAATTAGAATGCCCATATCCGTGTCAGGAAGCCGCCTAGTGCGTTCTCATGGTGGTAGTGGTGCGATGGTATTGGAATGATAATATACGTGTAATATGTTAGTAGCTGCATGATTGCTACTTTGATAGAGTTGATTTGTCGCTTTTGGTGGATTCGTACAGATTGTCGTACATATTTAGTGTCTAACTTGCGTTGTGCGTCACCTCACGCGAAGCTGTCACGACATCAGATGTGCCTCCGTTCGCAACTTTTACGTACTCCAGAATCATGTGATGCAATGAGTCTGCGGCAGACATCGGCTTACCTGAATCATCCGTTATCGCTCCCTCAAATCTATACCTCCCGCAATTATTCAAAATCATGCCTACCAAGTTAATTTTCATTTCCATCTCCAAAAGTTACGCACAACCCGTCGTTCAAGGCCGACGCCTACCGGCGTGGCTTAACTAATGCATTAGGCATTATTGTTTCCGCACAAGACCAGATCGGAACTCCTGTCCGTCTGGGTCAATTACGACAAATTCTCCGTTCTCAACACGCACACCAACATCAACTCCGGTAGCGTTTTTGAAAAGCCGCTTCACCCCTTCAATTCCAATGTCTCGCTGCAATGGAGGTTTTTTACAGTCTCCGCTGTACCCGTGGAACTTAAACATTTCCTCTCCGTCCGGCATAGGTTCGCCACAAAGTTCACATTTACTCATTTTTCTCTCCTAGTTCGCTAGTAAAGTCATCTACTACCTTATCCATAAGTTCAGACCTACTACTTGCAAATATAGTTTTCTTACCGGCAGTAAATATCCAGTCTTTTGTCGCGTCGTCTTGATAGATTTGCACTGTCTGACAGCTCCCATCATCAACGTATCCGCATGCTGCAAAGATAGCGGCTAATGCGAGCTTTTGGCGCGCTGTAATTTCTTGTTGATATGCAACTTGTTTACGCAAATCTGCGACTTCCGCTTGCATGGCGGCTTGTTCATTTGCAGGCTTCCATTCTATAGCTCCATTCCAAACCCTAATCTTTCCTGTTTTTGTTATGTATATTTGCAATCCATTAGGATGTTTCTTGGTTTTAACAAGTAAAACAATCCATCCTTTCTTTTCATCATGGCAGCATCTAACTATTTCAGATTGTCCGAATATAAAACCATGCTCAGTTATACGTCCTTCCATTTTATTTATCCTTTATATCTGTAATCCGATTACAGCACAATCGGTGTATCGTCAAGTCCGGTGTGCTTTTCGCCATAATATCCATATCCGTGCTGCACTTTCGCTTCTTTGTGGCAATGTTTGCAATGAGCTCCAGTTCCTTGCCAAGATGTTGCTGCGCCTTGTGGTGGGCTGAAGAACTCGCCGAGTGGCTTTGCTTGTTTGCAAGTTTGGCATTGTTTCGTTATGTTCATTGTAATTTATCCTGTATTTAGCATTTATTGCAGCATATTTATTATAGAAACAACCTCTGTTGCGCTTGTGCTTGTTCAATGCGCTTGCAGGCTATATCGAAATACTTTGGCTCAAGCTCTATGCCAATAAAGTTGCGCCCCGCTGCTGCACAGGCAACTCCGCAGGTTCCGCTTCCCATGAAAGGGTCTAAAACCGTTTCTCCGATCATACTTACCTTATCAACCATCCACGTCGTAAACTTTTCAGGTTTCGGGCAAGGATGCAGCTTATTCTTAATTGCACCAACCGCATCGTTCAATGCCCACGCCGAAGATGCTGTTGCATTCCTCCCAGCCTTTGGGTCTTTCCCGTAGTAAAGAATCATGTGTGCCAAAATAAAGCCCCATCGTCCGCGCCCCGTTCCGGCAGGGTTGTACCAAACACCCATGTCATCAGGCTGCGGGTACAGAAAGGCGTTTCTGTTGCCTGGCGTTATCATTCCACGCTTGCATCGCTGTAGCGCGAGAACAACACTCGGTATCACCACATCTTTGATGTATTCTGGCGTATCGCTGAACATTGTGTAGGGCTGCTGTTCTTTCTCTAACGCTTGTCCGTTCACTACTTCGCCCAACATCACGCCATACGGCGGGTCGGTGCAAAGTGCATCGGCTGTCACCAAAGGCAGAATATCCCCGCAATCTCCGCAGTAGAGTGTGGCGTTCCCGATAATCACTGGATTCATTATTTCGTAATTCCCATTTTCAAAACTCCTCGCGCGCAGGCACATGCACACACGCATTAACTACTTCTACTACTAACCATTTCTTACTGGTTAAGGGTTTTATGGGCAAGACTCCACCCGTATTGGGCAGTCGCGCTCATCTGGGGTACACGCTGGAATTACTTGTGGTCGTTATGATACTAACGATGCGGGCATACCGCGAGACTTACCAGCGCTGCAAACCAGTAAAACTGGGCATTACTCTCGCGTTTCCTGTGCGTAGTAACAATCAGACTATAGGGAACAGTCCTCCCCCCACGCACCGCTCTGATATTTCGACTCCACGGTTTGGCCTTGCGCCGTCCTTGCCACTACATCAGTCAGTTAGTTCGTCGGGTGTGCCTTGTTTATGGCTGACTAATTTGTTTCCGCGTAACCCTCTGGTCGGGTACTTTATTGCCACCTAGACTCGGTGCGGCATCGCTTGTAACTTTTCATCAGCCCAAACAAAAACCCAGTTGTTATAGGTCATGTAGTGTGCGATACCGAAGAAGGTCGGCGGGATTTCTCCCCTACATGCCTATGACAACTGGGTCAAACCTTCTTTCGCGTCGCACAACGCTGATGTAGAGCATTATAGACATTCCAATTTCCGTGTCAAGTATTTTTGAACATTTTCTGCAAACTGTAATCCGATTACAGCAATCAAAAATAACCTACTAATTTGCTCAAGTGTAATTAATTACAGTCATTTTCGCTTACACGAGTTGACATGCGCTGTATATGTCTGTATATTGTCAGAATGGATAAAAACTTAAATTGCCAACTATGCAAAAAGCACATGGCGACCTTGCGTGATGCAAAAGTGCGCAATGGCATGGTGGTATATTGTAAGGAATGTGATTACAAAGTTAAGTCGCTACTTGCAAAGAACGATAATCCGAAAGTTGACATGCCAGAATTTTTCAAAGGTATTTTTAATTGAAGCGCGTTAACTTTTACTTCCCGATAGCGTTGCTCGCAAGATTAAAGTCTGCAAAACTCTCGACTGGAATTCCCGTCAGCGAAATAATCCGTAGGGCTGTTAGTGAATGGCTGGATAAACAAAAGGAGGAAAAATGAGCAATAACCTGTTTGACGACATGATGGACTTCATTGATGCAAAATTTAAAGCAGACGAAGTTGGATACAGCGAAGTAATTGGCGCATTGTCTGCACTCAAGACAATGTACAAAGCGCAGTGGCAATCTATCTGCAACGAACTTGCGGATGAAGATGATGACGAAGATGAACGACTGTGTGATTGCAGTGAAAATTGCGAGAATAAATTGCAATGAGCATCTGTCAGATATGTGAAGAAGGTAATGCCACTTTGCAACATGAAAGTATCGAAGTTGAATACAATGGTAAAAAAGGCATGATTGAAACTCAATTTCTGCACTGTGATGTATGCGAAGCAGATTTCGTCGGAGCAGCGGAGATTGATGCAAACGCATTAGCTTTTCGTAATTTTCTTAATTCGATTGATGGCAATAAATAATGACGCACTCAAAAGGACTAACCATAGTGGACGATAACAAAATAGTCGCCCTTGATGACGAGACGATGAAGGTGTTGCGCGTCGAGAATATCAAGAACATGATTGCGCCAAGCGATGATTCTGCAAGACGCATCGAGGCTATCGGTGGCGCCGGAACGATATTGAATTATCTGGTGAACGGATTGACGCTTGATGATACGGCAAGGAAGCTTGGACTGCCGCGTGAGCAACTAATCAAGTGGATGGCATTCCACAGAGACGCACTAGAACCAGCTATGCAAGCATCCGCGATGGCACTTGCTGATGATGCAGCCAAGTATCTTGAGGAAGCCGCTAATAAGGGCGAGGAGCTTACTGCTGCACAAGCTGGTATCGCAAAGGCTAGGGCAGATCATGCGATGAAGATTGCCGGATTGCGCGATAGAGTAAAGTTCAACGAGAAGTCCATTCCGCAAGAAGTTACATTGAGCCAAGATAGCAGGCCAGTTTTCACTTTGAACTTTTTAAGTGAACCGAAAAGAGTTGAGAAAGTGATCGAAGTGAATGATGAGGATATTTATGATGACAATGAGTGACAAATGGAACTAGAGTTACCGTCACCTCTCTGGCTTCCGCTTTTTGAAAAAAATCGCGCGCCGATTATTCTTGTCAATGGCAAAGAGGTAGAAGGAGCGTTCGATAAAAAGCGCAGGATAATCAATCCCGCAAATGGATACCTAATTCCAGAGCATCGTATCGTCGATAGAGGGCATAAGCGCACTCGGTATTATGTTGCTTATGGCGGCAGGGCGGGAGCAAAATGTCTTGGGATTGGGACGGAAATTCTTATGTATGACGGAACTCTTCGTAATGTTGAGGACGTTGTAGTTGGTGACAAAGTAATGGGGCCGGATTCAAAGCCGCGCACTGTTCTTGATACAACATCAGGAACATCTGAATTATTCCGTGTATATCAAACATCAGCAATGAGTTATGTGGTTAATGAAGATCATATACTATCTTTGCGCAAGTCAGAATCATGTAAAAAAGATATTGGTGAAATATCAAAAGCAGGAAATCCGCGCCGCCCTAATGGACGTTATCCGTCTTGGCCTGATATTACAAATATATCAATTCGTGATTACATCGCACAAGCAAAACGATGGAAAGATAATTTTAGAGGCTATCGTGCAGGATTGATTGAGTTCATAGAACAAGATGTAACAGTAGACCCGTATTTCCTTGGATTATGGTTGGGAGACGGAACAAATAATGCAGTAGCAATAACATCAGCAGATGTTGAAATTGTAGATTGGTTAAATGAATTTTGTATTAAAAGTGGACTTAATCTAACTAAATATGGCAAAGGAGACAATGCCGCCAGCACTTATAATTTAAGCAAAGTTGTTGGTGTTCATGGAAGATTGCATCCTATATGGGAAAAATATAAGAAATATAATCTTTTCAATAATAAACATATCCCTAATTGTTATATAGCGAATAGCAAAGAAATACGGCTTAAATTACTTGCTGGGTTACTTGATACTGATGGTCATGCTTATCATAATTGCTATTCAATAGCACAAGTAAATGAACGACTTGCTAGAGATATTAAATTATTGGCTGACTCATTGGGATTTAGAACATCTTTAACAAAAAGAAAAACAGTATGTACGAATAATGGTGTAAAAGGATTCGCATGGTATGTAAATATCAGCGGGAATGTTTGGGAAATTCCTTGTTTGATTAAACATAAACAATACTCGCGTGACGATGTTAAACCAAATAAAGATAAGAAGTTATCATATCTAAAAGTTGAATCTATAGGACAAGGTGCGTATGCAGGATTTTCATTAGATGGAGATCATTTATTTTGTTTGGCAGATGGGACAGTAACGCATAATTCTTGGACATTTGCTTTGGCCGCTGTATTACGCGCAATGGAAGAAAAAATGACTGTACTTTGCTGCCGTCAGATTCAATCCACTATTGCAGACTCTGTGTTATCTGTTCTTGAAAATAGGATAAAAGACTTACACCTTGATAGCGAGTTCAATGTGCTTGTAAATGCAATCCGCCATAGAAAGACTGGTACTGATTTTGTGTTTCGTGGATTGAAGCACAACATGAAGGAAATTAAATCTCTTGAAGGCACGAAGATATGTTGGATTGAGGAAGCTGTTGACCTTGCCGAAGAAACTTTCGATGAGTTAGACCCCACTATCCGTGTCAAGGATGCAGAGATATGGATTGGCTTCAATACAGGTAATGTTGACGATTATGTGTACCGTAGATTCGTTCTAACACCAGACCCAGATGTAACACTAATCAATGTTAATTATCTTGATAATAATTTAGCAGACGAATCATCCATCATGCTTGCAGAGAAGATGAAGGCAATGGATTATGACAAGTATCTAAACATTTGGATGGGGCAGCCTCGCATCGCTAAAGAGGGCGGAGTGTTTTCTACAAAGTTGGTTTCATATACTGATGTTATCCCGCACGGACGCATGGTAAGAGCTTGGGATTGGGCAGCTACAGAAGTAGATTTGAAAAAAGGCAACGAACCAGACTTCACTGTTGGGCTTCTAATGTGTGTTGACTACGAAGGTAGATACACTATTGTTGACGTAGTTAGATTCCGTGGAATGGCAGATGAAGTTGAAAAAACTCTTATTGCCACAGCTACGCGCGATGGAATAAATGTGTTGCAATCAATTCCAATTGACCCTGGTGCTTCAGGTAAGTTTGCTGCTTCTACGTTTATTAGAAAACTATCAGGATTCAGGGTCAATGCATCACCAGAATCAGGAAGCAAAGTTACTCGCGCAGAACCAATGGCTAGTCAATTTAACGGCGGCAACATATCACTTGTTCGCGCACCGTGGAATCAAGACTTAATAAAAGAGTTTGAGGGTTTCCCGAATGCAACTCACGATGATATTGTCGATGCTGCCAGCCGTGGGTTTATGGAGTTACAGAAAAATTATGTAATGCAGTTTGCTACTATTACTGGTTTGTAAGCACCCACTTGCATATTCAATAGAACACTGATACCCTTGCGAAAATTACTCGTTTATCGAGGGTTCCAGCATGGCACAAAAGAATACAGGCGTTCGCACCCAACACGAAGATTACACCGAGATGCTTAGTCAATGGCAGAAATGCCGCGACGTGTTTGCCGGTACAGAGGAATTACGCGAACATACAACTGAATACCTCCCTGCTTTAACAGATGAACCGACTGCTGCATATCAAGCAAGATTAAATAGAACAGTTTTATACAACGCCACATACCGGACAATTCAGGGAATGATTGGCATGGTATTTCGCCGTCCGCCTGTAGCAGAATGCCCTATAAATACATCATCAATGCTAGAAGATATTACGTTGACAGGAATCCCGTTGACTGCATTTGCGCAGGACATTGCAGAAGAATGTATGGTTGTTGGGCGAGTTGGTCTATATGTTAACTATCCAATTACAAGCGATGCAATGACCATTGCGGATGCTCAAGCGATGAATGTACGACCATATATGTCAATTATCCGTGCAGAGCAGATAATAAATTGGCGGCAACGAAGAGTAAATAATAGATATGCGCTTTCAATGGCGGTAATCAAAGAAGAACATTTAATCCCTATTGATGAATTTGAGGATAAAGAAGTAACGCGTTATCGTGTATTGGATTTGGACGAAAATGATATTTATCGGGTACGCATATTTGAAGTAAATGAAGATAATCGTCAATCATCTACTGATGTAGAACTTGAACGGTTTTATCCGATGATGAACGGAAAGCAAATGAATTATATTCCTTTGTATATCATTGGCTCTGATAACGTAACTCCTGATATTGATACACCAATGATGATTGACATTGTTGATACAAACATTGCCCATTATCAGGCTTATTCAGACCTAGCGCATGGGTGTCACTGGTCAGGTATCCCCACCATGACAATAACTGGACATGAGATGAAACCTAATGAAACTCTACATGTTGGGGCAGGGAAGGCATTAGTATTTCCAAATCCTGCTGCAAAAGCAACAATGGTAGAAGTTGGTACATCTGGATTCAGTGCATTAGATTCACTTCTTAATCGCCTTGAAATGCACATGGTTTCACTTGGTAGCAGAATGCTTGAGAGCCATAAAGTACAAGCGGAATCCGCACAAACTGCTATGATTTATCGAGCAGGTGAGCAATCAATTTTGGCAAGTCTTGCACAATCAATTTCTACTGGCATCACGATAGCATTAAAGACATTCGCTGAATGGGCTGGCGATGATTCTACTAATGTTCGATTCGATTTGAACCGTGAGTTTTTCGCTCAACCTGTTACGCCAGAAATGCTTAATGCACTTGTAAGCGCGTGGCAAGCTGGTGGCATATCTGCTGAAGCGCGCTTTGCATATCTAAAGCGTTCTGAATTTTATCAGCCTCACGAAGAATTTCAAGATGAAGAGAATTTGATTAAAGATGGTATTCCGAAACAAGTAACTCAGCCTGCAATCGTTACAAAGATTCAGAAAATGCCTGACGGCTCAATGCAAGCGACTAGGAGTGCATGATGTTAAACCTTATGATTAGCGATTACGCAATAAAGCAGCAATCAAACGCCGCAGCAGAAGCGTTGGCAACTATCCTGCGCGATAACGGTTCAATGAGATTGTATGCTGGAGAACAACGTCCTTTGACGCAGCGAACTGATGGTCGTCTGGTAGAATGCAAACTAACTTCGGTAACAGTTGAAGGTGGAATAATTACGGTAGAATGGTCTGCATCGAAGGCGCTTAAAGACGGCACAGTATCGTACTACAGGTTGTGTTCAGGTAACGTGCCTGTTATGAGTGGAAGTGTTGGAGTTACGACAGAATTCAACATGGTTATCAATAATACTGAAATTAAAACTGGAATGGATATTAAGGCTGGAAAGCTGATTCATTCTGTAATGGCTTAAAGATGCAGTAATGGCATACGAATATATCGTATCCGGCATTTCAGTTGTCAACCAATCCTTTACAACTGCCGAGGCATCAACTGTAATCGGATTACAGCAGCAATCAGTTTCAAGCGTATTTATCAGCGATAACATAGTTGGTGAACATGCTAATAACATAGTTGCAGAATGTCGTCAGAAACAATCCATAGCACAATCGACAATCGGGAAAGTTGAAGTATCGGATGATGACGAGGAAATGACGATGGTGTTGTTGTTGCTTAATGCAATGGAGGATTAAATTATGCCGCTTATCAAAGGCTACTCAAAACGGTCTGTGTCAGCCAATATACGAACAGAAAAAAAACATGGTAAGAGTACAGCGCAAGCGGTAGCTATTGCATTGAGTGTGGCTAAAAAAGCAAAAGCGAAGAAGAAAAAATAACTCTTGACATTCTTTCTTTACTATCATAATCTTATATTGTTGGTAAGTACCAACTAACCTAGAGGGTTCGTAAAATGCCTTTGGAATTTATTGTTGACACGATTGACGCAGTACCTGAAGCATCGCGTAAGTTTTATTCAGAAGTTGATGGCAAGTTTCACCTTGACGAGGAACTGGCAAACAATATCAAAGGATTGAAGTCTGCTCTTGATAAAGAAAAGATTTCGGCAAAGACAAAAGAAAAAGAACTAACAGAATTCAAAACACAATATGCAGGTATTGACCCTGTAAAGATTCGAGAATTGCAAGCAAGGTTTGAAAATAATGAAGAGGCGCAGTTGATTGCTGCCGGAAAGATTGATGAAGTAATCAATAAACGAACAGAAAAGTGGCGCATTGAAGAAGACCGCCAAAAAGAAGAATTGAAGGCAAAAATTGCTGCTGCTGAAGCAAAAGCTGATGCGTTCAAGGATAGGGTGCTTGAAGATTCATTGCGTTCAGCAGCGATTAACGCTGGACTTCATAAACTTGGTATCCGTGATTCGCTACTGCTTGCAAAGACTATTTTCACGCTGGATGAAAATGGCAATGCGGTACAAAAGAATTCAGATGGTAGTGTAGTAATTGGACGTGATGGTAAAACTCCGTTCTCTGCAACAGAATGGTACGAGTCTCAGAAAGTTGATTCTCCCCATTGGTACACAGTAACATCGTCAGGAAGTTCGGCTACAGGTAGTGCTGGTTCTGGCGGTGGGAAGCAAATGAAACGTGCATCATTCGATTCTTTGTCGCCAATTGATAAAGTATCTGCAATTAAGAATGGAGTACGAGTTGTTGATTAAGGCGGTAAGCAGCGAGATGTTGCTCTGTAGTAAATAGACCGAGATGGTCGAAACACAAACCCATTTTATTTTATTTATTTTAGGAGTAACAAATCATGAGCAATACTTTGACGAATCTTATCCCCGTACTTTACGAAGCAGCCGATACTGTATCTCGTGAACTGGTAGGCTTTATCCCTGCCGTAACGCGCGACTCTTCCGCTGAACGTGTTTCTATCAACCAGCCCGTAAATATCCCTGTTGTTGGCGCTATTTCAACTGCCAACATCACTCCGGGCGTTAATGCACCGAATGATGGCGATGCAGCACCCGGCAATGTCATTATGACCATCAGCAAGAGCAAATACGCTCCTGTTCGTTGGAATGGTGAAGAAACGATGGCAACTGCTGGCACTGGCATTTGGGCACAATTGAACCGCGACCGTTTCGCACAAGCCATGCGCGCATTGACCAATGAAGTTGAGGCTGACTTGGCGGCTTTGTACACTAAAGCGTCCCGCGCTTATGGTACTGCTGCTACTACGCCTTTTGGTACGGCAAATGACCTGTCCGATATGGCACAGATGTTGAAGATTTTGGAAGATAACGGCGCGCCGGGTAATATCCATGCTGTGTTCGGTTCTGCCGC
>Ga0210005_1002324_pt1 | contig 11208 bp, 6 predicted proteins | sample CryGey02umfilter_3_FD_183961 | JGI IMG/M metagenome (GOLD analysis project Ga0210005, IMG submission 183961) | Groundwater microbial communities from aquifer in Utah, USA - Crystal Geyser 4/9/14 0.2 um filter (SPAdes) (version 3) | ecosystem: Environmental > Aquatic > Deep subsurface >... | reverse complement strand
TAAAAGAACGTACCGGTGTTATTGATTTTGGATACTCGCTTGATGAAAACGGTAAAATTCGCGGCGACTTTGATTCGTCAAAAATTGGAAATTGGAAATTGGAAATTGGAAATTTATGGTATACTCCTACTCCCGGCGGCACCGGCCCAATGTTAGTGGCTAAAATCTTTGAAAATTTCTATAAACTAAACGCGATTTAATGTCTAAATTTAGGGTTTTAGGACAGAGATGGTTTTCTTTTTTATTTCTTCCAATAATTTTTTATCTTGTTTCAGTTTTTCTCGGCTGGCTTCCAGGCCGACGCCGAGTTTTTCATTCTCAAAACTATAGGTGTTGCCGGTTTTTTTAACAACGCCGTTTTTTATCGCCACATTTAAAACATCGCCTTCGTAAGAAATACCTTCACCATAAATAATATCAAATTCCGCTATTTTAAAAGGGGGGGCGACTTTATTCTTTGCTACTTTGGCCCGAGTGCGGTTGCCGATTACTTCCTCGCCTTTTTTAATCTGGGCGATTCGCCGAAGGTCAACGCGCACCGAAGCGTAAAATTTCAAAGCCCGGCCGCCTGGAGTAGTGGTTGGCTCGCCATAACCCATCATTCCAATTTTTTCCCGAAGCTGATTAATAAAAATAATTAAAGTGCCGGCTCGGTCAGCCAAAGCAGTTATCTTACGCAAACATTGAGACATCAGCCGGGCCTGTAATCCGATAAACTGCGCTCCCATCTCGCCTTCAATTTCTGCCCTGGGCGTCAAAGCAGCCACCGAATCAATTACCACAACGTCAATCATTCCTGAGCGCACCAGACTTTCCAAAATATTTAAAGCTTCCTCACCGCTGTCCGGCTGAGAAATCAAAAGATCATTAAGTTTAACGCCTAATTTTTGGGCGTATTCCGGATCCATGGCGTGCTCGGCGTCAATATAAGCGGCTTTACCACCCTGCTTTTGAACTTCAGCAATGGCGTGAAGACTTAAGGTAGATTTTCCACTCATCTCAGGTCCAAAAACCTCCACAATTCGGCCCTTGGGAAAACCGCCGACTCCCAAAGCCAAATCCAAAGAGAAAGAACCGGTCGGGATAACCATCACATCAACTTTTTTAACATCACCCAATTTCATTATCGCCCCTTCACCGAATTTGTCCTGAAGAGAACTCAGTAATTTATCTAAGTCGCTGCCTTTTTCTAAATTTTTATTTTCTTTCTCATCTTTTTTCATTTTATCTTCTGACAAACGGTAATAATCCCATAATCCTCGCCCTTTTTATGGCTTTAGCCAGCATCCGTTGATGTTTGGCGCAGATGCCGGTATATTTGGGGTCAATAATTTTAGCCTGAGAGGAAATAAACCGCTTAAGCAATTCCGCTTCTTTATAATCTATTGTTTTTGAGTTTTGGGAACAGAAAAAGCACTGCATGGTTCGCTTCGCTCACCCGCGTATTAGTTTTGCGTCGGTTTAGCGATTAAAATGGTAAATCTTCTGCCTTTATATTCTCTTCATTAATATCAATTTCCGGCAAATCTTCCTTTGGTATAATTGTTTCTGGCGCCGGTTTTGCCGCTGATTTTGCGCTAAACGCTTCTTGACCGCTCCTCGGACCAAATTGAATTCTTTCAGCCACAATTTCTGTCCGATACTGTTTACTGCCGTCTTTTCCATCCCATGAGCGCGTCTGAATCCTGCCTTCAACCAAAATCAAACTTCCTTTGGCAAGATACTGGCTTACGATTTCAGCCTGGCGGCCGAAAACTACGATATTATGGAACTGAACATCTTCCTGTTTTTCACCTTGCTGATTTTTCCAAACGCGATTGGTAGCCATACCAAAAGAAGCCACCGCGGCGCCCGAAGGCAAATTCCGGAGTTCCGGATCCCGAGTCAAATTGCCGACTAAAAAAACTTTGTTTAGATTCATTGTAGTATTTCTTCTAATTTCTTCTCTAGCGCTTCATTGCTTAATGCTTCGGTCACGGATGTCTTTTTTGGCAATTGAGGAGTGACTTCTTGGGCCTGGCGGCTTGAGGCCCTCTCAACCACCCTGCGTTCATCCTTTTTAACAATCGGTTGAGTAATAACGGAAAATCTCAAAATTTTTGGCTCATTTTTTAAGCTCTCGGTTAAATTTCCAATGTCTTGGGGACTGCCAGAAAAATGTAAATAACCGGAGTAAGCGAAATTCTCCTTTTTTATCGGATAAGCTAGTTTTATTTTTGATATTCTATCTCCATCGATAACTGGTAATTGGAAATTTCTTAAAATTTTTCTAATCCCCTCTTGGTCTTCCTCTGATTTAACCAAAAAAGCAATTTCGTAATTTTTTCTTTCCTCGTTCATATTAATTATAATACTTGATAATCGATAAAGAGTAAATAGTTGTTTATTTTTTATTCATCGCTTGTCTTCTTTTTCCGAAAACCGGTTCCGGCTGGAATTAAGCGACCAATAATAACGTTTTCTTTCAGACCCCTTAAATTATCCGTCCTTCCTTCGGCGGCTGTCATTACCAAAATTCGAGCCGTCTCCTGGAAAGAGGCGGCTGAAAGAAAACTTTCTGTAGAAAGAGCGGTTTTAGTGATGCCGGTTAAAAGTTGTTTAGCCCGGGCTGGCTCTTTGTTTTTCTTTTTCGCCTCGCGATTATTTTCAAGGAATTTTGACTTTTCAACAATTTCTCCAATAATAAAATTTGTCTCTCTTGGCTCTTTAATCATTACTCGCGAAAACATTTTTTTTATAATAATTTCGATGTGCTTATCGTTGATATTGGTGCCTTCGGAAACGTAAATTTTCTGGACCTCATTAATAATATAACGTTCAACCGCTTCCCGGCCTTTAAGTTCAAAGAGTTCTTTGATGTCTATTGAACCCTCGCAAAGCTGGTCGCCCCTTTTTACCGCCTGTTTTGGTTTGACAAAAACAATATTGGTCCGCGGAATTGAATATTCTGTAATTTTGAATTTTTTATTCCCTTCAGGAATTTTTAATTTTATTACTTTTAACGACCCTTTTTCTTCAATGTCCTCAATAATACCGTCATCCTCGGCCAAAGGCGCCTTGCCTTTGGGAATCCTGATTTCAAAAAGTTCTTGAACTCTCGGCAAACCATGAGTAATGTCAACGCCGGCCACGCCGCCAGTATGAAAAGTCCGAAGGGTTAACTGAGTCCCAGGCTCGCCGATTGATTGAGCGGCAATAATGCCGACCGCTTCGCCGGTCTTAATTGGTTCATTTCTTCCCAAATCAAGACCATAACATTTTGAACAAATACCATAAAGAGTTTTGCAAGTGATAGGCGAACGAATTTTTATTGACTCGATTTTTGATTTCTCAATGATTTCGGCCGCTGGCCGCAGAATAATCTCATTGGCCTTGACGATTGTTTTTCTGCCAATTTTAATGTCTTGGCAGCTGGTCCGACTAAATAATCGCTGACCAAAATTGTAGCCGAAACTTTCTCCGTCAGCCCGGAAGATTTCAATTCCTTTTGCGGTTCCGCAATCGTTTTCCTTAATTATCAAGTCCTGAGCCACATCGACCAATCTTCTGGTGAGATAACCGGCCGAGGCGGTTTTTAACGCTGTATCAATCAGTCCTTTCCGGGCGCCGTGAGTATTAATAAAGAATTCTAGAACATTTAACCCCTCTTTATAAGAAGCCTTAATTGGCAATTCAATAGTTTCTCCTTTGGGACTCTGAACCAATCCTTTTATTCCCGCCATCTGCCCTGGCTGCGACCATCCCCCCCGAGCCCCGGAATCAATAATTGAATAAACCGGACCATAGTGGTCTAAATAAAGAGGAACTTTTCTGCTGACCTCAGCTACCACCCTTTCCCAAACTTCAATCGTTTTTATCCGCGATTCCGAGCTTGTTAGAAGTCCGTCTTGATACTGTTTTCTAATGAGCGCTATCTCCTCCTCGGCTTCTTTTAAAATTTTCTTTTTTTCCGGAGGGATAACCAAGTCACTCATTCCCCAGCTGACCCCGGATAGAGTTGCCCAGCAGAATCCCAGTTTTTTAATTTCATCTAAAATTTGCCAAACTTCTTTAAGTTCATATCTTTCTATTAATTCGGTAATAAACTTTTGCAATTCTTTTTTATTTAGGGTTTTGTTAACGAAGTTGAAATCCTTTGGTAAGACGCTGTTAAAAATCAGTCGGCCGACGCTGGTTTCAATAATCTCGCTTTTTATTCTTACCTTTATTGGCTCGTTAATTTTCAGATAGCCAAAATGGTGAGCCAAGATTGCTTCCTCGGGGCTTGAAAAAATCTTGCTCTGTCCGCGTTTATCCGCGTTTTCATCTGCGTGAATCCGCGTTAAGTAATAGCAGCCCAGAACAATGTCCTGAGAAGGACTGACGATTGGCTCTCCGGTGGCTGGCTTTAAAATATTGCTGCTGGAAAGCATCAATTCAACTGCTTCTTCCTGGGCCTTTTCTGTTAAGGGTAAATGGACGGCCATCTGGTCGCCGTCAAAATCAGCATTAAAGGCCGTACAAACCATCGGCGGAATTTTGATGCATAGGTCTTCAATAAGAATCGGTTTAAAGGCCTGAATTCCCAAGCGGTGGAGAGTGGGGGCGCGATTTAAAAGCACTTTTTTATCGCTAATGACCTCTTCTAAAATTGCCCAAATTTCCGAGGAGGCGACCTCAATTAAATGATTGGCATTTCTAATATTATAAGCCATTCCCTTTTCAATGATTTTATTGATAACAAAGGGCTTAAAGAGCTCGAGGGCCATTTTTTTTGGGATGCCGCATTCATTAAGCCGTAATTCCGGACCCACCACAATCACCGACCGACCCGAATAATCCACTCTTTTACCCAAAAGATTTTGCCGGAATCTTCCCTGCTTCCCTTTTAACATATCAGCCAAAGACCGAAGAGGCCGGCGCTGGCTGGAAAGCTGGGGCTGAGTTCCCAAACGAGCGGTATTGTCAACCAAGGCATCAACCGCTTCCTGTAACATTCTCTTTTCATTGGTAATAATAATTTCCGGAGCTTTTAATTCCATCAATTTTTTTAAACGGTTATTGCGGTTAATCACCCGGCGGTATAAATCGTTCAGGTCAGAAGTGGCGTAGCGGCCGCCGTCTAAAGCCACCATTGGCCTAAGGTCAGGAGCTAGCACCGGCAAAACCGTTAAAATCATCCATTCCGGCCGGCTATTATTTTTTATAAAAGAACGGATTAATTTGAGGCGATAAAGTAGATAGCGTTCCCGGCTGTTCTCTTTTATGACTTTTAGTTCCTTCTCAATTTTTAGGGCCTCTTTTTTTAAATCAATATTTTCTAAAATTTTTCTCACCGCTTCGGCACCGCTGGAGGCCTCAAAAACATTGGCAAAACGCCGAGCCAAATTGAAATATTCTGTCCCGGCTAGAATTTTTCCGGGTTTTAACGAAAGTAGATCTTCTTTGGCCTGAAGTCTGGCCATTTTTAACTCCTCAAATCCCTCGGTTTTCTTTCGGGATTTAAATTCTCGCTCCAATTCCTCCAGAACCTTTTTTCTATTTTCCTCATTAACCTTAGTGACAATATAAGCCGCGTAGTAAATTACTTTTTCCAATTTCTGAAGAGGCGTATTAAGAAACAGACCGAGCTTTGAAGGAATGGTTCTTAAGAACCAGACATGGCTAACCGGAGTGGCTAATTTAATATGACCCATTCTTTCGCGCCGCACGGACGCCCTGGTGACTTCAACTCCGCAACGGTCGCAAATTATTCCTTTATAGCGAATCCGGCGATATTTGCCGCAATAACATTCATAATCTTTAGTTGGACCAAAAATGCGCTCGGAAAAAAGACCGTCTTTTTCTGGCCGCTGGCTTCGATAATTAATCGTTTCGGCTTTAAGCACCTCTCCATAAGACCAGGAGAGGATTTCTTCCGGAGAAGCAATTTTAATTTTTAAAGCATTAAATTCCATATTTTATCATTTCGTATTTTGTAGCCTTTCCTCTTTGGTAATTGTTTCCACTCCCAAACCCAAGGCCTTAAGCTCGTTTACCAAAACATTGAAAGCTGAAGGAATGCTGGGGTTTTTAATTTTTTCGCCTCTGATGATGGCCTCAAAAGCCGCACCCCGACCAAAAACGTCGTCAGATTTTATGGTTAACATCTCTTGAAGACAATGAGCTGCTCCATAACCCTCTAAGGCCCAAACCTCCATCTCGCCAAAACGCTGGCCGCCAAACTGGGCTTTTCCGCCCAAGGGCTGTTGGGTAATTAATGAATAAGGGCCGGTAGAACGCATGTGGATTTTGTCTTCCACTAAATGGTTAAGTTTCATCATATAGATATAACCGACGGTAATCGGCTGCGAGAAAGGCTCGCCTGTTCTTCCGTCATAAAGGGTGATTTTACCCGTTTCCGGTAAACCGGCTTTTTTTAACTCATCCTTAATTTGTTCTTCGTCGGCTCCGACAAAAACCGGAGTAACAGCCCGATAACCAAGTTTATGGGCAGCCATTCCCAAGTGGGTCTCAAAAACCTGACCCAAATTCATTCTTGAGGCAATGCCTAAGGGATTTAAAATAATGTCCACTGGCGTTCCGTCTTCTAGATAAGGCATATCTTCAACCGGCCGAACCTGTGAAATTACTCCTTTATTGCCGTGCCGGCCGGCCAATTTATCGCCAGCCCTTACTTTTCTGAGTTGGGCGATATCAATTTGGATTTTTTTAATCACTCCCGGCTCAAGTTTATCGCCGCGGTCTCGGGAAAAAATTTTAATGCTTACCACTCGGCCGGATTTACCATGAGGCAAAACCAAGGAACTGTCCCGAACATCAGCCGCTTTTTCGCCGAAAACAGCCCGCAGTAATTTTTCTTCGGATGTCAATTCCACTTCGCCTTTAGGAGAAATTTTGCCCACCAAAATATCGCCGGCATTGACCTCGGCTCCGATTCTAATAATCCCTTCTTCATCAAGATTTTTAAGCTTTTCCTCCGGAACATTGGGAATGTCCGGGGTAATTGTTTCTGGTCCTAATTTAGTGTCCCGAATATCGCAATAAAAGTCTTCAATATAAATTGAGGTGAATAAATCTTCTCTTCTGACTCTCTCAGAAAGAATAATGGCGTCCTCAAAATTAGCGCCTTCCCAAGAAATAAAGGCCACTAAAAGATTCTGGCCTAAGGCGAGAACGCCATCCTCGGTCGAAGAGCAGTCAGCTAAAATTTCTCCTTTCTTTATCCTCTGGCCTTTCTTTACTAATGGTCGTTGAGAAATAGAGGTATAGTAATTTGACCTTCTGAATTTATGGACAGGATAGATTTTTTTCTTTTCGCCAGCCCCTTCAACAACAATAGAACGGCCATCAACCTCTATTACTTCTCCATCATTTTCGGCAATGAGTAATCGGCCGGAATCAAAAGTTGTCTTCTCTTCCATACCGGTGGAAACCAAAGGCGCTTGGGGTTTGAGCGGAGGCACGGCTTGACGCTGCATATTAGCGCCCATCAGCGCCCGATTAGCATCGTTGTGCTCAAGAAAGGGAATCAAAGAAGTTGCTACTCCAACTACCTGATTGGCTGCCGCATCAATAAATTCTACTTCTTTTCTTGAGCAAGTTGCCGGCTTGCCATTAAATCGAACTTCCACCATGTCCTTGATAATTATTTGCCGACTGTCTATTTCCGTACTTCCTTGGCTGATTTTGTGTTTTTCTTCTTCTAAAGCATCCATCCAGACAACTTCTGAAAATACTTTTCCGTTTTTAACTTTTAAATAAGGAGTCTCTAAAAAGCCGAGTTCGTTAAGTCGGCTATAATTGGCTAAATGGCTAATTAATCCGATATTTTGTCCCTCTGGCGTCTCAATCGGACAAATCCGGCCGTAATAAGAACTGTGGACATCACGAACCTCAAAGCCGGCTCGCTCTCGCGTCAAGCCACCCGGACCCATGGCCGAGAGTCGCCTCTTGTGCTCCAATTCGGAAAGTAGATTAACTTGGTCCATAAATTGGGAAAGTTGAGAAGAGGCGAAAAATTCTTTAATTACCGCTACCAACGGCCGGCTATTAATTAATTGAACCGGCATCAAACTTTCTAAATCCAAAGTGGACATTCGGTCCTGAATGATTCTGCGCAACCGAGCAAAACCCACATAAAGTCGGTTCTGGAGGAGTTCTCCGACAGCTCTAATTCGGCGGTTGCCTAAATGGTCAATATCGTCCGGCTCAGCCAAGGGATTGTTATTTGACTTGATAATTTCTTTGACCGTCAAAATTAAGTCTTCTAAATCAAGAGTTTGGCCTTGTTTGTTTTTGATTCCCAATCTTTGATTCAGTTTAAATCTCCCGACGCTGGAGAGATTATAGCGGTCAATTCGATGAAACATCGCGTCAATTAAACTCTTGGCGTTTTCTGGGGTGGCCAAATCGCCTGGCCGAAGTCTTTTATAAATTTCACTGTAAGATTCGGGGATGTTTTTTGCCGGGTCTTTCTTTAGAGTCATCTCAATAAATTTTAAAGGTCCTTTATCAACGTCGCTGAAAACTTTAATAATTTCCTCACTGTCTTTTAATCCAAAAATTTTTAAAAGGTCTGTTACTGGCGCTTTACGGTGGCGGTCAATTTTAACAGCCAGCATCCCGTCAGAGTCAGTCCCAAACTCCAACCAAGCGCCGCGGTTGGGAATAATTTTAGCTCCGAAAAGTTTCCGGCCTCTAAAAGCCTCAGCCGTGAAGAAAACTCCAGGGGAACGAATCAGTTGAGAAACAACTACTCTCTCGATACCGTTAATGATAAAAGTGCCCCTTTTCGTCATAATAGGAAAATCACCCAAATAAACCTCCTGCTCTTTAATGCTTTTGTTCCGATGATTAAGTAATTTTATTTTTGCTCTCAGCGGCGCTTCATAAGACAGGCCCTTAAACCGCGAAATTTCTTCATCATATTTCGGTTCATCAAAATAATAATCCAAAAAATAAAGTTCTAAGTCTTTCCCGGAATAATCTCTGATCGGCGATAATTCATCAAAAAGCTCTCTCAATCCCTTTTTAACAAACCATTCCCAAGAGGTAGTTTGAATCTCCGCTAAAAATTGTTGTTTAATGAATGGGCCGGGAAGAGACGAAAAAATTTTAAGAGGAAGTTTCATGACTAATAATTATATTTAGGACACAAAAAAATGCCCTTTCCCTTGTCCCTTGGGGTTAAAAAAGACGATTTATTTTCTTAATAAATATATTGCACGATTGTTGTTGTGCTCGTCTAATGTTTCGCTAAAAATTGTTTTTTTTGTTTTTGGGTCAGAAAGATAATACCAATAATCTGTTTTCTCTGGATTTAAAACTGATTTTATTGATTCTAAACCGGGGTTGGTAATCGGACTTTCGGTCAAACCGGGATAAAGATAAGTATTGTAAGGGGAATCAATTTTATAATCCGCCTCTGTAAGTTGCAGACAACCAAAAAATCTACCGGAACATTTAGCATAAACCAAGCTCGCATCAATCTGAAGAGGCATGCCGGTTTTTAATCTTTTTAACAAAATTCCGGCCGCAATTTTTTTCTCCTCATAATCAGGAATTTCTTTTTCTAAAAGGGAAGATAAAATTAATTTATCTAAAATATTATCACTGCCTTCAAAAAAAGGCAAGGCTTTAATTTCAAAATTGTCTAAAAACTTGTGGATAACTAAATTAATGTCAGAATCAGAAAAAAAACGATAAGTGTCGGGTAAAAGAAATCCCTCAAGCATCTTCGCTTCACTTAGCCAGGGATAATCATTTTTAAAAAAATTAATATCTAAATTCACCAAATCATTCGGCCTGATAATATTCAGCGAGCTCAACTTGTCGTCAATCTCTTTAACTGTCATTCCCGGGGTAATCGCTACGGAAATTTCCAGCGGGCCCTTTGTCAAAATTCTTGCCAGTTCTGGAATAGAAATATCGGTTTCCAAAATATATCTGCCCGGTTTAAATTGATGGGCCTGAGCTGTGAGCAAACTGTAAATTTTAAAAATTGTTTTTGACCGAATAAGGCCTTCTTTTTTTAATCTTTCGGTAATTTCACTAAAGCTCGTTCCCGGCGATATCTCAAGTAAGCGGGAAACGGAATTCTTGGCCACTGGATTGGTAGAAAAAGACTGAAAAGAATAAATAATTATCAGTCCGAAAAAACTCAATAAACCTATTAAACCAAGAATTTTAATGTTCATGGCGAAAAATCGTTTGAATTATACCCACCAAAATTAAATTAGTCAAGAGGCTGGAGCCGCCATAGCTTAAAAACGGAAAGGTTACTCCAATAACCGGCGTCAGTCCCAAATTTGAACCGACATTAAAAATAAATTGGACAGTTAATAAAATAGCTGTTCCCAGACAAATAAACCGATTGAAATTATTATCGGCATTCAGGCCGATTTTGATAATTCTTAAAATTAAAGCCCCGAAAACCAAAACTATGAGCAACCCTATTAATAATCCCCACTCTTCAATAAAAGCCGCAAAGATAAAATCGGTTTGAGCCTCAGGCAAAAAACCTAACTGCGCCTGAGTTCCTTGTTGAAACCCCTTGCCAAATAATCCGGCTGAGCCAATAGCGATTTTTGACTGAATAACGCTGTAATTAGTTCCCAAGGGGTCGCGCTCCGGAAAGAAAAATCCTAAAATTCTCTCTTTCTGATAGTCCTTTAAAACACCCTGCCAGATTATTATCCCTAAAATAGAAAAAATAATCAAGGCAATGATTAGATGCCGATATTTGATGCCGCTCACCAAAAGGAATCCGAACCAAAGACAAAAAAGAATGAGCACCGAGCCGAAATCAGGCTGAAGAGCAACAAAAAATCCAGGGATTAAGAAATAAATAAACGAGGTAATTAAAAAGGAGATTCTGCCAATTCCGATATGTTTTCGGCTGAAAAAGTGGGCAAAGAAAATAATTAAAACTAATTTAGTGAATTCCGAAACCTGAAGACTAAAAGGTCCCAGAGGAAGCCAGCCCTTTGTCCCCCTGATGGTCGGCGCCAAAAAATAAGTAGCTATCAAAAGTAAAATTGATAAAAAGTAAAGACCAAAAATTACCCCGCGATAATTGATCCAGGGCCGCCAGTCAAACCGAATAATTAAAAATATTAAAACAAAACCAAAGACAATCCAAAGAAGTTGCTTATAAAACAGAGATGGGGCAATGCTTAATAAACTCGTTAAGCCCGCGGCTATGAGAAAAAGAGCGGCTAAATTTAA
>Ga0210005_1002316_pt1 | contig 11225 bp, 16 predicted proteins | sample CryGey02umfilter_3_FD_183961 | JGI IMG/M metagenome (GOLD analysis project Ga0210005, IMG submission 183961) | Groundwater microbial communities from aquifer in Utah, USA - Crystal Geyser 4/9/14 0.2 um filter (SPAdes) (version 3) | ecosystem: Environmental > Aquatic > Deep subsurface >... | reverse complement strand
ATCCCAAAGAATGTGCGGAACATATGATGCTTGTTGATTTGGGGCGTAACGATATTGGTCGTATTGCTCAGCCAGGCAGTGTGAAGGTGACTGAGATGATGTATATGCAGAAATTTTCGACAGTGATGCATATGGTTTCCGATGTTGTCGGGCGCGTGTCCGAAGGGCGGACGATGTTTGATGTTTTTAAGTCTTGTTTTCCTGCGGGGACTCTGAGTGGAGCACCTAAGATCCGTGCGGCTGAAATAATTTCTCGTTTGGAAGGTCGGCAGCGTGGCATTTACGGAGGGGCCATTGGGTATTTCGATTTCTCCGGCAATATGGATTTTGCAATTGCTATTCGCACCATGGTTTGTCGAGGCGATACGGTTTTTCTGCAGGCCGGTGCAGGTCTTGTATACGACTCTATTCCTCAGAAAGAACACGAAGAGTGCTTACATAAGGCGCAATCGTGTCTGGCAGTTTTATAGCGCTCCATTCACTAAACCCTATATCCTACACAAAATGAAAACTTTGATTCTGGACAATTACGATTCTTTTACTTTCAACCTGTATCAGTATGTTGCTGAGCTTTCGGGGAACCCTATTGTTAAGCGTAATGACGAGGTCACTCTTGATGAAATTCGCGAGATGTCTCCTACTCATATCATTATTTCTCCTGGTCCTGGTCATCCCGAAAGTACGCAAGATTTTGGGGTGTGTGCTTCTGTGATTGAGGAGCTTTCTATGAATATTCCGATCTTGGGTGTGTGTCTTGGTCACGAAGGTATTGCTTTGGCTTTTGGAGGGCGGATTTGCTCTGCTCCTGAGATTGTTCACGGGAAGGCGTCTGATATCAAGCGTATTGAATCTCATGAGTGCGTGTATCCTGATATTCTGAAGCGACTTCCCGGTATATTCCGAGCTATGAGATATCATTCTCTGATTATAGATAGTGGCTTTATTCCGGATGAACTCTCTGTGACTGCTGAGACTTTTGAAGATGGGCTTATTATGGGCGTTCAACATAAGACTTATCCGGTATATGGTGTGCAGTTCCATCCCGAGAGCATAGGTACCGAGACCGGTAAATATATCTTAAGAAATTTTCTCAATGTCTAAATTCCACAAAATGTTGAGTGGGAATATGCCTGATGCCGAGATCGAATCTCTTCTGACCGAAATGGCTGAGCGCGGTGAAACCACGCAAGAGATACTGGACTTGACTGTCGTTTTGCGGAATATGGTGATCCCTGTACAAGGGCATGAGGACGCGATTGATAATTGCGGTACCGGTGGTAGCGGTCTTGAAAGGATTAATACCTCTACGATTTCAGCTTTTATACTGGCAGGCGGCGGTGTCAAAGTTGCTAAACATGGTAATAGAGCTTCTTCAGGTAGATGTGGGAGTTTTGATGTTCTTGAAGCCGTTGGTGCGAGGATTGATCTTGATGCTGCGCATGTTGAGAAATGTCTTACAGAGACTTCTCTTGGGTTTATGTTTGCGCCGTTTTTTCATCCTGCGATGAAAAGAGTTTCCGCCGTAAGGAAGAAACTTGGATTCAGAACGATTTTTAATATAGTTGGGCCGCTGGTGAATCCTGCAGGTGTAAAGAAGCAGGTTATCGGCGTTTCGGATTCGCATATCGCTTTCAAGATTGCAAAAGTTCTGTCCGAGCTTGGTCACGAAAAAGCGCTTGTCGTTCATGGTTCTGACTCTCTTGATGAGATGACTGTGACGGGGATGAGTACTGTTATTGAAATTGAGGATGGAGTCCTTCGGAGGTATGAATTTACCCCGCGAAAGCTTTACAAGAGGATTGGTGGAGGTGGTGCTGGTGAAAATGCGAGAATTCTGCTTGGGGTTTTGAACGGATCTGTTCGTGGGGCGCAGCGCGATGTGGCTGTGCTCAATGCTGCTGCCGGATTTCTTGTCGCAGACAAAGTCTCCAATCTCGAGGATGGGGTCTTGTTTGCTGCCGAAGTTGTGGATTCCGGCAAGGCTAAGGTCAAATTTGATGAATACATCTCTCTAACTAACAGATAACATGGATATCCTCAGTACAATTGTGGCTTACAAGAAAATCGGTCTCCAAAACAGCAGTCGGCGCGGATGTTTTCGCGATGCTATCTCTGGTAAGGATCGAGTCTCACTTATCGCTGAGATCAAAAATGCTTCTCCGAGCGAGGGAGTTATATGCGACGATGTCGACCATTGTGAAATAGCATCTGTGTATGAGTATTCCGGTGCTTCCGCCATATCTGTTGTTACTGAGGAGAAGTTCTTTGGTGGTAGTCTTGATATGTTACGAGAAGTGCGCTTTGCAACCAAACTGCCTATTCTTAGGAAAGATTTTATTATTGATCAGCTGCAAATCTATGAATCGAAAATTGCCGGTGCTGACGCGATCCTTCTTATTGCTGCGATCCTTGATGATGAGCAACTGAGGTGTTTTCGTGAAATCGCCGAGGGGTTAGGTATGGACGTGCTTTGCGAGGTTCATGATGCGTGTGAGCTTGAGAGGTCACTCCGCTCAGGAGCGCGGATCATTGGTATTAACAATCGTGATCTTAGAACATTCTCTGTCGATATTGAGACAACTTTGAGTTTGCGTGTTCCGAATGATGTTGTTCTCGTTTCGGAAAGCGGAATACGCGACGCGATTGATGTTAGGCGGCTCAAAGGGACTGTCGATGCCGTGCTTGTCGGGACCGCAATTCTCAAAGCTGACAAGATGGCTGATAAGGTTCGTGATCTCTCGAGAGATAGGCCACTCTTAAAAGTGTGTGGCGTGCAGGATATGGAAACTGCTCGGTTTTGTGAAGATATCGGTGTCGATTTTATAGGTTTTAATTTTTACAAAGAAAGTCCGCGATATATTCCTCCTGCAAAGGCGCGTGAAATCATTAAGCATTTAGGTGATGGCATTAAGACTGTTGCGGTGTTTGTTCCTGAGGAAGACTTCTCTATTGCGCGCGACTTTGATTATATTCAAATACATGGTGCTAAACCTGTTATTCGTTGTGGAGTGCTTGAGTTCCCACTTTTTGATTTGCAAAAAGGAGTATCAGGTAAGATAGATCTTGATAGTGATTTCCCTTATCCATGTTTTGTTGCAGGTGGGCTGACTGCTAATGATGTCAGATATCTAAATGTTTTTGCTGTTGATGTTGCGAGAGGTGTTGAGACTAATGGGAAGAAGGATCTCAAAAAAATTGCCAAATTTCTTAAAAACTTATCGTTATGAAACCTGATAATGGTTATTTCGGTCAGTTCGGTGGGATGTTTATACCTGAGATTCTACACGAGGTCTTCCGTGATCTTGAAGCTGCGTATGAATCTCTTGATGCTGATTTCTATGCCGAATATAAGGCGGAGCTTTCATCTTTTTCTTGTAGGCCTACGCCACTGATGCTAGCTCGTAATCTGACCAGATATTTTGGTGGGCCAAAAATTTATATCAAGCGTGAAGATTTGAATCATACCGGTGCTCATAAGCTCAATAATGTTGTCGGGCAAGGACTGCTGGTCCAAAGAATTGGTAAGACGCGTGTGATCGCTGAGACCGGTGCAGGTCAGCATGGCATCGCTACTGCAACTATGGCTGCACGTTTTGGCTTTGATTGCACTATATATATGGGAGCTAAAGATGTTCTTCGCCAGAGGCCGAATGTTTTTTGGATGGAGAAGTTAGGTGCGAAGGTTGTCTCTGTGACTGATGGTGGTGGTATTTTGAAAGATGCTATCAATGCTGCGATGAAGGACCTTGTGACGAATTTCCAAAATACTCACTATGTGCTTGGTACTGCGTGTGGTCCTCATCCGTATCCACAGATGGTTGCTGATTTTCAGAACGTGATTGGAAAAGAAGCGCAAAGACAGATCCTTGAGTTGGAAAGTAGGCAACCTACTGCTGTTTATGCGTGTGTTGGTGGTGGCTCGAACGCGATCGGGATTTTTCAGGGCTTTTTGGATAGCGATGTTCAGCTCATAGGGGTTGAGGCTGGTGGTAAAGGTCTTAACACCGATAAGCACGCTGCTCGTTTGGCAGGTGGCGGTGCTTGCCCTGGGGTGGCGCAGGGTTATAAAACTTATTTTCTCCAGAATAGTGATGGGCAGCTTAGTGAAACTCATTCTATTGCTGCCGGGCTTGATTATGTCGGAGTGTCGCCAATCATGTCGCACTTGCATGATACCGGGCGTGTTCGGTTTGAGGCGGCGACGGACGATGATGTTATCGAAGCTCACAAGCTTGTAATGGAAAAAGAGGGTATCATACCCGCCCTCGAGTCTGCTCACGCTTTCGCGCAGGCTTTTAAGGAGATTTCACGTTATAGCGCTGATGATATAATTATCATTAATCAGTCGGGTAGGGGGGATAAGGATATTTTTACAATTGCCGATGCTTATCAGGATAAGGACTGGGAGGATTTTATTATTAAAAAAGCTGATTCCTATGCTCAAACTCGAAAAAAACATACGTAAGCTGCGCGAGAAAAAAGATATTCTGCTCATCTCTCATGCTGTTTTGGGATACCCTTCTTTTGCCGTATGTGAGGAATCTATCTGTAAGATGGCTGATGTCGGTGTCGATATTATTGAACTCCAAATACCTTTTTCCGATCCTCAGGCCGATGGGCCTTTCTTTACGGCGGCACAGCAGATATCTATTGATAGTGGGACAACTGTTGAGGATTGCTTCCGGTTTGCAGCAAATATTTGTTCTAAGTGTTCCTCTGTGAATTTTGTATTCATGACGTACTTCAATATTTTGTTTAAATACGGAGTGAGAGATTTTGTAAAAAAGGCTGCCGAGGTCGGCGTGAAGGGTATTATCGTTCCGGATTTGCCTATCGAGGAGGCGGCTCTCTATGTGGAGGCTTGTAGAGAGTATCAAGTCGCCTCTATCTTTATGTTTACACCGTTCACCTCTGACTCAAGAATGCGTGAGATCTCCAGTATGGCTTCCGGGTTCATATATTGTCAGGCTAGGTCTGGCATTACAGGTGTGCATACGAGATTTGATGCTTCTGTAGAGCGGTATATCGAGAGGTGTCGTGCTGCTACAGATTTGCCTCTTTCAATGGGATTTGGGATACAGGAAAAAGCAGATATCGATTTCTTGAAAGGGAAAGTCGATGTTGCGATTTGTTGTACGCAGGCGGTTAAGGTTCTTGCGAAAGATGGGGTAGACGCGATGGGGGATTTCCTGACTGGTCTAGTCAGCTGATGTGCTGAGCATCAATATGTCGTTTTTGTATTTCTTGAATCCGAGGCTCTCGTAAAGTTTACGCGCTCTTTTGTTGCTCGATGTTATTTCCAATTGTAAGGCCACAGCATTGGCGAATTTAATGTCTTTTAAATGTTTTATGAAGTTTGTTCCGATGCCTTGAGATCTATAAACTTCTTTTATATATAGTTCGTCTATGATGAGGACGTTACCACCGAATTCGTTGCTCCAGAAATTTGCCAATATGGAGTACCCGATGACATTAGGTCCGTTTTTCAAAACCATAATCGTTCCTTTGTCCGGATGCTTCTCAAATTCGTTTAGCGTGTTTGTGATTTTTTCCGTAGACATTGGCATGCCCGGCGGATCTTCTTTGTACAGAGCGTGGATCATATCCGTAATATCTTTGTAGTCCGACCTTCCGAATTGTTTGTATTGGATGTTCATATGTGCGTTATGTATTTTATCATTAGCCAAAAATGGCTGAAGCTTCCCATCATTACGAATACATGGAAGATCTCATGCATCCCTATCCATTTTGTCCGGTGTACTTTGTTGTCCAGTATGAAAAAGACGCAGCCCAGTGTATAAAATATGCCTCCTGTAACCAGCCACACCATGGCTGACGTATTGAGCCACTCCGAAATTGGCAGTATCGCAATTATTATGAGCCATCCCATTAGAAGGTATATGGACGCTGTAATGTGATTTTTCATCTTTATCCCTGTGATTTTCAAGACAAAACCTATAACCGCAAGTCCCCATATTATGCCAAAAAGGCTCCATCCCCATCCACGCTCGGGCAATGCCAGGCATATTGGAGTGTATGTTCCTGCTATAAGTACAAAAATCATCGCGTGATCCAGTCTTTGAAGCGTGCTCTTTGCGGGGGTCTGTTTCGATGCAAAATGGTAAACGAAGCTTGCGCCATAAAGCATGATTAAGCTTGTTCCGAAGATTGAGAACCCGACAATGTGACTTGCACTACTGTGCATTGCTCCGAATACCACCATCAAAACGAGTCCCGCTATCGATAGTAGCATCGCTATAAGGTGGGTGAGCGCGCTTAGTGGTTCATTATCTCTCTTTTTCATGCTGCAGTTATAGATGTCCCTATTGTATGCTCAACTCTATGAGCTGCCAACTACTATATGGTATCTGTTAATCTCGTTCCCTGTCTTTGGAGATATGATTGTGCTTTCTAATATGCCACCATTGCTAAGTATGATTTTGTTTGAGGCTATGTTTGTTACGTGGCAGGTTATCAGCAAGCGTTCTCCAGGGTGTGTTGCTTTGAGCTTATCAAGCAGGAGACTTAGGATGTTGGTTCCATGTCCTTTCTCTCGGTGTGAAGGGCTGATATCGTATCCGATATTGCCTCCAGCTATTCTTGTTAAGTCGCTTAGTTCGGGTCTGAACCTTGCTGTGCCAAGTATTGTGTCCGAGTCGTTCACGAGCCAGTATGTATGAGTCTCTGAGTATCCCGGCTGCAAGCCAATACCCTTTGACATATCATCTATTCTTTGCAGATAGTCTTCGAATGAGTCTTCATCTCTATTGAAATGTTTGGGGTAACTCAGTTCGTCGTGGTCGTCATAATCTTTGACCATTGAGTAGAACTGATCTTGATAATCCTTATGTGGCTTTATTAATCCGTATCTCATGTTTGTTTATGGAAATATACGAACAGACCCTGACTTGGCGTTTTCGTACCTTGTGCCTAGTTAATTTGACTGCGCTATTTTATCACTATGATTTGTTTTGTGAAGGCAGCGCGTTTTATTTGGCATTCAGACATTCTACAATTTGAGCATTGCCGAGAAAATAAGTTTCTTTATGTTTGGTTTTTAGACCGACTTTATCCAGATAGTGATCTAGTCCGATCTGCATAAAATCATCGTAGTATCTGCTCTCCCAGAGTTTGACGATGTTGCGGACGATTCGCGCTATGATCCTGTTTTTTGGTTTGTGATAGTCGACGATAATGATTTGTCCTTCTGATTTCGTTGCGCGCATCATCTCTTTAAGCACTAATATGCCTATTTCTTCCGGCATATCGTGAAGGCCGAAAGAGATTGAAGAGACATCGAAATATCCATCCGGGTGATGGATCTCTGTCGCGTCACCTTTGGAAAAACTGACGTCATACTCCTTTTTTACCTTCTTTTCCGCACGACTAAGCATATCTTCTGAGAGGTCTATTCCTGTAACAGAGTATCCTCGCTTGGCAAATGCAATTGCCTGAGCTCCCGTACCGCATGCGGTGTCAAGAATTCGCTTGTTTGCGCCTATCACTCTCTCGGCTGCTTTGCGTCTCAGCTTGGCAATCAAAATCGCCATATAGTCATAAACAGGTGCCCATTTCTTGAAGAATTTGGCGTTGTATGATGAGTGGTTTTGTTTGGTGGTCATCTATGCTTGGGTTTGTATTTCATTGTTGATTTGACTAATTGCATCTTGAAAAACTACATGCAAAACGGCAGTTTTAGCTGATGTTCCTGCGTGGCTATCATACTGCGAAAATTGTACACCGCGTAACGGTGCCTTTTCCACAACCTAAATCTGGTTGGTCTCCAAATATTTTTACAATATTTTTTGACCTTTGATCAGTCTCACAAGCACTACGATGATAGCTATCACGAGTAGAATGTGAATAAAACCTCCTATTGTGTAGGAAGTAATGATTCCGAGTAACCACAAAACGATGAGAACAATGGCGATAGTCCACAACATATGGTAGGGGATTAGAAATGAAAACTTTGAATTAAGGCAAGTTATCTGGAATCCTCTTTTTGAGAGTGGCTGCTTTTCATCATAGTTGATAATAGGAATTAGTGCAATTGTGGCTGGCAATTACTCTACTCAGTTGTTATGCCGTCAAATTCTGCGTCGTTGGCTTCCGCTTCTTTTTTGGTGGTACGTACGATACCGTCTTTGTGGTGAGCTGGAGAATAGATGGTATAAACCTTCAAATCCTCTGTATCCGATGTGTTAATGATATTATGCTCAGCTCCAGCGGGTATGACGACAGCTATACCGTCCCCAACTTCATATTTGTTACCATCAATGATGCATTCGCCATGCCCTTTCTCAAAGCGAAAGAACTGATCATTCTTTGAATGAGTCTCCATTCCGATTTCTTCATTGGGTTTTAAATTCATCAAAACCAGTTGGCTGTGTTCTGATGTATACAACACTTTGCGGAAATTTGTGTTTTCCAAAGTGTCCTTTTCAATGTTTGTTGTAAATCCTTTCATGAGTTTGATATGGTTAATTAGTGTTGCAATATTTTCTTGTTTATCTGATTATACACCAATTTTTGCTCTACTTAGTCACTACGCTTAAAGAGTGGAGGGAAATCTCCAAATACACTCTGTTAGCGTATGTATTTTTTTCGTTAGGGGTGAGTTTTGCGAGCGAAAACACCTTATTTCTTATGGCCAGATAATATATTTAAAAGCCATAAGTAGAAGTGCTATGGCAATAACTGTTCGGAATTTTTTCTCAGGGGGATCTTGTCGCTTATTTTTCGTCCAGCGTATCCGCCAAGGAATGATGCTGGGATGGCTAATGCAAGTGCGATAAGCAAATTGTTCTCAAACCTTACTCCATCAAGTACATATTTTACGATTCTTCCTGTGTCAATAAAAATACCGATTGCTCCTGCTGTAAAAACGAATGATACTTCTTTTTAAGTCGTAGGCTGATAGAAATGCTGCTCGTATTGCTCCGCCCACTCCGAATATTCCAGAGCTGAAGCCCGACAAAATGCCGCCGATAAGCGCACTAGAAGCGTTTGCTGTTATTTTCCAAGCTTCTTCTGGAAGAACTTCAGATAAACAATTGGTAAAATCCCTATCGTGTTCAATACCAAGATGGCAATAAACCATTTCATCTGATTGTTTCTTCCGCACTTCCATAGGGCAATACCTTTCCAAATTAATTCCCAAATACCCAATGGAATGATAATGAACCAAGCTGCAATTGGAATTTCTGATATCATATTAGATATATTAATTATTTAAATAATGTGATGATCACAATTTCAGCTAACGTTCCTGCGTATGCGATGTTTGCCACTGGTAAAATACGCTGAAAGCGTACCACTGGCAAATATGGGTGTAGCGAAGAAGCGAAGCGACTGAACGAAACCGCTTATACCTTGTTAGCTGATGTACATTTCTTCCTTTGATTTCTGGAAGAAATTACTTTTAAAACTGGAATAAGAATTTGATTTTTCCGTTTTTGTGAGCACAAGAGGTGGCTATGGGGTGAATGCCCGAAGCCCCAAACACCTTATTCTAAATCTTTCTTTTTTGCTTCAAACTCTTTTTTGTTGATGTCGCCTTTTGCGTAGCGTTTTTTCAGAATTTCAAGTGGAGACTTATCTTTCCCGTGCATGTCATCGCCATGACCATGTCCGCACATATGGCCATTCCCGAAACCGCCTCTTACTAAAGCGATAATTGCCCAGACTATGAGACATCCAAAAATAAGCATGAATATCCAACCGAAGCCACCATATGGCATAAATCCATAATTCATCATAAGATTATTTTGTTAAAAAGTTAAAATTTTATCGCTTTCCTGCACAAGTTCGTATAAATCTTTCATACTGCTCATCGGGCAGGAATTGGTAGCTTCTTGGTTTCTCGATTTTAAACAAGTGCCACATGCCAAAATTTTCGCTTTCTCTGATTTCAAAAATTCCGCTACCTGTTCTTGAATGTTGAATTTTTCTGAATTAGCTGCTTCATATTCCACTCCCTCTCCAACGAGAAAAATTTTAACTTCGTCGCCTTCCTTGATAGCAAAATTAGCTAAACGGAAAGCGTTCCAATTTGTTTCTGGATTTGTTTGGCTGATGATGATGCCTAGTTTCATAAGTTATTTGGAATTATTTATAATATCCTGGATTTTTTTATCGATTTCTTGCGGCTTATCTCCCAGATCGACATCCGGAAAAAAGTGAGAGAGTACAGTCGGACGCATGCCGGAAATGAATGTTTGCCCATCTTTGATATAAACGTTGATTTTACATGGCAGACAAAGTCCGATTTTAATATCGACATTTAAAAAATCATTGGCGTATTTGGCATTGCAGAATTCAATGATTTTAAACGGTTCTCTCTCAAACCCTTTTTCAGTCAAAGTTTTCTGAACATCATGAATATGTAAAACCCGCATGCCTGCTTTGGCAATTTCTTCCTCAACGCTTTTTATTGCTGAATCAAAGTCCTTTGTTGTTGTTTGAGTATAGTCAAAGTCCATATTTTTGGTTGTTAATTTTTTTAGTTGATGATTGAATTGTAATTCAAAAAATAATCTTTATAAAGTGTTTTCGGAGCGTAGCGGAGAAAACTCCATATTTCCCCTCTATAAAAAAAATGGAAAACAAAATCGGATTCTTTTAAAAGCTTGGGCGTTGCCCAAAAAGGAAAACATGTATTTCAGCTAACGTCCATGTTTAAGCGATGTTTCTGGCTGGTATGATATAACGCCGATAGGCGTTTTACCAGCCAGAAATATGGGTGCAGTGAAGGAGCGTAGCGACTGAACGGAACCGCTTAAACTTTGTTGTGTGATGTGGGAAAAACCTGACCTATTTTTCCGGGTCTTTCTCGATTCCAAGAAGAGAAAAATGAACTTGTCTAACTTCGTCTCTCGTGCCTTTAACCGCTTCTTTTAATTCAATACTCACCTCTGTTCCAGGAGGTAGAACCTCTTCAAGTTCATTTTTTGAATTTATACGTTTGCCAAGATGCTGTGAAACATCAGTAATGTGGATGAAGCCGCCGTTATCGAGAAAGACCCCAAAATCTTCAACCGAACTAATTTTTGCATGTTGACTTTCCATGTTTATATTGTACAGGTTTTTTCCATTTCACACAACGTTCGCGAGTATACGATGTTTGCTGGTGATATAATAGCGAACAAAGTGAGCCATCACCAGCAAATATGGGTGAGCGACGGCAGGAGCGAACCGTATACTCGCTGTTAAACGACCCGACGACC
>Ga0210005_1002315_pt1 | contig 11227 bp, 10 predicted proteins | sample CryGey02umfilter_3_FD_183961 | JGI IMG/M metagenome (GOLD analysis project Ga0210005, IMG submission 183961) | Groundwater microbial communities from aquifer in Utah, USA - Crystal Geyser 4/9/14 0.2 um filter (SPAdes) (version 3) | ecosystem: Environmental > Aquatic > Deep subsurface >... | reverse complement strand
CTGAATCTCCGACCAAAAAAACAACTACTTTAAGTTTATTTTTCTTACTTAACTTCGCCACTTCTTTTTTTAACTCAAGTTCAAGTCTTTCTACCAACTTTTTTATCGGAATTATCATTTGTGTAGTCTAGTATACCATGTTGGAGGCTAAAAGTCTATATCAGCGTGGCGCTCACTACCTTGTCTGTCTTGTCGGAAAATCGCATCAAAATGACACCTTTTGCCGTGCGTGAACGAGGTGGAATTGAGGCTAACGGAATTTTGACTATTTGACCTGAATTACTGGTCATGATGATAGTCGTATCTTCTGGATTGACGATTTGGACAAATCCGATATTACCCATTTTTTCATCAACCGAGGCTACCTTCACTCCTTTTCCTCCTCGATGTTGGCCTTTAAACAAAGCTAAATTTGTCTTTTTACCGACTCCCCGTTCACCGATTACTATAATATTCTTCTTGAATTCAGCCTGAGTGAACACTTCTGCTGCAGCCACCAAATCTCCCTCAGCAAGTTCAATGCCCCTTACTCCAATGGATGATCTGCCGGTATGCCTTACTTCTTTTTCCTTGAATACGATAGCTTTTCCGTGCTTAGTGGTAATGATGACATTCATCTCACCATCAGTCATCTTTACCCACAACAGCTCATCATGTTCTTCCAATTTGATAGCTATGATACCATTGGAACGGATATTCTCAAATTCCTCAAATGTCGTCTTTTTCACGGTCCCTTTCTTGGTACACATAAGGACAAACTTCTTTTGGAAAGCTGCCAACTGTTCCTGTTTTGTCGTAACAACTCCACTTGGTCCATAGGTAAGAACAGAGGTGACAATTTCATCAGGCCGTAAAGCAAGCAGATTGACGATAGCCTTACCTTTTGAAGTGCGTGATCCAACAGGAATATCCCATACTCTATTCTGGAACATGCGACCTTGATTGGTGAAGAAAAGCGTATAATCATGTGTCATCGCTGTCGTAATATAGTAGACGTTGTCTGTTTCTTTTGTTTCAATCCCTGAAACGCCTTTTCCTCCTCTATTTTGGACTCTGAATGTCTCTCTTGGGACTTGTTTTATGTACCCTTCTTTCGTAAGGACAACAATGACTTCCTTGTTTTCAATTAACTCTTCATCCGTAATTTCTCCTGGACGAGATTTGATTACTTTTGTCCTCCGCTCATCGCCGTACCGCTCAACAAGTTCAAGAAGTTCTGTCTTTATTACTCCTAATATTTTGAATACATCTCTTAAGAGTGATTCCAAATAGTTTATAAGTTTTCTGAGTTCCTTGAGTTCTTCCTCGATCTTTGATCGCTCAAGTCCCGTCAATCGTTTTAACTGCATGTCAAGAATAGCTTGGGACTGGATGTCCGAAAGGCCAAATTTTTTCATGAGCTTTGCTTTTGCGTCTGGTTCGTCCTTCGCTTTTTTTATGATTTCAACAACCTCGTCGATATTGTCGAGTGCGATAATATATCCTTCCAAAATATGCGCTCTGTATTTTGCCTGTTTCAGCTGATGTTCGGTTCTTCTGGTAATTACGGAAACTCTATGTTTTAGATAATGCTCCAAAATAGTGTGAAGTCCCAGTGTTTGGGGGACTCCATCGACCAATGCGACAATGTTGATGGGAAATGAAGTCTGCATTTCGGTAAACTTGAAGAGATTATTCAATACTTTCTTATACTGAGCATCCCTTTTGAGTTCGATTACGACACGTATCCCATCTCGGTCAGACTCATCTCGAAGGTCTGATATACCAACAATTTTCTTATCGATAACCAAGTGGGCTATTTTTTCCACAAGATTTGCCTTATTCACTTGGTAGGGCAGTTGTCTAATGACAATGGAAAGCCTGCCCTTGTCAAGCTCTTCTTCCTCAACCTTTGCTCGAATAAGAACTTTCCCTTTTCCGGTAATATATGCCTGTTTAATTTCATTCCATCCATAGATAATGCCATGGGTTGGGAAGTCAGGTCCTTTTACATGTTCGAGAAGTTCATCGATTGTAACGTCGTATGAAAGAGGGACGTCGGTTGGTTTCATTAGTTTCTCTTCCTTCGCGGTAACCGTTTTTTTTGCCTTATCTATCATGAGGCAAATTGCCCCAACAAGCTCCGTGAGATTATGGGGGGGAATTTTAGTTGCCATACCAACGGCAATACCTTCGGCCCCCATGAGAAGGAGGTTTGGTAATTTTGCGGGGGTGAAAAGGGGCTCTTTCAGTGTCGCATCAAAATTATCAGTCCAATCCACGGTATCTCGATCAATATCATCCATCAACTCATCCGCTATTTTAGATAGCTTCACTTCTGTATAACGCATCGCAGCTGGAGGATCTCCATCAATCGAACCGAAGTTCCCCTGTCCCTTAATAAGCGGATATCTCATCGAGAAGTCCTGCGCCATTCTCGCAAGTGATTCATAAACAGGGGCATCACCATGAGGATGATACTTACCCAGAACCTCTCCAACAACCTTCGCACTTTTTGAGAAGCGAGCACCTGAGGTTAGTCCAAGTTTATACATCGCATACAAAATACGTCTGTGAACTGGTTTAAGGCCGTCACGTATATCTGGCAGTGCGCGAGACACGATAACCGACATGGCATAGTTAAGGTACGCTCGCTTCATTACTGAAACTATTTCTTCGTTTACGAGGCCCTTCTTTGGTAATACTGGTGCCGCTGTTAGTTCATCCCGTTTTTTTTCATCCATAGATTTATGTAATCAAAAATTCACTTCATACCTGCCTTAATCGATTCATACGCTTTATCTTTACCTAAAAAGTTTTTTGTTTTTACCCATTTTCCTACTTCAAGTTCTTTATAATGGTTGAAGAAGTGCTGTATTTTCTTTTTTTCTATTTCATTTAAGTCCTCGATGTCTTTTATATCAGCAAAAAAAGGATCAACTTTTTCAACAGGTACCGCCAATATTTTTGTATCGATTCCTGCTTCATCTTCCATTTCTAGCATTCCAATAGGCCGTACGGAAATATATACTCCTGGTTGAACTGCATAAGTGGAAATGACAAGTACATCGACTGGATCTCCATCTTCAGCGTGAGTGTTTGGAATGAATCCGTAATTAAAGGGATAGACCATTGTTGTGAAAGCGAATCGATCCACTTTCATAAAGCCGGATTCCTTATCCAATTCGTACTTTATGGGAGACCCCTGTGGAATTTCGATGACGACATTCACTTCTTGGGGTGGGTTTTTTCCGACGGACAGTTTTGATGTATCCATAGTATTATATATAACATGTAACGTGTAACATGTAGCATACAACAATCCAAAATGTTGCGTGTTACATGCTGCGTGTTATATGTCTAGACTGGCAAGCTTTGCGTGGGTAACAATGAATTTCTTGCGTGGAGGTACTTCATCTCCCATAAGCATAGTGAACACGTGATCTGCCTCCTGCGTATCCGCGATCATGACCTGTTTCATGATCCTATTTTCCGGATTCATCGTTGTTGCCCATAACTGTTCTGGGTTCATTTCTCCCAAACCTTTATATCGTTGTACATTTACGTTTATCCCATTTGAACCGATTCTTTTTACCATTTTTTCTTTTTCATCTTCAGAATATGCATATTCAATTTTCTTGCCTTGTTGGATTTTGTACAGCGGTGGTTGAGCTACATACAAATGACCGTTTTCCACAATCTGTGGCATGTGACGAAAGAAAAAAGTAAGCAGAAGCGTCATAATATGTTCACCATCCACATCAGCATCTGTCATGACTACTATTTTATGATATCTCAGCTTTTTATAGTCAATGGTTTCTCCAATACCCATACCCAGAGCGATGACAAGATCCTTTATCTCCTTAAATGCAAGAACCTTGTCGAGATATGCCCTTTCCGTATTGAGGATCTTTCCTCGAAGAGGAAGGATTGCCTGATATTTTCTATCCCTTCCCTGTTTTGCGGTACCACCTGCCGAATTACCCTCAACCATAAAAAGCTCTGATAGTGCAGGATCTTTTTCTTGGCAATCAGCAAGTTTACCGGGAAGAGCAGATCCCTCAAGAGCGCCTTTTCTCATGACTGCTTCTTTCGCTGCTTTCGCTGCAAGCCGTGCTTTTTGAGCAAGAAGAATTTTCCCTAAGATTTCTTTACCGACTCGTGGATTTTCTTCAAAGTATGTGTCTAGATACTCAGATACGGATTGCTGAACAACGGACTGCACCTCAGAATTACCAAGTTTTGTTTTTGTTTGGCCTTCAAACTGCAGATTGGTTGAAGGCATTTTAATGTAGACAATTGCGGTAAGACCTTCTTTTACGTCGTCGCCTGTGAGAGCATCTTCGGTATCCTTTTGAGCAAGCTCTTTTCGCGCATAGTTATTGATACTCTTGGTAAGAGCTATTCGGAAACCAGTAAGATGAGTTCCCCCCTCGTGTGTGTTGATGACATTCACAAAAGAATAGACACTTTCGGCCATTGAATCGTTATATTGGATGGCTACTTCAACTTCTTTATCTCCTACCAATTTATTAATAAAAATTGCATCGTGGAGAACTTTTTTACCTCTATTTAGATCGCTAATAAGAGAGAGGATTCCTCCATCAAAGAAGTAGGCTGTTCTATCACTCACCTTTTTATTGTGGATTTGAAACATGACTCGCTTTATGAGGTAAGCCCGCTCTTTCAACTGTTTTTTAAGTGTGGGATAGTGGATTTCTATTGTTTCAGTGAAGATTGATTTATCTGGGATAAATGAAACGCCAGTTCCCTGTTCAAACGGGAAATTCATTTTGGATGTTTTTACTCTTTCAACTTTTCCTTGGGGGATTCCTCGTTTATATTCTTGTCGATATAGCTTGCCGTCCCGTTTTACTTCTACGATGATATGGTCTGAAAGTGCATTTACCACTGAGGCGCCGACTCCATGAAGACCACCGGAAATCTTGTATGCACCTTGATTAAATTTGCCTCCTGCATGGAGCTTGGTCATGACAATCTCAAGAGCAGAGATCTTATATTTTGGAATGATATCAACGGGAATACCTCGTCCATCATCTGTAACGGTAAGGTAGCCGTTTTCTTCTATGGTTATTCTGACGTTTTTTGCAAAACCGGCCAGTGATTCGTCAATTGAATTATCGATGATTTCATTCAAACAATGATTTACTCCCAGTTGTGAGGTAGTGCCGATATACATACCTGGTCTCTTGCGTACTGGTTCAAGCCCTTCAAGGACGACAATTGAGTCTGCACCATAATCAGAAGAATTAGTTGCCATAAGAATAGGATTATAGAAGAATTTTCGGCAAATTGCAACCTATGCTTGCACGCTCGAATTAGCCTTACAAACCTCTGAGGTTTGTAAGAGGCGCTAATATAAAAATAACGTTGTTTTAACAGTCTAAAATACCATTTTTGCGGCTTATAATCCCTTGTATTGAACTCTGATTATTTAAATAATCAGAGTATGGTTCAATTATCAAAGAGGAAAGTCAAACCTGAGATTGAAGCAAAAATGTTTAGACTTATATTTGATATTGTTGGAAAACAGAATAGTTCAGATCAATTTAGCGGAGTTATTAATGGATTGTTTTCACCAATTGAAAAACGAATGGTTTCAAAGAGACTAGCAATATTTTTGCTGCTTGTTAAGAAGGTAGAGTGGAAAACAATCTGCAATATCTTAAAAGTATCCAATGCCTCCGTATCAAAATGCCAGATGATACTTCTCAATAATAGCGAAATTCAAAATGCGTTTAGTTTACTTGTAAGTAAAGCAGAAATGAGTATTTTTTTTGATGAGCTATTGCTGGCTTTCTTTGGGCCAGGAACTGCATATACGAATTGGAAAAGTGGCTGGAAGAGAAAAAGAGAATTGGAGCAAAAAAAAGCTGAGTTGCTATAATCACTCTGATTATTTAAATAATCAGAGTGAAAATTACAGCTGGATGTAGCGATTTATAGGAAGATGATGAGAGGGATAACAATGATTCCGATGGCCATAGTAAAGGCAACGAGCGCGCTAGCATAGGGCAGATCCAGATTATGTTCCACAGAAAATGCAACAGCCAAAGCAGCTGCTGGAGAGGCTGCAGAAATGAGAATTACTTTTTGCCCAATGCTGGATATCCCAAGTAAGGAAGTAATAATATATGCCAAAAACACCGAAACACCCATAATAATTCCAGCAGATAGAACAAGTTGAACAAGATTTTTTCTGTTAAAAAAATAATTGAAATTGAGGAGCACCCCAATACTCACAAGGAGAAGAGGATTTACAAATTGCGAAAGAGTGGTTTTGAAATTGGTAACGATGACCGGTAATTGAAATGTTGTCATACCCACAATAACTCCTAAAATGAGCGCAAATATCATAGGATTTTTTACAAATGAGAGAATACCTTTCTTGATGCCGAGGTCTTTTTTGTTTCCCAAAGAGCCAGCAAGAAGATAGACAACTGTCCATGCCATAAGTCCATTTCCTAGATCATACATAAATAAATACTTGAGATTCTCTACACCATAAAAAGCCTGAATAAAAGGAAGTGCGAATACGAGAGTTGCAGATATTCCTGAGGCTGCAATAAGCGTGCCGATTGTTTTATTCCCAAATCGCAACACCTTTCCAGTGACATAACTAATTCCAATCAATAAACAGGATATTACAACAGAAATAATAGGGTAGACAGAGAGAGAGAGTAGTCGAACTTTGTACTAGCAAATGACAGAAATACCAAAAGGGGAAGCGGAAGATAAAAAAGAAATTTAATAGATTTTCGAGCAAAGTCCTCATCTACTATTTTTTTTATTTTGGAAAAGTAACCAATAAAGATGAGTGAAAAGACTGAAATAATGATTTGAAGGTTTTTTATATCCATAATGGGATTATATCAAAAAAAATCCCCCTGATTGCTCAGAGGGACTTTTTTGATGTGTCAAGTTCTAAATCATAGAGGTCCTTCGACTTATCCTTCGACGTTGCTCAGGATAGCTCAGGACAGAAATGAAGTAACAGTTTTACTTCATTTCTGCTTTTGCACCGGCAGCTTCTACTTTCTTCTTAGCTTCTTCTGCGACATCTTTCTTCGCATCTTTAACTAATTCGTAAGGCAAAGTTTCTACTGCTTTTTTTGCATCCATTAATCCAAGGGTTGGATTAACTTCTCGAACTGCCTTAATAACAGCTAGTTTATTAGCTCCTGCTTCGGTAAGCACAACGGTGAATGAAGTCTTCTCTTCAACTGGTCCCGCTGCCGCTCCTGCCGCGACTGGCGCTGCTGCTGCTATTGCGGTTACGCCGAATTTATCTTCGAGGTATTTTGCAAGTTCAGCCATTTCAATCACTGTTAATGATTCAAGTTCAGTTGCGATTTTTTGCATTTTTTCATTGAGTTCAGCCATTGTGTGTCACCCCCTTTTAAATATGGTAAAAATAATAACAAATTACAGCTTAGCCTTTTTTGACCTTAGCATTCAAGACCATGACAAATTTTTGCGTGGGAAACTTAATTCCAGCTACAAATCGTGAAATTGGGCTTTTCATACTTCCTATAATCTTGGCCATGAGCTCTCCCTTGCTTGGGAGGCTTGAAATCTTTACCATTGTGGGAGCATCATATGCAGTTTTGTCAAGAAATCCAACCTTCAGAGATAATGTCTTGTCTGTCTTGGCAACTTTCGCGAATGCATTCATCCCATGTGACCAATCTTTGCCTAAACTGATTATTGCAGTGTTTTCCTTAAGGGATTTGGCCATTTTTTGGAATGGACGCAGGTTTCCATACTCTTTCTGAGCCGCAAGCTTATTAATTGATTTTGTAAGGATTGTGTTTTTGATTACTCTTACGTTAGCTCCCGTCTTAAGAAGCTCTCTTCTTAATGCTTCAAGAGCGATATGCTTTGTCTTTTCGAATTTAAAGAGGGCGAAATTATCAGATTGTGTAAGAAAATCTGTAACAACGGCAAGTTGAGAAAGTTTTTTTTGATTTTTCATTTTGATATCACTTTCCCGTCCTTGGGCGGGATATTCTAGGAATTAATAATTAATTTTAATGACAAATGTCAGCCTAGAGTCGTAATGATTTCTCTAGTATAGCACAGACCACCAACAATTACAATTTTTAATTACCAATTAACTCTCTCCCAGCAGCTCCCGAAGTGATTTGACTTTTCGTTCTCCCTTATCATCCTCTTTCTTCTTAAGTGTTGCCTTTTTAGCTTTCATTTCTGCTGCGAGCTGTTGCTTCTTCTGGAATTTCTCCACTTTACCCTTCGTATCGAGGAATCTATGCTCGCCGGTATAGAAAGGATGGCATTTACTGCAGACTTCAATATGAATTGATTGTTTTGTCGAACCTGTTACATAATTGACACCGCATGAAGAACAGATAACCTTTGCATCAATATAATATTGTGGATGTATTTGTGCTTTCATAGTAGTAGGTAAACTGAACAATGAATTTAGATTATACAGTCAAAGAGTAATAAATTCAAATACAAATTTTTACAGCTAGTTGGTTTAAGCGAGTTTAGCAACCTGAATAGCTTCAAAAACCTTTTCCCACTTGCCTTCCCCGATAATATCCTCAAGATTATGAAAGCTTTTGCCGATCCGGTGATCGGTGAGCCTATTCTGAGGAAAATTATAGGTGCGGATTTTGTCGGACCGCTCTCCCGTTCCTACGTTCGTCACAAAGGATTGTGTTGCACCCCGTTTTTTTTCTTCTTCCAATTGGTAGAGCTTGGCAGTGAGAAGCTCCATGGCTATTTGTCGATTCGCAAGTTGTTGTCGTTCCCGACTGGCGGTTGTCACTATGCCGGTCGGTTTATGGATAAGCCGGACGGCAGTTGAAACCTTGTTTACGTTTTGACCACCATGTCCTCCCGATCGAAAAAATTGCCATTCTATGTCGGAGGGATTTATCTTTAAATCCGATTGAATGATTTGAGGGAGGACGACAATGACACAGGTGGATGTATGGATTCTGCCCTTCCGTTCGGTTTCAGGAATCCGTTGAACTCGATGGACACCCGTTTCAAATCGAAATAAGGAAAATGCATTCTCTCCCTTCAACTTCAAAACGTCATCATCCATGTATGACATCTTAATATTGTGCTTGAGGGCGAACTTCGCATAGGACATAACAAGCTCCTGCATCCACAGCTTACTTTCATCCCCTCCCACACCAGGAAGCGATTCGATTATTGCACTATTGGGATTAATGAGCATTTTTCAATTGTAGGATAAGATCCTCCGTTGTTAATTCAGTCTGTTCACCCGTTTGCATGTTTTTTAATTTCAATTTATTATGTTGTATCTCTTCGGGACCGAGGATAATGACATACATAAAACTTTTACTGTTGGCGAACTTTAGCTGTTTTTCCAATTTATGCAAGTCAGGATATACCTCGATATTTATACCTTTCATCCGCAAAGTTGATGCTAAATTCAAGGACGCTTTACAAGTCGATTCATCGAATATGGTCATTAAAATCGTTTGGGAAAGTAATTCATCTGGAAAAATATCAAAAAAATCTGCCGCTTCAACCATACGATCAAAACCAAATGCGATACCAACGGCAGGAATAGAAACCCCGCCAAGCTGCTCAATCAGTTTGTCATAACGGCCACCCCCTCCACAGGAACCCACCGTGTAGCCAGGAAGAGAAACCTCAAAAATCATACCGGTATAGTAATCCAATCCTCTTGCAAGATGGGGTGTAAATTTGAGAGCTGATTTTGGTATTCCCAGATCAACTGCATATTGTATGATGGATAGTAGGTTTTCATTCGAATTAGGAGTATTTTCAATACGCTCAACAATGGTATCTGCCTGAACTTTATCAAGTCCCTTCCTTTGAAGTTCATCAGAAACTCCACCTTTTCCGATTTTATCTAACTTATCGATTGATTGGATAAGTGACATTACGCCAACTTGACTGGTTGCATACGGTTCTAACATGGCAAATAGAATAGCTCGGTGATTTATTTGCAGAACAACCTCTTTATACCCTACATTCTTATATGCGAAATAAGTTGCTGCAAGAATTTCAGCATCGGCAAGAGGTGAAGTTGAATTAAAGATATCTATATCGCATTGGGTAAATTCGCGATATCTTCCCTTTTGTGGTTTGTCTGCTCGGAAAACATTCTGAATTTGATATCGTCGAAAATATTTGGGCAATACGTTTTGGTATTGAGCAAGTACCCGGGCAGTAGGAACGGTCTGATCATATCGCAAGGCCAATTCTCTGTCGCCCCTGTCCTTAAAGGAATAAACAAGTTTATCGGCCTCATCTCCATATTTACCCAAAAGTAATGATGCATACTCAAGGGTGGGTGTTTCGAGCGGTTCAAATCCATAGCGCTGGAAAATTTCAACAACTTTTTTTGATACATAATTTCGCTTTTTCATATCTTCAGGAAGAAAGTCGCGGAATCCCTTGAGAGTTCTGGGTAGAATGGTTTTCATATGTATATTATATAATTCGTAACTTGTACCCATCTTTTACATCTTCTATTTTATATCCTTTTTCCTCCATTTGTTTTCTCAGTTCATCTGCTTTGGCATATTCTTTTTGTGCTTTTGCCTGTTTTCTCTGTTGTGCTAGATCGATAATTTCCTGGGGAATATTGGTTGCTTTTTCTTCTTTCAATAAATTAAGACCAAGCACTTTATCAAAATCCTCAACAAGTGTCCTCTTTTCGAAATCAGGAATTTGGCTGTCCTTTAACATCGTCCAAAGTGTTGCGATTGCGATTGATGTCTGAAGATCGTTGGAGATTGCATCAATGAATAAGTGTTTATATTTTTGTGCTTGAACTGAATGTATTTCCTCTTTACCAGTATTTTTTTTCAATTCAGCAATATACTTCCTCATTTTTTTATATGCTTCGTTTACACTTTCTGCCGCCTTCCAGGTAAAGTTCATAGGTTGTCGGTAATGGGATTGCAACAAAAGAAGTCGGAATGCCATAGGATGAATCCCTCTTTTCGTAATATCCTCAATGGTAAAGAAATTCCCCAAGCTTTTGCTCATTTTCTGTCCTTCAACCTGTAAAAAATGATAGTGCATCCAATAATGAACAAACTGTACTCCATTGGCAGCTTCCGACTGCGCAATTTCATTTTCATGATGTACGGGAATATGATCTATACCACCAGTATGAATATCAATGGTTTTTCCCAGATATTTCATACTCATTGCCGAACATTCGATATGCCACCCCGGAAACCCACTTCCC
>Ga0210005_1002308_pt1 | contig 11240 bp, 8 predicted proteins | sample CryGey02umfilter_3_FD_183961 | JGI IMG/M metagenome (GOLD analysis project Ga0210005, IMG submission 183961) | Groundwater microbial communities from aquifer in Utah, USA - Crystal Geyser 4/9/14 0.2 um filter (SPAdes) (version 3) | ecosystem: Environmental > Aquatic > Deep subsurface >... | reverse complement strand
CATCATTAAATAAAAATTCAGCCAGGGCTCGACCTAACTCGGTTTTCCCCACTCCGGTTGGACCCAAGAATAAAAATACACCCATTGGCCGTTTCTCTTCAGCCACGCCGGCACGCGAGCGACGAATAGCATTAGAAACAGCTTTTACTGCTTCTTCCTGGTCAATAATTCTTTTATGAAGTTCGTCTTCCATCCGAGCTAATTTATGACTCTCTCCCTCTAACATTCTGGTTACTGGAATACCTGTCCAGCGGGAGATAATTTGAGCAATATCTTCTTCAGTAACTTCTTCTTTTAATATTCTTCTATCTTTCTGGAAGAGCCTGAGCTCTTTTTCTAATTTTTTCAATTGTTTTTCATCTTGAGGGATTTTGCCATAACGGATTTCCGCTACCCTCTGCAAATCTCCTTTTCTCTCCGCCGTCTCTGCCTCTCCTTTCAATTCTTCTAATTCTTTTTTGAGTTTTTTGATACCTTCAATTAATTCTTTTTCTTTTTTCCATTGAATTTCAATTTTATCTTTCTTTTCTCGAATATTGGCTATTTTTTTCTCAACTTCTTTTAATTTTTTCTTGGTGGCTTTTTCTTTCTTTAAAGCCTCTTTTTCTATTTGGAACTTTGTCAATTCTCTTTTAATTTTGTCTAATTCTATCGGTTCTGACTCTACTTCCAGGCGTAAAGCCGAAGCAGCTTCGTCAATCAAATCCACGGCTTTATCTGGCAAAAATCTATCTCCAATATATCTTTGAGAAAGTTTTACGGCAGCAACCAGGGCTGAATCTCTAATTTTTATACCATGGTGTAGCTCGTATTTTTCTTTAATTCCCCTTAAAATGGCGATAGTATCTTCAATAGAGGGCTCTGAAACATAAACCGGCTGAAATCTTCTTTCAAGGGCTGGATCTTTTTCGATATATTTTTGATATTCTTTTAAAGTAGTAGATCCAACAGCTTTTAACTCCCCTCTTTGAAGTGCGGGCTTTAAAAGATTGGAAGCATCAATAGCACCTTCGGCTGCACCGGCTCCAACCAAAGTATGCATCTCATCAATAAATAGAATATACCTCCCTGCTGCTCTATTTATTTCTTTTAAAAGGGCTTTTAGCCTTGCTTCAAATTCGCCTCGGTACTTGGTTCCAGCTACCACTGCTCCAAGGTCAAGAGCAATAATTTCTTTATCTTTAAGACTTTCTGGAATGTCACCTCCCACAATCATTTGAGCTAAGCCTTCAACGATTGCAGTTTTGCCAACGCCAGCCTCTCCAATTAAAACTGGGTTATTTTTTCTCCGACGAGAAATAACTTGGATAACTCTTCTAATTTCTTCCCCTCTCCCTATCACCGGATCGAGTTTTTTATCCCGGGCTTCTTGAGTTAAATTACGGGTATATTTCTCGAGAATCTGATATTTAGATTCCGGGGACTGATCAGTAATTTTTTGTCCACCTCTAATTTCATCCAAGACCTTTTTTACCGTATTATAATTAATCCCAAAAAGCACATCTCTAGCTCTATTGGGGGTGGCTAAAATTCCCAAAAATAGATGTTCAACCGAAATAAATTCATCTCCCATATTCCTTGTCTCTCGCTTTGCCTGGTCTAAAACTCTAGCAAAATCCTGAGTTAAATATGCTTGACCAAAAGAGGTCTGGCCAAAAACCCGGGGCAAAGCAAATAATGTTTCCTCTATTTTTTTTCTAATCTGGTTGGGATTCTTGTCTATCTTCTTTAGAATCGAATTTACTACGCCATCTTGGTCTTCAAGCAAGGCCAAAAGTAAATGCAAAACATCAATTTGTTGATGATGCTTTTCTGAGGCGATTTCTTGAGAACGCTGAATCGCCTCTTGAGCTTTAATTGTAAAATCACCACCGTTCATAGTTTTAAAAATCTAAAAAGTTAAAAACATAAAAATTATTGATTTGATTTTATTCCGAACGTTCACTAAGCTCGGCTGTTGTTTGCATTGTTTTCCCCTTGCGAAGAATTTTTAATTTAATTTTGTCACCAGCACTATGAGCCAGTATCATTTTAGAAAGAGTATTTTCTCCGGTAATTTTTTTACCATCCATCTCCAAAATTATGTCATTTTCTTTTATCCCAGCTTTATCAGCTCCACTTCCAGGAACTACCGCTGGCCCTTCTTCGCTTCTTATTACCAAGGCCCCGTAATTTACCGGTAAATTATATTGAGCTTGAAAAGCCTCATTAATTAAAACATAACTTACCCCTAGAAACGGATAGGTAATTTCCCCTTTTTCTTTAAAATTATCAATAGCTTTTTCAGCTTTATTAATAGGAATAGCAAAACCAATATTTTCGGCACCAGAAGCCATAGCCGTATTAATTCCAATAACCTCGCCAGCAAGATCTAAAAGAGGACCTCCCGAATTTCCTTGATTAATAGCGGCGTCTGTCTGAATAACCTCTTCAATTGTTTCAATTGTCCCTCCGCCACCAGCAGTGATTTTCCGAGAAAGTCCAGAAACCACTCCGACCGAAACAGTGTTTTGAAATTCGCCCAAAGCATTTCCAATAGCAATTACTGTCTGGCCTATTTGAAGATTATCAGAATTACCTAAAGTTAAGGGTTTTAACCCCGTCTTTTTAATTTTTAAAATTGCTAAATCTTGGACAGGATCACGAGCCAATACTTGAGCTTCATATTTTTCTCCATTTTGCAAAATGACGGTATATTTCATATCTTTGTACTGAACTACATGTTTATTAGTTAAAATCATACCGTCAGAGGAAACAATAAATCCTGAGCCTGTGCCTTCCACTTCCTGGGAAAATGAAGGAAACCCTGGTAAAGAAACCTCCCCTTTTGCCAAAATTGAAACCACACTATTGATACTTTGATTAACTACATTAATTACTGCCTTTTCCTCGTTGGTGGTTATTCTTCCTTGGATAATAGGTTTTTGATTTGTTCCGGAAGAAGGATTAAATTCTGTAAAAATTCCAGGAAAAAATCCTGCAATATCTGGATAATATTTAATTCCTAAAATTCCTCCAATAAAACCAAAGGTTAATGATAAAATAATCAATAATAAAACGCTTCTCCTTCTTTTTCTTTGGGAAAGTTTATTTTCTATTCTTTCTGTCTCTCGCAGGGGTTTTTCCGATAAAGGAACTTTTAATTTTTCTTTTTCATCCGGTAATTCCATATAAAAGCGGTGGGGGTGAGATTCGAACTCACGGTGGCAATCTCTGCCACAGCGGTTTTCAAGACCGTCCCTTTAAACCACTCAGGCACCCCACCAGACTATTTATTTTTTTGGGCGAATAAATATAGGGAGGCTATTTTAAAAAGGCGTGTGAAGAGGAATACTCCTCCCACTTCTAGAGTAGTAAAACTCATTTCCGCTAAAGTAGCTACTTGTTCACCAGATTGAGAGTAAGAAAAATAATCATGAGTTAAAAAATTTATTAAATATAAAAGTGCTGTAATAATAATCCAAATATAGACAAAATATTCTCCTTTTCGCTGTTGACTTTCTGAACCTTTTTCTTGCAACCATCGAAGTGCTTCTTTATGCAAAGAATAAACTAATAAAACACCGATATAGAAAGTATCAATCCTCGGAGGAGGAAAATCTCCTCGAGAAAAGAATTGCGTTAGGACCATCCCTAAAGCTGCTAGGGTAATAAAAAGACAAAGACCGAATAAGACATCATTGATTGTTTTCTCCGCTTTATAAACTTGGTGGTTCGATGAATTTGGCATATCTCAAAGTGATTTAACAAATTACCAAGCGGTGGGTGCAGATATATCCTCCAAATTGCTATAGCAATTTGGAGACCACAGACGGTGGGTGCAGGATTCGAACCCGCGAGGGGCGATTTACACCCCACGGTTTAGTCCCGAAACGGCTCATGAATATTTGAATGACGCCGTTTCGAGGATCCCGTAAATAACACCTAGCGGAAGGGGTGAGATTCGAACTCACGAAGGACTGTTTAGGCCCCACGGGTTAGCAACCCGTTGCTTTAAACCACTCAGCCACCCTTCCTCTTTTAATGAGCCGACGGGATCTCGAAAAATATACTTCATTTTATTTCGTTATTTTTCGGGGCAAACCGTTGTTCCGATGTCGTCAAAATCCTCCGACTTTTCGTGAGTCCTCGAATTTCTCTAAAAGAAATTCGGGATATGATTTTGTTACGACATCGAGAATCCTCGATTCCGATTTCGTAGTGAATCGGGACTTTAAGCCGCTCAGCCAACCCACCAACATCATCTCAACATTTTAGCATTTAGACATTATAACATTTCAAAATTTTCGTATGTTAATATGCTAGGATGTTAAAATGTTAGTATGTTAGGATGGTTTCTATATTCCTTCTTCTTTTAACCTTTTAATTAACTCTTTTTGCTTTTTAGTTAATTTTTGCGGCGTTCTAACATTAATCTTGACATACATATCGCCCTTGCCCCTCCTATTAAGATGCGGTATCCCCATCCCTTTTAATCTTAACAATTTTCCCGCTTGAGTTCCAGAGGGAATTTGTAGTCCTACTTTACCAGCCAAAGTAGGAATGTCAATCTTATCCCCGAGAGTAGCTTGGGAAAAATTAACATCAAAATTGAAATATATGTCGTCCCCTCGTCTAACAAAGTAAGGATGTTCCATAACATAAACTCTAACATAAAGATTTCCACTATTTTGCCCTTTTTCTCCGGCTTCTCCTTCGCCGGCAATTAAAATTCTCTCTTTATCAGAAATGCCTGCCGGAATAGAAACGACACTTTTCTTCTCTTCTTTTATTCTACCCTCTCCATGACATTTGCTGCAATTTTTCTCGGGAATCCTGCCAAAGCCCTGACACTGCGGACAAACATTGGCCCTGGTAAAAGTTCCGAGGAAAGTTTGGTGGATTTCCTTCACTTTTCCAGCTCCCCGACAAGAAGGACAGGTCTTCAGTCGTGTTCCTGGCTCTGTTCCATTTCCTTTGCACCTGGAACAGGTAGTAAATTTCTCAAGAGAAATCTCTTTTTTTACGCCAGTGAAAGTTTCTTCGAGGCTAATTTTAATATCCACAAAAATATCTCGGCCTCTTTTTCTTTTGGAAGTTCTCTCTCTGGCAAAAGGAGCGGCACCAAAAAAATCTTCAAAGATTTCTTCAAAAACTGAAGTATCAAAATCCTTCCCAAAAGAGAAAAAATCAAATCCTTCTGAAAAGGGAGTTTCTCCTCTTCTTGCTCCAAATGGCGCTTCTTCAAATACTGTTCCGAATCTATCATATTGAGCCCGCTTTTCTTTATCACCCAAGATCTGATAAGCCTCGTTAATTTCCTTGAACTTTTCCGGATTTCCTCCTTTGTCGGGATGGTATCTTTGGGCTAAGCGGAAAAAGGCTTTTTTGATTTCTTCCGATGAAGCGTCTTTAGAGATACCTAAAATTTTATAATAATCCTTCATAAAACATGACGCAAATCTACAAATGATATACTAATCTACGAATTGCGAATAAAATTATTCGCAATTAGCATTATTGGCATTAAATTCGCATAATTTGCATTATATGGTTAATTCTTCTTTGTCTACTTTTATGGTGACTAACTTAAAGAATTTTGTTGCAAAAAATATCTTAAAAATCAGCCACGATATTAAAAGAAGAATATAGTTGAAGAATATTGAAACCGTCTTTATCAACATAAAGAAAATTAATATTAGACCTATCGTACCTAGCTTCTCCCAAGATTTGACATTCTTGGCTATCATTACAGTAACTACTTCATAAAAAATGTCTTTCATTTTTTCATTTCCTTTTAAGGTTTTATCTATCTGAAATGTCTTTGCTAACTCTTCTCTTCCTTTTTGAAGCACTTCTTTGGGTATTTGTTTTTTTGTTTCTTCTAATTGTTTTTGCAGCTCTTTATAAAATTCAATTTCTATTTGACCCTGAAATGGTAAAAGAGGTCCTGACGGCTGTTCTGGGCTTTTAGTTTTTAGATATTGTTCTAACATTTTATCTACATTTTCTCTAGACATCTGTAAAATAAGGAATTGGTCGACGGTCATATCACCAGAAAATCCCGGCGTTTGAGAAGATAAAAACCTTTCAGTAGTAGGCCAAAATAAGTCAAATAAAGGACGGGGTAAGTTAATTTTCCCGCCCAAGAGTTTTGGAGATAAAAAGAGTAAAACAGCAATTAAAATTGCTACACCAGTCAATAAAACCTCGTAAGTTTTGTGTGAAAGACGAGAAAAACTAAATTTTAGAAGATTTTTTTCTTCTTTTCGAAGAACTATCTGACTAAAAAACAGAAAGAGAGTTAATATCAAACCGGCCACTATCATATAAACATTCGTCCCGAACCAAAACAAGGTAGAGCCAAAGATTAGAAAATCAAAAGGGATTTGTAATTTTAATGATGCTTTACTGAACACTAAAAAAATGAAAAAAGTAGCACCCAATAGAAGAAATACTAAAAACAGAATAAAAGGAAGAATAAAATTTCCTTCTTTGAAAAGGAGTGCCTTAAGATAAAAAAAACTCAAATTTAAAAATAAGAAAAACAAAAAAGCTAATATAATTTGTTTTAATAATTTTTTATTCATAGATTTGACAGACCCCGTTAGAAAGCCCAATCCCTTCTAACGGGGTAAATTATGATTTTATTTTTTCTTAAATTTACCCTCTTCTGCGTCTCCTCCTTCTCTACCTTTTTTCTGATACATTTCTATCCCAACCTTTTGGATGGCCTGGGAAAGTTCTTGAATTTTTTGTCTCATTTCTTCTAATTTATTTTGATTCATTGCTTTTTTTAAGGCAGCTACTTTTTCTCCTACTTCTTTTTTTAAATCTGTAGAAATTTTGTCTCCTGCTTCTTTTAAAGTTTTTTCAGTAGTATAAATTAACGTATCGGCATTGTTTCTTGCTTCAGCCAACTCTCTTTTTTCCCTATCTTCTCGGGTATACATCTCAGCTTCTTTTTTCATTTTTTCTATCTCTTCTTTGGAAAGGCCAGTTTTTGCTTCAATCCTGATTGATTGTTCTCTTCCTGTGGCTTTATCTTTTGCCTTAACGTTCAAAATTCCATTGGCATCAATATCAAACGTAACTTCAATTTGAGGAACTCCTCTTGGAGACGAAGGGATGCCATCTAAAATGAACCTTCCTAAGGTCTTGCAATCAGCAGCCATCGGTCTTTCGCCTTCTAATACATGAATTTCTACCGAAGGTTGATTGTCAGCAGCGGTGGAAAAAATCTGAGTTTTCGCAGTGGGGATAGTAGTATTTCTTGGAATTAAAACCGTATTTACTCCTCCCAAAGTCTCAATTCCCAAGGATAAAGGAGTAACATCAAGTAATAAGACATCTTTTACCTCTCCTTCACCGCCCAAAATTGCTCCCTGGATTGCGGCTCCCATCGCCACACACTCCATAGGATCGACTCCCCTGGCAATTTTCGCCCTTCCAAAAATATTTTCAATGAATCTTTGAACTATTGGCATTCGGGTGGGTCCACCAACTAAAATAATTTTTTCAATCTCCTTAGGCGATAATTTTGCATCGGATAAGGCCTGTTCAACAGGTTTTCGGCAACGTTCAATAACTGGCTTTATCAATTCTTCTAACTTTGCCCGAGTAAATTTCATTAAAAGGTGCTTGGGACCTTCGGAGGTAGCAGTAATAAAGGGTAGGTTAATTTCTGTCTCAAGAGTAGAAGAAAGCTCCATTTTTGCTTTTTCGGCTGCTTCTTTAATCCTCTGCATCGCCATTTTATCTGAAGTTAAATCAATCCTTGTGTCTTTTTTAAATCCATCAACGATATAGTTTATTAAAATTTCATCCATATCGGTACCGCCAAGCTGAGTGTCGCCAGAAGTGGCTCGGACCTCAAAAACTCCTTGACCAAAATCCATAATTGTTACATCTAGAGTCCCGGCACCAAAATCAAAAATCAGAACCTGCTGACTTTTTTCTTTAACCTTATCTAGGCCATAAGCTAAAGAGGCGGCAGTCGGCTCGTTTACCAAACGAATAACTTCCAAACCTGCAATTGCTCCGGCGTCTTTGGTAGCTTGGCGTTGGGCGTCATCAAAATAAGCCGGAACAGTAATTACTGCTTTTTCTACTTTCTCACCCAAATATAATTCGGAATCTTTTTTTATTTTTTGCAAAATGAAGGCAGAAATTTGTTGAGGAGTATACTCTTTGCCAAAAATTTTATATTTATAATCCGTACCCATCTTTCTTTTAGCTGCTGTAATTGTTCCTTCTGGATTAGCTACTGCTTGTCGGCGAGCAGGTTCTCCAACTAAAATTTCTCCTTCTTTTGTAAAAGCAACATAGGATGGGAAAGCCTTCCCTCCTACAACCGTAGTTCCTTCAGCTGAAGGAATCATTTTGGGCTTGCCGGCTTCTATATAAGCGGCAGCCGAATTTGAAGTACCCAAATCAATTCCAACAATTTTTGCCATATTATTTTTTATATAGTTGATTTTAAATTTATTAAATGCGACCTTAAATTTCGAATTATTTATTAATTAAATCAATTATGTATTTAGCAGGCCCACAAATTCCCATATTTGCAGGGATATCCAATATTTTTCCTTCTGGTGAAGAAATTTTTGCAGATATCCTACCGCTTGCTATTCCTATAACTTTTCCCGTATCTTTTAAAAATACCGGAGAACCACTTGAACCATTATTAATATGGGTATCTATCATAAAAAAGTGCAAAGAACCATCTATTCCTCGTCTTTTAACAGAACTAATAATACAATGGTTTGTGTTCATTGTAATTCCAAATCGCATGCCTAATAATTCCGTAGCTAAAGGATATCCAATAAAAACGACTTCGTCTCCTTCTTTAACCGATTCGGATTTACCGAATCCTTCGATTGTTTCAAAATTATTCTTATCAGAAATTATCTGCATCAAAGCTAAATCGTTCTCCTTGTCTATCTTCAACAATTTCACTTTATATCTATCATAATGAGTTATTCCTTTTTCATCGATTTTCCCGGGTACTGAAACTTCTAAATAAGGAAGATCATTTTGAGGAATTTGTTTATATACATGTCCGCAAGTTATAAATTTACCATCACGAGAAATTATAAAACCAGTCCCTCTGATACTTACTTTGCCCTGGTTATTTTCTCCGGGGACATAAAGGGCTACTAAAATAACTGAATTTTTATTTTTTTTGATTATTTCAGATATTTTCATAGTCTTTAGTCCTCAATTTTTCAATTTCATTAAACAATTTTCTTTTAAAATTTATCATAAATTTCTTAAAACCTCTTTCTTCTATTCTCTCTACCTGATTTTTACGAAGCAGCCAAATAGATCTTATACCTACATTGATGACATTGAATTATTGTTCTCAGTTTTTTTACCTATTTTTACTTTGGCGAATCTTAAAACTTCTCCTTCGAGTAAATATCCTTTTTGAACTACTTCCATAATTTGACCATCCTCTCCCGCTACTGTTTCTACCACTTCATGGAAGGCTGGGTTAAATTTCCTTTTTGTGTCTATTTCTTTAACCCTCTCTTTTTCTAAAAGATTCTTTATCTGGTTTTTTATTCCCAAGATTCCCTTAATCCATTGACTTAAATTTTCGCTCTCTACAACTTTATTTTGGAAGATTTTTTTTAATTCTTCCTCAGCTTTTTCAAAACTATCCAAGATGCTTAAAAACTCAAGAATAACCTTGCCTTTTTGAATCAACCTTATCTCTTTCAATCTTTCTTCTTCATCCCTTTTATAATTTATGAAATCAGCTCTTTCTCTCTGCCAGCCAGCAAGATATTGCTCTTTCTCTTCTTGGCAAGCCTTCAGTTTCTCTTTTAATTTATTAATCTTTTTTTCAAAATCTATTTGTTTTTCTTCTGTTTCCTTCTCATACTCCAATTCTTCTGCCTCTTCTTTTTTATTGGATTGTTTAATTTCTTTATTATCTTTTTCCGCTGGCTTATCTAACATAATAAAACTATTGTGTAAAATTATTTGTGAACCTTGGCCAGTAATTCTCTTGTTTTCTCGATTAAAGCGATATTTCTTTCATAATCCATCCTGGTTGGTCCCAAAATTCCAATTAATCCATTTTCTAATCCTCCTAAAATTAAACTTAAATCTTCATCTTTTAGAAAAATATTTTCTTTATGAAGATAATCTGATTCTGCTAAAAATTTACTACTTTTATCTTGCCATTTGAATATTATACCGCTTGGGAAATAAATCTTTATTCCCTCCTCTTTACCAAATAGTTCCTCTCCAATAATATCGTATAACCATTCAAAACTCTCTATTGCCTCTAAAATTTCATTAGTATTGTAAAATTCTGGCTGGGATAAAAGACAAGAGAGTCCCTGCCAAAAAAATTCTTCATCTTGAAGTAGAATACTAACACTTTTGGAAGCCATAGCAATAAACTTCCCTATTTCTTTCAAAATTTCTTCTTCCCCCTTTCTTTCTAAAAGAATGCCTTTTAGTTCTTCTTCTATTTGAGAAGGAAGTTTGGGCTTGCAGAATTTATCGACAGAAAATCGGTAAGCTTTTTCTGTTGGGACTCGACCAGCTGAAGTATGAGGTTGAAAAAGATAACCATCTTGTGTAAGTTTTACCATCTCATTTCTTAAACTTGCCGAAGAAAGATGAAATTGATATCTTTCAAACAAAACTTTAGAACTTACCGGTTTGGCGGTCTTTATATATTCTTTAACAATAAATCTTAAGATTTTTTCTCGTCTTTTATTCATTTAAAAAATTGCACTATTTACTCCTATAAATTCACTTCGCGAGTTTGGAGGTTTTGTGAGTGGTTTCTATATAATTATAATCAAAAAAGATTAGCAGTCAAGGATTGAGAGTGCTAATTTTATTTTATAAAAAATTAGTTCTTTGTCAAGACTTACTAACTAAAAACCGCAACCAAGAGTTGCGGTTTCAATGAGCGGCTCTGCGCAGCAGCCCCCGCTCAAGCGCGAATGGAGTGAGCGGGTGAGCGGAATTGTCCCGAAGAACTCCAAATTTTAATTTGGTAAGTTCTTCGTGATCCCGTTATGACCGAGCATATCCAAGACATGCTTTCTTTATGCTACAAATTTGGAGCCTACGGGATCTTCGAAAATGTAACCTTACTCCGCTCGGACATTTTCGGGAAACCGCCTTCTTAACTTTTGAGCGGGAGACGGGATTTGAACCCGCGATCTTCTCGTTGGCAACGAGACATTCTACCACTAAACTACTCCCGCACTTCGTCGCTCCACTCCTCAGTG
>Ga0210005_1002304_pt1 | contig 11244 bp, 11 predicted proteins | sample CryGey02umfilter_3_FD_183961 | JGI IMG/M metagenome (GOLD analysis project Ga0210005, IMG submission 183961) | Groundwater microbial communities from aquifer in Utah, USA - Crystal Geyser 4/9/14 0.2 um filter (SPAdes) (version 3) | ecosystem: Environmental > Aquatic > Deep subsurface >... | reverse complement strand
CTCAATAATCCACGAAATAAAAGGTGTTGAAAGAATCATTAAAAGGAGTATTAACAAAAAATTGAAAGGTTTATTCAATCTATTTAAACTCAATACCTCTGTTGTTTTTTTGTTAGAAATTAACCCATAAACAAGTGGTGGAACTAAAAACAAACCTATTGCACTAAAAAGTTGAAATAACTTCATACCCTCTATTACCTTTGGGTCTCCATAATTATTAATTCCTGATAAATCAAAACCATAAAAAAATACCGTTAGCAAACCTCCTATTACTGAAAACAGAATGACAGATATTAAACATAAACTCAAGATTAATATCAATTGTAAAAAGGGTTTGTTTTCTAAATCTATTCGCAAAGCCATATTTATAAGTTAATTTTGTGTTTCAAATGGTAAAGATAGCAAATATAGAATTAGGTGAATTTCCATTGTTACTTGCTCCAATGGAGGACGTGAGTGACCCTCCCTTCCGTGCTTTGTGTAAAGAAAATGGTGCTGATTTAATGTTTACTGAATTTATTTCCTCAGAAGGTTTGATTAGAGATGCCATTAAAAGTGTTCAGAAGTTAGACATTTTTGAGTTGGAACGTCCTATTGGTATTCAGATATTTGGCAACGATATTGAATCGATGAAACTAGCTACCGAAATGACATCATCAGCTCTTCCTGATATCATTGATATTAATTATGGTTGTCCGGTAAAAAAAGTAGCTTGTAAAGGTTCTGGAGCAGGAATATTGCAAGATATTCCTAAAATGGTAGCGATGACAGCAGCTATTGTAAAATCTACCAACATACCAATTACTGTAAAAACACGATTGGGTTGGGATGAAAATTCTAAATACATTGTGGAAGTGGCAGAGCGTTTGCAAGATGTCGGCATTAAAGCCATTTCTATACATGGTAGGACTCGAAAGCAAATGTACAAAGGAAGTGCGGATTGGACTTTAATTGGTGAGGTGAAAAATAATCCTAGAATACACATTCCTGTTTTTGGAAATGGAGACATCGATACGCCAGAAAAAGCAGTTGAAGTTAGAAATAAATATGGTGTTGATGGGGTAATGATTGGAAGAGCAAGTATTGGCTATCCATGGATTTTTAATGAAATTAAACATTTTATGAATACTGGCGAACACCTAGCTAAACCCTCCATGCTACACCGAATAAATGCAGTTCGTAAGCATTTAGAAATGTCGGTAAAATGGAAGGGGGAAACATTGGGGGTTTTAGAGATGCGCAGACATTATGGTAATTATTTTAAAAGCATCCCCAACTTTAAAGAACATCGTGTGAAGTTAGTTACATTAGATGACTTTGCTGGGGTTTATGAAGCTTTAGATGAAATACAAAAAGCGTTTGTTGAATAACAAGTATTTAGTATTACAAATGCCTTTTCGTTAATATCCGAACTGGATACCAGGAAGCAATTAATCCAATAATAATTACAATGATAGAAACATTAACAAAATCCATAACGTGAATTTCGACAGGATAAAAATCAACCACACCACCATCCAATCTTAGCAAACCAAATTGAAGTTGTAACCAACAGATAAAAGCACCGATTGCCATACCAGAAATAGCTCCCAGCAAGTTTATCAACATACCTTCGGCAAAGAAAATTTTTCGGATTACACGATCATTCGCTCCCAAAGTTTTTAGTATCCAAACATCTTTTTTCTTATCAATAATTAACATGGTTAGTGAGCCAATAATGTTAAAAGAAGCAATTACTAATATAAAGGAAAGTATTAAAAAAGTAATCCATTTTTCTGTTTTGTTGGTTTTATAAATAAGTTCGTTCATTTCGTAACGACTTTCTACTTTGTATTTATTACCAAGTGCTTTTTGTAATTTGTTTTTAACCAGCTTCCAATCGCTTCCTTTTTTTAAACCTAACTCTACTGAACTAATTTTATTTTCATGTTTTAATAATTGTTGAACAAAAGCTAAATTTGCCAACACATATTTGGTGTCAAAATCTGGGTTTACCGAAAAAATCCCAGAAGCATAAGCAATTTTTTTATTGAATTCAGCATCTGGGGTAAGCCCTTTACTTGTGCCTCGTTTAGGAACTATTACACTAACTGGATGAGTACTTTCTGAAATAAAAAGAGCTAATTTATCTGCGATTCCCCAACCAAACACAAGGTTATTGTTATTTTCTGTTTGATGATTAATTGTTCCTTCTATTAATAAAGAATCCATTCCGCTCATTTTATAAAAACCACTTTCAACGCCTTTTATAGTAGCAATTGTTTGTTTGTCTTCATATTTTATTAATGCAACTTCTTCTAAAGATGAATTTATAAATTTTATTTCAGGAATGGCTAAAACCTTATCTCTTGGAAAATCATTTACTTCAAAAGTTTTTCCTTCAGCCAAAGTAATTTTTAAATCAGGGTCAAAAGAAGCATACAACTCCTCCACCAAAGTTTCTAATCCATTAAAAGCAGATAAAACAATAATTAATGCCATTGTTCCAACGCCAATTCCTGTAACAGAAATCCATGAAATAATATGAATTACGTTATGAGATTTTTTAGAAATTAAGTAACGCCTTGCTATGTAAAATGGAAAATTCAATAATTGATTATTATTTAGTGATTAATAAGTGTTTTTTAATAGTAACAATTCATCAGAAAATAATCATTTTTTAAGCAACTCGTCAATTTCTTCTGCATAATCTAAAGAGTCGTCAATATAAAAAGCCAATTCTGGAGTAATTCTTAACTGATTTTTTATTCTATTTCCTAATTCTCCTCTCACCATTTTAGAATGAGCGGTTATTAAATCAACACACTCCTTTGGTTCCATTTTTCCAAATACACTTAAATAAACCTTAGCAAAACTAAAATCGGGAGATACTCGAACTACTGTAACCGTAACCATGGTATTAGGAAACCAGTTGGCAGAATTTAACTGAAAAATAGTACTAATTTCTTTTTGTAACAATCGTGTTACTTTGTTTTGTCTTATCGTACTCATAAAACAAAAGTATTAAATATTTAATTGTAAAAAGTTGGAGGGTTAAAGTAAGTTACAATTGTATCCTAATAAATATTAACTTGATTTATGAATTCTGTTTATTTTATGGCAACTTTTTGTGAGTCATAAAAATATAGTGTACTTTAGTTTTTTAATTTTAAAACTAACTATTATGAAAAAAAAATTACTTTCTTTTTTAATGCTTACAAGTGTTGGGATATTCAGCACGCAAGCACAAATTACTATTTAAGACACAGATGTTGTCGGAGCTGGAAGTGTTGTTGAACAAGCATATGACACCATTTCTGGAGCAATAACTATTGGATCGGGAGGAGCTAGTCAAATCTGGAACTTTTCTACCCTTAACCAAGATGGATTGGATACTTCTTTCTTTCAAAATCCAACCCCACTTCCTGGTAGTGCCAATTATCCTCTTGCAAATATTGGAATGTCTGATACCAAACAAGATAGTGCTTGGACTTTTTTAACTAAAAATTCTGCAGGTTTATTTGTTGTTGGTATGTCTCAATATCAAAACGGACAATTAATTAATATTCCTATTTATTCTACCGTTATTACTTTCCCTTCAACAATGGGCACCAATTTTAATGGGGTTTGGAATGGAAAATTAGTTGCTTTTCCAATTGGTCAAGACTTAGATGGTCCTGGACCACAAGGAGTGATTGATTCCTTAAAAGTTACTCGTGCAGTAGATTTAACTAGTAATATTGATGGTTGGGGGAATGTTACAACTCCTTTTGGAACATTTCCATCATTAAGACAAATTATTTACGAAGAAGATATTGATACCACTTGGCAATTAGAAGCTGGGGTTTGGTCAATTATTAGTCCAACTACAGTTGCAGTTCTTACTGGATTAGGATTTCCTGTTGCTGATATTGCTTATGATACCATAAGAACTGCAAGATGGTGGACCAACGATCCATCTTCAAAATTTCCTTTAGTAGAAATGGATTATGAAGCTAATGGAAATGTTAACAATATTGATTGGCAAAAATCAACCCCTACTGTTGGTGTTCAAGAACAAGTTAAAACTGTTTCTGGAGTTGCTGCTTACCCAAGTCCTGCAAATCATGAAATTACTTTTGAAACCAGTTTATCAAACAACAATAGAATTGATGTTTTAGATGTTTCAGGAAAATTAATTGCAACATCTATTTTTAACACTAAAAAATTAACACTTTCAGTTGCTGATTTTGCTGATGGAATTTATTTCTATCACATATTTGATGTAAATGGAAAAATACTTCATAGCAGTAAGTTTATTGTTGCAAAATAGTTTATTAAATTTTATGTTTTATAAAAAAACCGAAGAATATTGTTCTTCGGTTTTTTATTTTTCCAACTACTATTTTTCTCATTCAATATAACTTAACTTCATCATATTCGATTGTCCTTTTTCTGAAATAGGCATACTGGCAATGTTAACAATAATATCGTTCTTTTTAACCCATTTTTCTTTTTTAAGCCTGTTTTTAATGTCGTTAATGGTATCATCAGTACTTACAAACTTATCATAATAAAAAACCTTAACTCCCCAAACCAAACTTAACATACTTAAAATAGCTTTGTTTCCAGTAAAAACAAAAATAGAAGCTTTTGGTCTAAAACTAGCAACTTTAAAACCAGTATATCCCGAAAATGTCATCGTTACAACTCCTTTGGCCCCAACCCTTTTTGCTAAGCTGCATGAATTATAACAAACATTATCTGTAATAAATCGATTGATATGTGCAACCTCGGGTGCATATTCAAAATAATATAACGATTCATCATTTTCTACATCATTAATAATGCTCGTCATTGCTTTTATTACTTCAACTGGATATTTACCTACTGAAGTTTCGCCACTTAACATCACAGCATCAGCTCCATCTAAAACAGCGTTGGCAACATCATTTACCTCAGCTCGTGTAGGAGTGGCATTCTCAATCATACTCTCCATCATTTGTGTTGCTATTATGACTGGTTTGGCGGCTTTCATGCTTTTTTTAACAATCATTTTTTGAATTAAAGGCACTTGGTGAAAAGGGATTTCAACGCCTAAATCTCCTCTTGCAACCATAACGGCATCGGTAGCTTTAATAATTTCATCAATAGCGGCAATTGCTTCTGGTTTTTCAATTTTCGCAACAACCTTGGCTGGACTTTTTGCTTTCGTAATTAATTTTTTTAATTCTAATATATCATTAGCACTTCTAACAAAAGAAAGTCCAATCCAAGAAACCTTCATTTTTAAGGCAAATTGTAAATCCTTTAAATCTTTTTCCGTTAAACAAGGAAGAGAAATTTTTGTGTTGGGTAAGTTTACTCCCTTGTTAGAAGATAATACTCCTCCATACTTAACAATTGCAACAACTTTATCTTTTCTATTCGTACTTTTTATGGTAAAGTTTAGCTTGCCATCGTCTAACAAAATGGTTTCGCCAGGAGAAACGTCTTTTGGAAAATTTTGATAACTGATGTAAACTTTTTTTTCATCACCAACACAAGGCGTTGAAGTAAAAGTTATTTCTTGTCCAACAACGACATTAATGGATTTATTTTTAATTTCTCCGACCCTTATTTTAGGTCCTTGTAAATCTGCTAAAATTGCTGTAAAAAGGTGTTCTTCTGTATTTATTTCATTAATATAATTAATTACCTTTTTATGGTCTTCATAAGAGCCATGTGAAAAATTAACACGACAAACATTTACCCCTGTTTTTATTATTTTTTTTAGCATTTCTTTGGTGGAAGTAGCTGGTCCAAGGGTTGCAACTATTTTTGTTTTTCGATAGTCCATTATATAATTAAATTTTGTTTTGATTTTAATTCATTGGGATTGATTGTAAAAGAGGTTAATACCAATGATAATGAATTGATATTTATTAAAAGCTTTTTTAAATTTTGTTCCGATAAATTCCCTTTAATCATTAAAAAAAAGTCAACTTTTTTTTGTTCAGGAATCAAGTAAGCATGATTGCCACGATTAGCAATTAGATAATAGTCTAAATAATATTCTTCATCACCATATTCATAAAAAGAATAACTATTGATTTCATTTTTTTTGTTCCGATTATTCGTGATTATTTCTAGGTCATTTGCTCTTGTTAAATCAAAATTTAGCAGCTTATTAAGCTCCCAGCATAATCGATAATCTTTTGCGTGGCAACTAATACCAATTAATAAAAAATCATACTCTTCATCGAGGCTTAATAAAAGTTTTGCCATTTAACTAAAACAAAAAGCAAAGATACGAAGAACGATATGAAAGTAAAGTTTAAACCAATATTAATTATATTTCTACGAGCAACTAGTTTTTTGGTTGTTGTATTATTTTTTACGATTTTTTATTCAAAAAAACTGATAATAATCATTGCTTCCTAATTTTCAAGTTCTACATTTGTATTTCTTTTTATATCTGAAAACAAAAAACAATGAGCAAAGGAATTTTTAGTGGTTCGATTGGCAGAAAGTTTGTTATGTCACTCTCTGGTTTATTCTTAATAACTTTTATCGTTATTCATTTATTAATTAATGCTTTTAGTTTGGGCTTATGTTGGGATGGTAGAGCATTATTTAATGCAGGATCACATTTTATGGCGACCAACCCATTCATACAAATAATGCAGTATGTATTAGCATTGGGTTTTATTATCCATATCATTATGGGTATTCGATTAACTATTCAAAACAATGCTGCTCGTTCTGTAAAATATACCCATAATAATCCTGGTGCAAATTCATCTTTTTCCTCAAGAAGTATGATTATTACAGGCATACTTATTTTGTTATTTCTTGTGCTCCACATTAAAGATTTTTTTATAGAAATTAAATTTAATGAATTGGGTGGTTTACCTAGTGATTATGATTTGTTATTGGCGGTGTTTTCACAACCTTTATTTGTTGGCTTGTATGTGTTTGCCTTTATCGTTTTAGGCATTCATTTAAACCACGGTTTTCAATCTGCATTTCAAACATTAGGTCTTAATCATAAAAAATATAATCCAATAATAAAGGGAGCAAGTGTTTTGTTCTGCATAGTGGTTGCTGTTGGTTTTTCTTCAATTGCACTGTTCCATTTTTTTAATGTTTAGGTAAATAAATTGATTTAATATCATGACAAAATTAGATTCAAAAATTCCGGAAGGAACAATAGATAGAAAATGGGAAAACTATAAATCTCATTCCAATTTAGTTAACCCTTCAAATAGAAGAAAACTTGATGTTATTATCGTTGGGACTGGATTGGCTGGCGGTGCTGCTGCTGCAACTCTTGGAGAGGCAGGTTATAATGTAAAAGCATTCTACTTTCAAGATAGTCCTCGTAGAGCTCATTCTATTGCGGCTCAAGGAGGAATAAACGCTTCAAAAAATTATCAAAACGATAATGATAGTGATTATCGTTTATTTTATGATACCGTTAAAGGTGGCGATTATAGAGCCCGAGAAGAAAATGTTTATCGTTTGGCAGAATTAAGCGGCAATATTATTGATCAATGTGTGGCACAAGGTGTTCCTTTTGCCAGAGAATATGGTGGCACTTTGGCTAACCGTTCATTTGGAGGAGCACAAGTTTCAAGAACTTTTTACGCTTCAGGAGCAACAGGCCAACAACTGTTGTTAGGAGCCTACAGTTCTATGAATCGTCAAATAAAAGCTGGCAAAGTAAAGTCATACAATCGTCACGAAATGATTGATGTGGTGGTGGTTGACGGAAAAGCTAGGGGTATTATTACACGAGATTTAGTTACTGGAAAAATAGAGCGATTTGGTGCTCACGCTGTAGTTATTGCTACTGGAGGTTATGCTAATGTTTATTATTTATCTACCAACGCAATGGCTTGTAATGCAACAGCAGCATGGAAAACCTATAAAAAGGGGGCTTATTTTGCTAATCCTTGTTTCTGTCAAATTCATCCAACATGTATTCCTGTTTCTGGCGAACTTCAAAGCAAATTAACCTTAATGTCAGAATCATTGAGAAATGATGGAAGAATATGGGTTCCAAAAAATATTGAAGATGTAAAGGCAATTCGTGAAGGTAAATTAAAACCTACTCAAATTTCAGAAGAAAATAGAGATTATTATTTGGAAAGACGTTATCCTGCTTTTGGTAATTTGGTGCCACGAGACGTGGCTTCAAGAGCAGCAAAAGAACGTTGTGATGCTGGTTATGGTGTCAACAAAACTGGTTTTGCTGTTTATCTAGATTTTCAAGATGCTATCAATCGTTTAGGAGATAAAACAATAAGAGAGCGTTATGGTAATTTGTTTGATATGTACGAAAACATTACTGGAGACAACCCCTACTATACACCAATGATGATTTATCCAGCTTCCCACTATTCTATGGGCGGCATTTGGGTAGATTATGAAACCATGACTACCATTCCTGGTTTATACGCCATTGGAGAAGCTAATTTCTCCGACCACGGAGCCAATCGTTTAGGAGCTTCTTCATTAATGCAATGTTTATGTGATGGATATTTTGTTTTACCAGCAACTATTTCAAATTATTTAGCCAACGACATCCACACCGGACCAATCAATACCAATACACCTGAATTTGAAAAAGCAGAAATCGATGCCAATAATTTAATAAAAAAATTATTCGATATAAAAGGAACAAAAAGTGTTGATTATTTCCACAAAAAACTAGGATTGTTGATGTGGGACAAAGTAGGTTTATCTAGAAATGAAAAAGGATTAAATGAAGCAATTGCTGAAATTAAAACCATTCGTGAAAACTTTTGGAAAGATGTAAAAGTTACAGGAAAAGCAGACCAAATGAACAACGAATTAGAAAAAGCAATTCGTGTTGCCGACTTTTTAGAATTAGCAGAATTAATTGCAATTGATGCATTAAATAGAAATGAATCATGCGGTGCTCACTTCAGGGAAGAATCACAAACCGAAGAAAACGAAGCAAAACGTAATGATAATGACTATAAGTATGTGTCGGCTTGGCAATATACTGGAGAAGGAAATCAACCTACCCTGCATAAAGAAGAGCTTACTTTTAATGCTATCGAATTAAAACAACGTAATTATAAATAAAATAGCCATTGTTTTAGGTGATAATTTTTGGCAAAATACTACTTAAAGCAATTGTTCAATTTTCAAATTGAAAAATATGGATTTTACATTAAAAATATGGCGACAAGAAAATGCCACCGCTAAAGGAAGTCAACAAGAATATAAAGTTAAAGATATTTCATCAGACACTTCTTTTTTAGAAATGCTAGATGCATTAAACCAACAATTGGTTGAAAAAGGTGAAGATGTTATTTCTTTCGACAATGATTGTAGGGAAGGGGTTTGTGGTACTTGTTCTTTATATATTAACGGAGAAGCACATGGTCCAAAAAAATTAGTAACTACTTGTCAGCTATACATGCGTTCATTTACTGATGGACAAACCATTTATATTGAACCATTTAGAGCTAACGCTTTTCCAGTAATTAAAGATTTAGTTGTTGACAGAAGTGCTTTAGATCGTATTCAACAAGCTGGAGGTTATACTTCTTTTAACACAGGGAGTGCTCCAGAAGCGAATGCAATGCCCATTGCTAAAGAAGATGCTGCTGCAGCATTTGATGCAGCCGAATGTATAGGTTGTGGAGCTTGTGTAGCTACTTGTAAAAACGCTTCTGCCATGTTATATGTTTCTGCAAAAGTATCGCAATTTGCATATTTACCACAAGGCAAAGTAGAGGCCGCAGAACGCGTGTTAAACATGGTTGCTCAGATGGATACTGAAGGTTTTGGTAATTGCACCAATACTGGAGCTTGCGAGGTAGAATGTCCTAAAGGAATTTCTATAAAAAACATTGCAAGAATGAATAGAGAATTTATGTGTGCTTCATTAACCTCAGAATAGAATAACTTTAAATTATTATTTAGCCTTGACGATAAATGTCAGGGCTTTTTTATTGTAAATGTAAACATGATGAAAAAAACTATAATTCTTGGTGCAAGCAGCAATCCAGAAAGATACGCTTATAAAGCGACTGTAAAACTGGCAAATCATGGTCATGAAGTTTTTCCTATTGGCTTAAAAGCTGGAACTATTGAAGGACACGAAATTTTATTGAATAACCCCATAATTAAAGATGTAGATACGGTTACCCTTTATGTAGGGCAAAAAAATCAACCCCCTTATTATGATTACATTTTAAATCAAATAAAACCCAAACGTATTATCTTTAATCCTGGAGCTGAAAACGCTGAATTAGAAAAAATGGCACAAGAAAAAGGGATTGAAACTGAAGTAGCTTGTACGCTTGTGTTGTTATCGTTAGGAAATTATTAACTACTTTTATTTGTTCAAAAAATTATTCATGTCAAAAACTATATTTATTACTGGTGCAACTTCTGGTTTTGGAAAAACAATAGCAGAAATCTTTGCAAAAAATGGAAATAATGTAATCATTACAGGAAGAAGAAATGAAAGATTGGAGCTTATTTCAAAAAAACTCTCCTCAAAATATGGTGTAAAAGTTTTTCCCTTGTGTTTTGATGTGAGAATAAAAAAAGAAGTGGACGCTGCAATCACATCACTTCCAAAAGAATGGAGAAACATAGCTGTTTTGGTTAATAATGCTGGTTTAGCTAGTGGTTTTGGAAAAATACAAGATGGAAAATTTGACGATTGGGACAAAATGATTGACACCAACATTAAGGGCTTGCTATATGTTTCAAAAGCCATTTTCCCTATTATGATTAACAATAAAAAAGGACATATTATAAATATAGGTTCTACTGCCGGAAAAGAAGTTTACCAAGGTGGAAATGTTTATTGTGCAAGTAAACATGCTGTTGATGCTATTTCTAAAGCAATGCGTATGGATTTGTTGGAATATGGAATAAAGGTTACTCAGATTTGTCCAGGTGCAGCAGAAACAGAATTTTCGGAAGTTCGTTTTCATGGGAACAAAGAACAAGCTAAACAGGTTTACAAAGGATACCAACCAATGACCGCAGAAGACATTGCATCTGTTACTTATTACGTAACCACACTTCCGGAAAATTTATGCATCAACGATTTAGTAGTAACTTCTTTAGCTCAAGCGAACAGCTATTATATTGATAGAAAGTGAAAGGGACAGGGGACAATGGAAGGGGAAAAGAGGTTGTGCGTTTGGAGGGGTCAGGTAAAAAAGTTGGGGAATAATATTATTTTTGTAAAAAAAAGCTATCGAAACACAAGACATAAAATTATTACAGAGCATATTTCCAGCAGAGCTG
>Ga0210005_1002300_pt1 | contig 11260 bp, 11 predicted proteins | sample CryGey02umfilter_3_FD_183961 | JGI IMG/M metagenome (GOLD analysis project Ga0210005, IMG submission 183961) | Groundwater microbial communities from aquifer in Utah, USA - Crystal Geyser 4/9/14 0.2 um filter (SPAdes) (version 3) | ecosystem: Environmental > Aquatic > Deep subsurface >... | reverse complement strand
ACGCAATACACAAAGTGGTATAATTATGAAAGACCTCATCTCGGTAAAGAAATGCAGGGGGCTACTCCATTCGAAAAATTCCTTTCATTCTCCTAAAGTGTTACCCCTAATGGGTGACCGTACATACTTAACACCACGAAAGACTACGCTTCGCTAAGATTACTTTTTGCTTTCGCAAAAAAAGATTAGAAGATTATGTTACATGCTAAAAAGAACATGCATAATATGCATGTTCTTTTGTTTATGAAGTAATCTTTTAGTCTTATTTCACCTTAGGTGAAATATAATCTTCTAGTCTTTCTTTCCTATACATTTGCAGTTCCCCAGGGCACAAGAGCTGCAAATGCGGCTACGAGTGTGCCCTGGAGGAGTTCCTCTACCGAAGTAGAAAATGAAGTCGACGCCGGAAGCGTTGCCGGCGCAACCGACGTCGACTTCACAACAAAGCATCAGGAGGAACTCATGAAGTTTAGCCGGGCCAGTGTCCTGGGGAGGAACGAAAGCCAACCGCACTTCACGTGGAACACTATAGAACAAACAATACGAACTTCTCAAAAGGGAAAAGTTGAAAAAGAAGGGACATTCTGCTATAGTGTTTTTGGTATGAACATAGACGTCACCCAACTAGAGCTTCTCAAAACGGCCATTTTTTATGGTCTTTTGTCGTGTACCTTGGCATTCCTCTGGACACCACTCCTGACTAAATTGCTCTATAAATACAAAATTACTCGCCGAGGTGAATATGATGCGAGCCTTGGAATAGAAGGACGGCAGGCAAAATCCGGCGTCCCGATCATGGGTGGCCTTGTCGTGATTATCACGGTGACCGTGCTGACTATTGCCTTCAACTGGGACAGAAGCTTCACCTGGGTCCCTATTGGCGTCATGCTCCTCGCAGCTCTCCTCGGCGGGGTCGACGATGTGATGAATATCTATGGAAAAAAACGCCGCCTCAGAAAAATCAGCCAAACACTTCGCCTGATCCGAGTTCACAGTGATTGGCGTCAACGCATCTGGCTCACCCTCACATTGCCCTGGACGGCATTCAAGCGTATATCGCTCTGGCTCGGTTCTCACCCAGGAAAAGGGCTCCACGTCCACGAACGCCTTTTGTTGCAATTTCTTGCTGGTGGCGTAACAGCGTGGTGGGTATATTTCAAGCTCGGTGAACATTGGCGAGAAATCCACATCCCATTTGATGGGTACATCAATATTGGCTGGTGGATCATGCCTCTCATTATCGTCTTTGTGATGGCATCTGCAAACGCAGTAAACTTCACAGACGGCATGGATGGACTTGCAGGTGGTGCACTGATTACAACATTTTCAGCACTTGGCCTTTTATCTTGGTTTGGCGGATACAAAGAAATCATGATTCTCAATACCATGACGGTGGGAGCACTGATCACCTACACATACTTCAATGTAAAACCAGCTCGCTTTCAGATGGGAGATACTGGCTCGCTCGGTCTCGGGGCACTCCTGGCAATCAATGCCATCGTCATAAACCAGATGCTTCTCCTTCCATTCCTCGGCTTTATTTTCTACCTAGAGCTTGGCAGCGTCGTCCTCCAAATCGGTGGACGATATATCCTCGGCAGACGTATTCTGAAGATGGCGCCACTGCATCATCACTTTGAACTGCGTGGATGGAGTGAAGAAAAAGTCGTCATGCGATTTTGGTTTATCCATATGGCAGTGGTGTTGCTGGGAATCTGGATAGCATTATTCTAGCAATTAACAATTAACTATTAACAAAAAACAAGTGCAAACACGCCCGTTCATTGTTAATTGTTAGTTGTTAATGGATATGTATCTACATTGGGACGAACAACGCATTACCGACTTCTCTGAAAAGAACATAAACACGATGTACAATCGCGGTTTTGTTTGTGTGCGTCCTGAAAACGGATTGATGCAGCAGACACGAAGCATCCGTATCAATCTCTCGAAATTTGACCTGTCGAGTGAGAACAAACGTATCTTACGAAAAACAGAAGGACTCGAACTCAACATTCAATCTATCCCCTATTCACAATATTCTTGGGAAATAGGAAAAATGGGAAAAGATTTTTATGAACAAAAATTTGGCGATGGAACTTTTTCTGCAAATAAAATAAAAGAATTGCTCACTGGCAAGCGCGATGATTTTAATAAACTGCTTTGTTATGTCATCCCGAACGAAGTGAGGGATCTTTCGGAGGATATGTCTGAAAAATTACCAAAAGACTCTGTAGGAAGTACGTCCCCGGCTTCGAAAGATCCTTCGACTCCGCTGCGCTCCGCTCAGGATGACAATGCTGTTGGTTACTGTATCGCAGTAGAAACAAGTGATATCATCCACTACAGCTACCCATTCTACAATCTGCATTCTGAATTCAAAAATGTAGGTATGGGCATGATGCTCCGCGCGATTGAATATGCAAAAAACAATGGCAAAAAGTACATCTACCTCGGTTCATTTCAACGTCCCGGAGATATATACAAATTGCAGTTTTCTGGCATGGAGTGGTTTGATGGTGAAGTATGGAGTGATGATGTGGCAGTGCTAAAAGATGTACTTGATGATGAAAAATAATACTTATCTAAGACATCTATTCAGCAAATACAGCAGACACAGCAGATTCAGTTGGCTCTAGAAACTATGTCAAATATAGCATCGTTTACGGAGATAAAAGCGTGGCGGAAATCTCATGAATTAACATTGTACATCTATAAAATAACGCAAGATTATCCAAAAGAAGAATTGTATGGTATAAAGAGTCAGACAAGACGAGCTGCCGCATCAGTCGGCGCAAACATTGTAGAGGGCTTTAAGAGAAAAGATTTGAAAGATAGCATAAAATTTTATAACATTGCTGAAGCATCTCTTGAAGAATTGAAAAATCACTTGATACTTGCGAGAGATTTGCAGTATATATCCAAAGAACGGTACACCTTTATCGCAGATAAAGTTAAGGAAGCATCAAAGACACTCTACGGCTGGGTAAAAAGCCAACGAGATTTCTTGTAAGGATGCTGAATCTGCTGCCTCTGCTGTATTTGCTGGAAAACCTTTCTTGAAAAAATAAACTTTCAAAAATGAAAAAACATCAAAAGCAAAAACACATCCACTTCATCGGCATCTGCGGCGTAGCCATGAGCGCCCTCGCAATCGCCTATCACAAAAAGGGTTACAAAGTCACAGGCTCTGACAAAGGCTTTTATCCTCCAGTTTCGACAAATCTTGCAGAAGCTGGTATTGAGTTTTACCCAGGTTGGCATGTGGAAAAGATGCTTGCCGGCAGTAGCCTTGGCGAAGGCCGGACCGCAAACGGTGATCCAGATGTTGTGATTGTTGGCAATGTTGCAGGATCAGAAAATCCTGAATGGCAATATGTACAGGAACACAAGATCGAATATCTCTCTTACCCAGAGGCCATTGCAAAAGATTTTGTCCAAAAAAATTCTATTGTCTGCGCAGGCACATACGGAAAATCTACCAGCGCATCTATCCTCGCATGGGTCATGATCGAAGCTGGTTTTGACCCAAGCTACATGTTTGGTGGCGTCAGTATCAATGATATCCCTGCCGCAGCTATTGGCGATAGCGACTACTCTGTGCTCGAAGGCGATGAATACAAAAGTGCGCGCTGGGACAATGGAGCAAAGTTCTTCCATTACTCCCCTACACATCTCCTTCTCACATCCGTTGTCTGGGATCACGCAGATGTGTATCCGACAGAAGAAGATTATAAACACGCATTTGTAAAACTTGTCAGCGGACTACCTGACGGTGGATGTTTGATTGCTTCTGAAAATGTGGGAAAGATTGAAGATTACTTTTCGCTTCGCGAAAAAAGATTGAAAGATTGTACAGTCATTACGTATGGGAAAAACGAGGGTAATGATTATCGCTACGGCAATGTTGAAACCACAAAACACGGCACAACATTCACCATTTACAACAATTCGAACACTTACAACATTTCAACATCAAGCCTCGGAGACTACATGGCCGACAACATGACAGGATGTTTTGTCATGGCACACCAGCTCGGCATGAAACCAGAAGATATCATCAAACATCTTTCAACATACAAAAATATAAAACGCAGACTGGAAAAAAGATTTGATGGTGATATCACTGTCTTTGATGACATTGCACATTCCCCTACCAAGGCAGAAAAAGTATTAGAGAGTGTCCGAAAACTGTACGATGGAAAACTGTTCGTAGTCTTTGAACCAAACACTGGAAACAGAAAACCAGCGTCCCTCCCCGGCTACGACAATGCATTCGTCAGCGCAGACGAAGTAATTATTCCGAGACTCTCACGAGTAAAAGTACATGAAGCAGATCCCGACAAACCAATCTATGGCAAAGAACTTGCTGACACGATCGGGAAAACACATAGCAATGTGCTCTTCATGCCAGACGATGAAAAACTTGTTGAGTATCTTTTGAAAGAAACAAAAAAAGGCGATGTTATCGCCTTCCTTGGAAGTCATGGATTTCGTGGAATGATTGGACAGCTCGTAAGCAGACTAAGTGAATAAGCAATAAGCTTACTTTCCTTCCTCAGCAATTTCAGCTTTGACAGTATCTTCATCAATGGTCATGATTTCAAGAGTGATACCACACATCTGACATTCTACCATATCACCAACAGCGAGATCACTGTGAAGCGTGAGGCCAACCTCATTTTTGCATTCATTACACGTGAGTTTCATACATAGTTGCGTTAATAATAGGATGAATGATAGGATATCAGAGATAACAACAAAAAACAAGTCTTTGTCATAATCCGTAAATCAGCATCCTGCCTGCCGGCAGGCAGGTATCCGTTATCCGAAAGCTATGAAAACTCCCCAACAGTCATATCCATCACTTGCAAAAGAACTCGGTACACCGAGCGTTTTTTTGAAACGAGAAGATGAACATCCATACGGATCACATAAAGGACGTTCTATCCCATACATGATGAAAACATATATCAAACGAGACAACGTCCGTGATTTTGTTATTTCCAGTTCTGGAAATGCGGCCCTCGCTGCCATCCGCATGGCCGTAAAGCAGAATCAAAATAATCCAGATAAACAGATTACACTTCGTGTTTATGTAGGCCAGAACATTGATAAAAAAAAACTCGAAAAACTACATTCTGAAATCAACAATCTGAATTCTAAAATTTCAATTGAACAAGTTGAACGCCCAAAGCAAGAAGCATTCAAACTAGATAAAGATGGCACAGCGACATCACTTCGGCAATCAACAGATGATCTTGCACTCGAAGGATACCACGAACTTGCATACGAGCTGATGAAAATTCCAGATCTAAGAGCAGTGTTCATTCCAACATCATCAGGAACAACAGCACAGGCTATTGCGGAAGTATTTGCAAAAGAGCAACCAACAACACAAGTACACATTGTCCAGACAACAGCATGTCACCCTATCGCGACCGCACTGGGCGCAGATGGAAATAGTACAGAGAGCTCAGTTGCAGGCGCAATCGTCGACAACATCGCACACAGAAAACAAGCTGTTGTTGATACAGTCAACCAAACACATGGCGCAGGATGGATTGTGAACGATGAAGAAATTGAATCAGCAAAAAAACTTGTCAAAGAAACAACGGGTATTGCTATTTCACCAAACAGCGCACTTGCTGTTGCGGGATTAAAGAAGTCTCTCGAATTCAAAACCAAATTTGAAGGTGCAGTTGCGTGTGTGATTACTGGACAGTAGAGAGATCAAATAACTAAAAAAAACGTTCGAAATATATCGAACGTTTTTTTATACTCAAATTACCAAATTTCCCAATTAACCAATCGCCCCCACTACATTTCTATCACAGTTTTATCACCAACAATCATCTGATGTCCTTCTGGTCCACCCTCTTGTTTGATCAGTCGAACATTTTTTCCAATAATACTATCACGAATACGCATCGGTGCATGAATTTCTGTATTTTCTAAAATAATAGAATCCTTAATACTTGCTCCCTTTACAGAACAACCTTGACTAAGAGTAACATTTGGCCCTATCTCTGCATCTTCTATGACACAATTCTCTCCAATCAATACGGGTCCTTTGATACGCACCCCTTTGTCAATACGTGCACCAATACCAATATGAACCTCGCCGTCAATGACAGCCGTAGGATCAATAGTTACGCCAGAAGGCACTTTTTCAATTTCCAACTGTTCCAAAAGCAGTCTATTGGCAATCAGAAGGTCTTCCGGCTTTCCCGTATCTTTCCACCACCCAGTAATTTCTTTATAGCCTACGTTCTTTCCATCCTTCAAAAATTGAGAATGGATACTCGAAATTTCGTATTCACCACGCGCACTCTTCTCTATCTTTTCAAATGCATCAAAAAATATCTTTGGTCCATACATATAAATCCCTGTCACCGCAAAATTGTTTGGCGGATCTTGCGGCTTTTCAAGCACATCTGTCAGTATATTGTTTTCTCCAAAGACCGGCACACCAAAAGAGCGCGAATCAGGCACCTCAGATAACGCCAACATGCAATCAACGCCCGTCGTCTCAAACTCATCAAACATCTCTTTCAGATCGCCCAAGAGGACATTGTCTGAGAGGTAAAACAAAAAGGGATCATCACCTATAAATTTCTTTGCCTCGTTTACCACATGCGCGATTCCCTGTGGTCCACCTGTTTGTTCAAAAAAGACAACATTGATTCCCCAGTGTCCTCCATCACCAATAGCCTTTTGCAGTTCGGTTTCTCCAGGATTAATATTAACAAAAATATCCGTAACACCTGCTTCTACTGCTTTTTCAATAGCATGAAAAATCATCGGCTTGTTTGCAAGCGGGAGAAGATGCTTATTGATTGTCGTAGTAATCGGATGCAAGCGTGTTGCACGCCCACCACCAGTCAAAATTGCTTTTTTAATTCTCATATATGTTCACACACTACCACCAAATAAGTACTTTGACAACTATCCAATAATACACAGCCAGTACAGGATTTCCGATGTAATTCACAATAGGTTTATCAACTGATGCGTCCTGAAAATGAATACCAGACACAGCATTTTTCAATAACACACGATCTGATACTGTTCTCATGTGTTGAATTTTTTTTCGTTTTGCAAGCCACAATTTCCAATGTTCTTTTTTCATCCAATACGCATATACTTTTTTGTGTTCACCTATCCATCCACCAAGAAACGCAAAGGCCCATAACCCAAGCTCCATGGCAACAAGCATAGGAAACAACACAATGAACGTTGGAATCTTGTAATACATCAGCATGACGCCAATACGATTTCTTTCCATCCAATAAAATTTTTGAATGCTTCTGCTAAATTGATATTTATGATAAAACACAGAATCTCGAATCAAGACGATACGATATCCTACAGAACGCAAACGCAATGACCATTCAAGATCTTCGTGATAGAGAAAAAAATCATGATCCCACATCCCATATTTCTGTATCAAATCGGCTCGAACCATGAGTGCCGCACCACTGGCATAATTCACATCTTTTATAGGTGGTAAATCAAGTTCCTTGATAGGTGTGCGGTATTCGTCGGTATATCCAAAACCAAGATACTGATACACATTGCCGGCACTATTCACAAGGTCAGTCTCAGGATGAAGCAACATGAGTGACTGTGCCGCACCAATAGTTTTGTCTGCTTCCATAGCATCAACAATGGGTTCAAGCGAATTGGATGCCATAAATCCATCATTGTTGTGATAAAACACGTATCCACAGTCGTGTGCCAAGGCCCATTCAGTTCCCACATTATTTCCTCCCGCAAATCCAAGATTTTCCGTTTGGGATAACACTGTCACGCGTGGCAATTCCTTTTCAGAGAGTGGCATTACGGTATCTTCTATATAGTGCGTAAATGATCCTTCTTTTGGATGTGGGTTCACCACAACAATCAACTCAATCTTATCTTTGGAATACGAAAGTTTTTTTATTGAAGACACCATGTCATCAACATATGATTCATTATGATAATAAAGAAGATAGACAATGCCTACTTTTGGATATTGTTTCATAGAGTAATGGTGGTGTCTGAATAATATTTTCTTATTCCACGCCATTTCCACATGTACTTGAGCCAGCTTTGGATATGAACACGGAATAATTTATTTTTCAAAAAAGCATTGAAAAGTCCTGACACTTTTGCAGACCCACGTCCATGGAGATGCTGAAGCACGATGTCATGGACATAATATACAGGCCAATGTTCTTCCCACATGCGGATACACCAATCGATATCTTCAAAATACATCCAAAACCGCTCATCAAACATACCTACTTTTTTCATTGCATCACCACGAACAAACATCGCGGATCCCATAATCGCATCAACGGGCATTGTTTTTTCATGATCAAAATCTTTCATCATGTGGTAATCATGATGTTTTTTCCCACGTGATGATTTTCCAAGTTTTGTCCGATTGTAAAATGGTTGGAAAAAAGAGGGAAAACGCCAACAGGAATACTGCAATGATCCCTCTGGATACACAATCTTTGGGCCAATCATTCCAATCTTTGGCTGTGCTTCCATAAATTCATACAACCGTCGAATAGTGTGTTGCCCAGGAAGAAACTCCGTATCAGGATTTAATGCAAAATAATATCGAGCATCGAGAGAAGATAATCCAACATTTTGTGACGTTCCAAATCCAGGATTATTCTTTTGCGAAACAAAACGTACTGTTGGATATGTTTCTTTCAACATTTTTTCCACGCCATCTTCAGAATGATTGTCCACGACAATGATATCGATATCAAGACTATCCCCTTCAACATCACGAAATAAGGTCTCAAGACATCGGTCAATGAGATCTTTCATTTTATAATTAACGATAACGATTGCAATGTCTTTCATATGATTATCTCCACCATGTTCGTAAATCTTTCCATGAGGATTTTCTTTTTTTTGTAATCTCCATTCTTTTTTGCTTCAGAGACTTCCGCATCCTGAGGATCTCACCTAGTCCTTTGAGTACTGACGGTTTGAAGAGAAGAAACCATCCAAATTTCTTCAACTCATACCACTTTATGAACACAGCATCAAGCACCCAATTTTGCCAATACTCATTCTTATACAATGTCATGAGATGATTTTTGTAGCTATGATACGTGACCCATGAAGATTGTTTTTTCTTATTTTTTGACGCCGCGATATCTCCAAGGTCTTCTTGTCCTGCGGCGCTCCTATCATGATACGCGACAGTATCGAGAAGTACAAATGACTGATACCCAGCACTGCGCAATCGAAAAGCAAGATCAACATCTTCTTTGTATGCGTGGTAATCATTGTCAAAAAAAGTTCCATCTGAAAACGCAACAGAAGATATTGATGAACGACGAAGCATAGGAAACGCACCAGAGACACCAAATACCTCGAGTGCCATACCTTCGTCTCGAAATCGCTCTGCATGAAACGACATGTTCATTTTTGGTTTTACTTTACTCCACTGTTTCCCGGCATATTTTTCAATGACTCTTCTATTGCGGAATACTTTTAATCCGAGAGAATCAATTGTATCTGTAAAACTTTTTTGAAGATCATCTTTGGATGACATGCTACTAACATCCCATTTCATGAGTCGAGGACTCACTGCTGCAACATCGTCGTGCGTATCCAGAAACTGCACCATGTTTTCAAACGCGTCCGGCATAAGATACATGTCTTGATTCAGAAGCAACACATACTCACCCTGCGTTTTTTGAAATAAGGCATTATGTCCCCCAGCAAAGCCACTATTTGTTGGTGACTCAATAATCTGACAATTTTTTAATTGATGTGTTTCAATTGCTTCTCGTATGTTTGCAAGCGTCGTGTCTTCAGACGCATTATCCAATACAACCAATTCCCAATTCGTATATGTCTGATGTGCAAGAGATGCAAAAAGATACGGGATATATGTTTCTCCGTTCCACGTGACAAGTTGTACCGTAAGTTTTTTCATAACACGCTCGTCCATTATTTTTTTGAATGAAGCAAATCATTCATCCAAGCGAATGCAACCCCAACCGGTCTTACAAGAGCAATCCACATCCATACATACCACGGTTCCCATTTTTGAAAATACACGAGCATGCTCTTGGTAAATTTTTTTTGCTTCCACAGTGTATCACGTTTTTTGAAACTTTGTCCGACATAATCCACGCACGAAATACGTGGTGTATATACCACACGAAATCCATGACGATGTGCTTCGCGACAAATATCTACATCCTCATACCAAATAAAATATCGCGGATCAAATGCCCATCCTGTTTTTTCCAAAAAATCTCGACGCATAAGCATAAATGCGCCACGAACAGAATCCACATCTTGCTCAACATCCGGATTCATATCACGCATGTGATAGTTATCCAATATATGAGGAAACAAGTGCGGCAATTTCAAAACCAAGGCAAGCTGTTCCCAGAGCTTTGGAAACCGTCTTGGTGATGCATCCCACAAGAATTTCCCTTGCGTATCAACCAATTTTACACTTGCAATGCCAACATCAGTATGCGTTTTCATCCACTCAAGTATCGTATCCAAACTTTCCGGTTCAACTTGCATATCAGGATTGAGGAATAACACATACTCCCCTGTTGTCCTTGCCAACCCTTGATTGTTCGCCGCCCCAAATCCTTTATTTTCCGTATTTGCGATAACAGTAACCGCTGGAAATTGTTTTTTGATAAAATCAACGGTATCATCGGTAGATCCATTATCCACTACAATTTCTTCACATGAAATCTTCGTATAGCCATCTTGAACAGACCGTATTTGTTCGCCAATACGATCTTTTGAATTCCACGTGACGGTAATAATAGAGAGGTCCATACTATGCATAGTATAGCGAAAAATGAGCTATTTTTCAAGAACCCTGATACAAAACAAAAAAGCACCACACATGTGATGCACTTTTGCATGCGCCCCAGACCTCTGCCAACATCCAATCGATCTTGCAATCGAAAGTACGCAGGTGAACAGAAGTCCTTGGTGGGGCGACTCGTACTTGTAGGAGATCAGCCGCGCAGAAGCAGATCGGCATGAAGATGCCCGTAGGCTTCGCGAAGATGGGAGTTGCACTCACCATCCATGTAGGCCTCCGCGAGCTCATACAGAGAGAACCACCGCTGGTTCGGCTCGAGACAGAGACGCTGTACTTCCTCTGCGTCGAGATGAAGCAGGCCGAGACGGTTGAAGTTGCCGTAGTAACGACCGCCGTCCTTCGGTCCACGTACCCAAAGCACTCGCGGATCCGTTGCGAAGGTCA
>Ga0210005_1002298_pt1 | contig 11266 bp, 10 predicted proteins | sample CryGey02umfilter_3_FD_183961 | JGI IMG/M metagenome (GOLD analysis project Ga0210005, IMG submission 183961) | Groundwater microbial communities from aquifer in Utah, USA - Crystal Geyser 4/9/14 0.2 um filter (SPAdes) (version 3) | ecosystem: Environmental > Aquatic > Deep subsurface >... | reverse complement strand
GCAAAGCCTCTTGCCGCTTTTTGTTAATTTTGGCAGATATTCAACTAAGTCATCTTCAAGCCGCGCTAAATTTTGGGCCGTTGGAGTAATAATATTGGCATTTTTTATCAGACCATTTTTGTCTATCTCATAAAAATAAAAAAGTGTGCCTCTGGGCGCTTCAATTGCTCCAAAACCTTTTCCTTCTTTTATTTCAATCGGGTGAGGTTCAATAGACTCATAATCAATGTCTTTCGCTTTTTCTAAAAGCTCCTGAGCTTCTTGGACGCAATGGACCATTTCAATTGCCTGAGCCAAAATATTATAAAAAGGATTAGAAATTGGCAGAATCAAATCTGTCTCCCTAAAAACGGATTTGGCTTTTGGGCTGAGATATTTGGAATTTAAATTTAACCTTGCCAAGGCGCCGACCATATAAGATTCTCCTTTAAATTGAGAGCGTTTTGCCGCCGGGCTTTCCTTGACTTGAAATTCCTGGATTTTGGGCATAAATTCACTTATTGATTCTGCCTCTTTTTCCGTTTTAATCAATCCATCATAAACAGCGTATTCATCCGGCAAGCTCAATGCGACAAAATTGCATTGCCTTTCAAATGAAGGATATTTCAACCGGCTAAAGAATTTTGCCAAATTAACTGCCGCGCTTAATGCTTGGCTGCTTTCTTTCAGAATTTCTTTTATTTTTTCCTGGTCCGGGGCTTTTTTAAAACCGCCGACTGCCGGCGTTAAGGGATGGATGGAACGGCCGCCGACAATTTCAATGATTTTGTTGCCGAAATTCCGAAGCAAAAGCGCATCTTTTGCTTTTTTGGAATATTTTTTAATTAATTTTAAATCATCCTTGATTCCAAAAAAATCAGAAAGCGAAAAAAAGAAAAGGTGCAAAGCGTGGCTGTTCAAAATCTGCCCCATCATCATAAGTTTCCTCAGCAAAATCGTCTGCTGCGAAGGGAAAACTCCCAAAGCTGCTTCCAGCGCCTTTAAACTCGTCAAGTTATGGACAACTGGACAGACGCCGCAAATCCTGGAAGTGATTTGAGAAACTTCCTGGAACGAGCGGCCCTGCAAAATCCCTTCCAGCAACCTGGCTCCCTCATATATATTAAGCCTGGCTTTGGTCACATTGCCATCGGCAATATCTGCCACAAATCCGGCGTGCCCTTCAATTTTAGCGATATGGTCGATCTTTATTTGCATAAATTTAATTTATCTGTTGCCATTTGTATATTTTTTGAAACCCTACGCCTCTTTGCCTACCTGCAGTTGTTGCGAAAATTTTATCTCTATTTTTGCTTTTGGAAAAGGCATACTTTTTTAGTTCAACATTAACAAATTTATTTAAAACTTCGGAATTTCCTCTTATACCGCCTCTGCCGCCTTCTTCTTCTGCCTGCTGAATAATTTTTTCTGGAATTACAACTAGATTGTCTTTGATATAACCTTCGTCATAATTATTTTCTTTTAAAATTTTTACATAATTTTCCTTCTCGCTTTCCGGAACAACTAAATATAGATCCTTTAAATTAATTTCATTTGCTAAAATCCCGTCCTCATATTTTCCAGAAGGTGTTTCTTCAGATCGACGAGACGGATTTACGGCAGCGACAGACATACCATCAACCAAAAAATCATTCCCAAGTCTTGCGAAAAAAACTATATCCTTTCCTTTTTTCGAAACAGCAAATCCCTGCTCAATTTTGGTTCCATAACTAAAATCTGCGCCGTTTCCTTTAAAATAAACAAATTCATCAATATTTCCTGTCTGGCCAGCTTTTTTCATTTCTGAATATTCCTCACCCTTTGAAAATGCAGTGGAACCTCTCAAATAATTATCTTTTATAATTTTTTCTACTTTAGATGGATTGGTAACATGGGTAAATACGCCTTTTCCTGTTCTTCTTGCTTCGTAATAGGCGCGGTGCCTTACCAATTTAAAATCGTTTTCATTATAATGAAAATATCTATTGAAGCGCTCCTCAGCCCATTTTCCTGTGTCCTTGTTTTTGTTTTTTATATTTTCGATTATCTCTTTTAGATTTGCTTGATTTTTTAAAAAAGAGGCGTAATCCTGTTCTTTTACCCCAATAGCATAAAGACTGGCATCGTGGCGGTCAAAATAAAAATTTTTTTTCAATTCAAATTGTCTTTTGAATTCTTTATCTTCATCATTTTTCAATTCTTCTAGTCGTTTATCTAACGCATCCATCGTTTTTTTAATCTCGTCCGGCGATTTATTACCAAGGCATCTCGTATATCCTTCTTTTAATTTTTCTTCATATTCTTCCTTAAATTCAGTTTTCATTTCTTGCAGATTTGGGATATTAAAATGTCTAAAAGCCCTCTTATTCTCAAACCCATACATCAAACCACCTGCCACGCTTGCATTTTTATAAAGAAGTTTCTTTATCTCGCCTTCCATTTCATCCTCGTTTTTGAAATTTTCTGATAAATTTCCGGTTATTTTTGTCTTGAATGATTCAATATCTAATTCAAATTGAGTAAGCTCATTTTTGAATTTTTCAGAATTCTCGTCAACCAAGCTAAGGGCTTCAGGATTTGTAATTTTTTCGCGGTATCGGCTTTTTTCTGTAGTTTCTGTTTCTGCTTCGGCTTTAATTTCTTTATCGGCCGGCTCTGATTTTTCTGGCTTGCTAGTTTGTTCTTTTAATTCTTCTTTCTGCTCGCTAATTTCTGCTTTTTCGCTTTCTGCTTTTTTTGATAAGCCCACAACTTCCGCTAATTCATTCCAATCATTTGCCTTAGCTATTGCTTTTATCTTTTCGGCCATGCTTTTAAATACGCCTTTGCCTCGTTCATAAATTGAATACATTTTTTCATCAAAGCGATTATAGAGATCGCCGGTTGTTTCATCGTATTTTTTTGCGATTTCTTGAAAATTATTTCTGCCGTGTTCAAGCTTATTTAATTCTACTTCACCCTCCGAAATTTTTTTGTCCGCTATATTTTCTAAGTCAATCTCTCCCTCTGCCTGTTGTTCTTTTCTCGGCATTATTTCGGGCTTTGACTCTTGTATTTTAATTTCTTCAAATTTTTGGCTGTCCATTTTCGATTATTCCTTTAATTTTTCCTCTAATCTCCTCTAATTTTTTCTTATCAATTTCCGATAGAAAATCAAGAATTACCTGATTCTGTTCTTTTTTTAGCTCATCCATAATTTCAGAGTATTCTTGCGCCGCGGAATCTATATATTTTTGTTTTTCTATCTTAAACTCGTTGTTCATAATTAAAATTAAAGTTGCAAGTCTTTTTTTATTGTCTTATATTCCTGCAAGGCTTTTTTTGATCCGATTGCCGGCGGTTCAGGATACATGTCGTCCAGCATGCCAAATCTCTGCATGATCAGATCCACTTCCTGCTGGGAAAATCCGTAAATTTCCTTTAATTTATTATTGAAATTATTGATGGCCGCGCCCTTCATCGGCCCTCGGCAGCCGTCGCAGGGATAGTTGCTTGACGGGCAGGGCGCGCCGCAGCCACCCAGAATGACCGGCCCAAGGCAGGGCTCGCCTTTTTGCAAAAAACACTCGTTTCGTTTCAGCTGACATTCATAGCAAACCGGTCGCTGGGGAATTTTGGGGATAACGCCCGCAATCAATTCTTTGGCCGCCCAAAAAAATTCTTCTTTATTGATCGGGCAACCCGGAATTTCCAAATCCACTTTAACATAATGTTTGACCGGTCTAATATTAGGATTTTCTATGCCTTCAATGTTTTTATAAACATATCTTAATCGTTGTTCTTTGTCCTGATAATTTTTAAGTTCGGCGATGCCGCCCAAACAGGCACACGCTCCAATCGTCACTAAATACTTACTTTTTTGTCTGATTTTTTTCAACCGTTCAATATTTTCTGAAGTAATCGGCGTCCCTTCAACAAAAACAATATCGTAGTTTCCTGCTTCCGGCAGATCTTCAACCATCGCAAAATCACCGATTTTAACTTTATTGGTCAGCTCAAAAAATCTTTCGCCCAAATCCAAAATCGCCACCTGGCAACCTTCGCAGCAGGTCAAAGATGTTATAACTATATTGGGTTTTTTAATCATCGTTTAATATTTTACTGTCTGACAGCGTTGTCGCTCTGTCAGACAACGACAAATTACAATGAATTTGAATTTGCCAAAGCCAGCGCTAAATCAGTAAATTTTTGCAGATTCAAAACCTGCTCTTTTGATAATTTCTCGCAAACCGCGCCCCAATGTAATGAAACATAATCGCCGGATTTTGCGTCCGTCAAAAGCTGGCTGTCCTCGGCTTCATTTAAAATTTCTTTTTCAACAGCGCTATCCTCGTAAATTTTACCCCTGCCATCCATTTTAAGAGGATTCGTTTTCACTCTTAAATATTTTTTGCCAACGTCGACTATCTTACCCCAAGAAATCCGGCAGGCATCATAAGAAGCTAAATTGTGCAATTCTTTTGTTTTGCCTGTGCGCCTGTAAATATTAAAAATATGGAAATTATGGTGTGGGAAAGAATCAATATTGAAATTTTCAGCAAATTTTATGAATTCTTTAAAACCAAGATGCTTTTTTAAATTAACCGTTTCTGATAAATGCTTAAATAAACTTTTACCCCCGACATTATCAAGCAATCGGTTGCCGACCCAATAAGCTTCAACAATCTTTTCGTCAAATGGGTTTTTATTCTGATTTTCGCGCGCAAGAAGCTCAAGGTATGGATACATTGTTTCAAAGCTCTCAAGCAACGGTCTAATCGATTTACCCGGCCTTTTTTTGCTAATAGTGGCATAAAACTCCAAAATATCTGCCTGATTTTCGGGGCCGCAAAGATGCAGCCGGTTTGGCATAAAAGCATATCGGACGCAACGGCTAATGCCCTTAATTTCTTGATTGGACTGTTGCATTTTTCAATTTCTTTAGATTGTGCTAAGGAAAGGTGGAAAGGTGTCAGGTACCTTTTTGCAGGGTACCTGACACCTTTCCTGATAAATATTTAAGGCTAATTATAAACGCCAAACCAGCCATAATCGAAACTCCTGCCGCTATTTCTTTTAACGAAACACTAGCGCCGCTTGCCAAAGAAAGCATTGTTGTAACAAACGAACCAAACATCAAAATGGCCGTGGCAACAGAGACTGGAACATATTTTAAACCGCTATACCACGTTAAAACATAGCCAAACAAAAGCCCGGCGGTAATAGCGGTCCAGCCGATTTGCACGATACTTAAACTGACGATGGGCGCGAGTCCACCAGAAAATCCAAGATAACCTAAAATAAATATAGACCCAAAAAACATTCTTCCCCAGGCGACAATTTTGCCGTCCAAGTCCCGCAAGGCGTATTTTGAGATTACATTTTCAATCGCCCACAAAAATGTCGCTGCCAAAACCATTAAATCCCCTTTTGAAAAAGACACTGGCAATTTTTTCAATAAAAACAAATTTCCCAAAATCAGCAAAAGCGCCCCGATTAAAAATTCTTTGCTGATTTTTTCTCTTAAAAACATAGCCGCCAAAATCGCCACGTAAACAAACATGGTTTTATGGATAAAACTTCCTTGCGCCGCTGAAGTCAAAGAAAGACCTTTAAAAAATAGCAGAAACGGGACGCTGCCGCCAACCAAGCCGATCAAACCCAACACAGACCACTGCTTTTTTGTTAATTTTTTTAACGCAACACGCTCTTTAATTGCCAAAAAGATGCTGCAAAGCGCCAAAGCCACCAAAGCGTTTTTTAAAAAAGTAAAAACATAGGGATTTATCACGCTGACGCTGTATTTATTGATAAAAATAGAAAAACCTGAAATTATCGCGGTGGCTAAAACTAATATTAAACCTTTTTTATTCATTTACTTTGACTACGAATTACGAATTTTCACGAATATACGAATCTTTTAAATCCCACCCAACCTCCAGAGCTAAGCTCAGCTTTGCCTTTAAAAAGGGAGGAGTCATTCCCTCCTTTATTAAAGGAGGGTTAGGGTGGATTTTATTTCGTATATTCGTATTATTTCGTATTTCGTAGTAAACTTTTTATTTCTTTAGCCTGTTTTTGGCTTATCCTTTGCACAATAACATTATTTTGCGTCAAAACCCAATCGCCCTTTTTGACTTTTATAAGTGCACCCACTTCTTGCGAGCCTTTCGCTGATTTTACCTTAGCAACGCCATTCTTAAACGAAATAACTTGTTTGGGAATAGTTAAACACATACGCTTCGCTAAATTCAAAATTCAAAAATCAAAATGCAAAATTTTTGTATTCGCCTCCGGCGAATTTATTTTAAATTTTGAATTGTCATTTTTCATTTTGATATTTACATTTTAAATTTTTTAAATTGCTCCCTGAATATTTTTTATTCTACTATATTGAAATACCGGCCCGTCTTTACAAGTGTAATATGGCCCGACACCGCAATGCTGGCAGACACCGATTCCGCAGTGCATTCTTCTTTCAAGTGACAAATAAATATCTTCATCGCTAAATCCGTGTTTTTTTAATTTTTCTAAAACAAATTTATACATTACCGGCGGACCGCATATAAAAGCTCTCGCATTGAGAACCAAAGAGGCTACGTCAAATAATTTTGTTACTAGCCCCACACAACCTTTCCAATCCTCGCATACTTTATCGATTGTCAGTTGCAGATTTATGCCGTTTTTTCGCCAATCATCATATTCATTGCGGAACAGCATTTCCGATGGATGTTTTGCGCCGTAAAAAATCTGGACTTTCGCATCTTTATCTAAAAAATCATTTTTACCAAGAATTAATGTTCGTAGAGGAATTAAGCCTAATCCGCCAACGACTATTAAAACGTTCTTTTTCAATTGGCCACCCAGCTCAGCGGGGTTAGGCCCAGCTAAGCTGGGCCATCCGCTTCCAAAAGGACCGCGAATTCCAACTTTATCTCCTGTTTTCAAAGCATGCAATCTATTGGTCAGCCTGCCAGCCGCCCGTATACATAATTCAATATTTTTATTTCGCGTACCGCTGCACGGCGCAAAAGGCGCTTCGCCAAACCCGGGCAAAGACAAAATCATAAATTGGCCCGGCTTATGCAAAATGTCTTCATCGAGTCTTAATTGAAAATGCATTTTATTAAAAGCAAATTCAAATAACTTTATGTCCGGCGTCTGATCGGTAATTTTGACTATTTTTGCGGATTTGGTGTCGTAAGGATTAAACATCTTGCTTGTTGACAAATTATAATATAGAAGATAAAATATGATAAAATTGTTCTTTGGGAGGCTAATATGGAAACGAACGGAAATATTGTTTTAGACTGGAACGAAGAAGAAACATGTGTTGATTGTGGCAAAAAACTGGGCTATCCGAAAGGCAGACATATTGACTTACGGCCAAATTATGTAAATGGCCATGGCGATCATTGTACTCCTTGTCTTCAAACCTGCTCCTTCGCAGCCATACTGGGGACAAACTAACAAAAATTATTTCTACTAAGCACTACTTCCTATGAGTAGTGCTTTTTCTATTTCACGAATTTTCTATACTTTTTAAAACTTCCGCAATATCGATTCCAACCGGACAAACAGCCGCGCATCGCCGGCATCCCACGCAGCCCATGAAATTAAATTCATCGGGAAGGCGAGCAAATTTATGAAAATACCAGAAATGAATTCGCTCAGCCGTATTTTTTAAAAATTTATAGCCTTGCCCTTCTCCGCCAGCTGACGGAGAAGCGCCTCCCGCCACCTCGGAAAATTCCTGCCAGTAGCAGGAATCCCAACAGCGTTGCCTTGTGCCATAACTTGAATTTTGTTCTGCTTTTTGGCCCGAGGCAGGACCGAGCTCAGCTTGATCGTCAATTCTAAAACAAAAACAAGTCGGGCAGACAATTGTGCATTTCCCGCATTCAATACAGCGTTTCCCCAGCTCGTCCCAAATTTTCTGATTATGTTTATTTTCCAGCTTATCTTTTAATTTCAACATCCGCTCATCCAATTTTCCTTCGCGAACCGGCCCGCTGAACTGAATATTGATATAATCTTTGTAACCAAACTCGTTTAAAATTTTCTGGCCCAAAGGAGAGCCGGTAAAAACCGCGTATTCTAACCCCTCCTCTCCTCCCCTTAGTCTAAGGGGAGGTTGGGTAGGGTTATTCAACGACGCTAAAAATATATCAAAACTTAAATGTTCCAGAATGTCTTCTTCAAACGTCTGCTCAAAAATATTCTGGGGCAGATCGGGAATCAGGCTGTGACCGACAATCAGGATATGGCGCCGCCGCGCCTGATAATACGGGTCTTTTTCAAAAACCTGGTCATAAAGCAAAACAGCTTTTAAATCAAGCAGGTTTATGCCAAAAATTGCCACATCTTTTTTGGAAAGCAAATCTATTTTTAAATTTTGATTTTTATATTCAAAAAGTGTTTCTTTTTCGGGCACAAAAAAACGCTTAAAAGAGAAAAATGGCAAGCCGCTTTCAAGCTTTAAATCTTCCGGATTTTTTATTGAATCAATTGTTAAGGCGCCATTGAGCTTTTGCGTACCAAAAACCTCCCATTGTTTTTTCTTAAGGAATAAAATAAAATCTTCTAACTTTTGCCTTGTTAGCATTGTGTTGTTTAGATTTTAACATAAAAAACATAGTCAAACAATACAAATAATTAACCAAAAACCCCAAGGCTTTTAAACCTTGGAGTTTTCAAAATCTTGAGGTAAGTCTTACCAGAATTAGCGGTTGGCCGGCGTATTTTCTCCGGAACTGCAGCCAGAATAAGTGACAATCACTTGAGCCGTATCGCTTTTTTCGCCTACTTCATCGGCTCTGGCAAATCCTGTATTTATCAAAGTTGTATCGCCTCTTGGAAAAAGCACTTCTCTTTCAACATTAACCCTAAAAGTCACAGTTTTCGATGCTCCGGCATTGATAGTGCCGATGTTGATTCCGCCAGAAGTTATGCCGTCAGAAACAAAAAAGCCATCCACGTATGTTGAACCAGCGATATAAAGCAACCTATCGGGCAACATGTCTCTAACAATTACATTATTTATCGCAACGTTACCGGTGGAAGTTACTTTAATTGAGAATTCCAGAGTTTGGCGGGGCTTGGCTCCAATGCTGTCGCTAAATTGAAATTGATTTTCTGTTACGTTTCTAACTTGTTTAACAATCGTCAGGTCTTTAATTTTTGAAACCTGAGTGATGTTAACACTGGCAGAATCCTGTTTTTGCGACACATTATCGGCCTGAACAAAACCGGTGTTGGTGGCTGTGCAGTTTGTATTACTAGTGACCGTCGCTTCAAAAGTCACATTGTGAACAGAACCTGGATTCATTGAACCCAAATTTATGCCGCTCGAAGTTATGCCATCTGCCACGGAAACTCCATCAACTTTTGTAGAACCGCCGATATAAGAAAGCTGGAACGGAAGCGAATCACGCACCATGACATTTTGGGCTATTGCGTCACCGGTTGAATTAATTTTCAGATTAAACTGAACTGTATCCCCTTCCTGGGCATTGGTTGATTCAGAAAAGCTAAATTCATTATTGCTTTCATTCCTGACGGTTTTTGCAATCACAAGATTGGCATTTTGCACAATGCCTAAAATGCAAACGGTCGCCGTGTCTTGCTTTTGCGAAACATTATTGGCCATAACAAAGCCAAAATTCGTGACGCTGGCGGTTGTATTTGCATTAACCGTCGCTTCAAAAGTCACATTACGGGAGGTGCCCTGATTCATTGATCCAAGATTAATACCGCCGGAAGTTATACCGTCAGAAACAGGACTTCCGTCAATCTTAGTTGAACCAGCAGCATAAGAAAGCTGAGAAGGTAATTGATCAAAAACAACAACGTTTTGAGCCGCCGCATTGCCCGTTGAATCAATTTTCAGGTTAAAGGCAAGCCGGTCGCCCTGATTGGCGGTGGTTGACTTAGAAAAATTATATTCGTTTTTGGTTAAGTTTTTTACTGTTTTGACTATATTCAGATTTGGAGTCTGAATAACCTGAGAAACCTTAACTTTAAAATTAACCATACCTGAAAATTCCCAACAACCTTCTATGTCGCCGACATTGATTCCGTTTCCAACAATTTCATTTCCGCTTTGGCCGAATAAAAAAGTGGCTGGCGCATCAGACAAAGGACTTGTCTGATTGGGAAACCACTGGGCAGAACCCGAAATAAATTGAAGCGTCTGGGACGAAGAAATATTGACGGTGTTCGAAAAACTCATCGGGCTGGCCGCTGTGGCGTTTTCCGCGTTGTCGGCCCATAAAAAGCCGGCTAGTGTCTGCATCTGGACGGTTGCCGAAGGAATAGATGCTCTCAGCTTCGTGTTTGTCGCGATTGTATTGTTGACGCCGTTGTGATAATAGACCGAAAAAGTCAAAATATCGCCCGGGTCGGCTGAAACAGCCGTTGCATAATCCGTTCCCTTTGTGTCGTTTTTGACACAGATAATAAAGTAGTCCCGATTATACTGCAGAGTGCAAGAATAAGGAGTGAATATATTGAATCTCGGACCGGCTGCTTTTAAAACCGAAAATGGCTGAAGCAGCATGCCCGAAACTGTCGCAAAAACAAAAAGTCCAAAAATAAGCTTTTTTGAGCCTGATTTTGCTTTTTCTCCGAATTTCCTTTGCGCTTCTGCCAGATATAAATTTAATTTAATGTTATTTTTTTCTTTGTTAAACATAATTTTTAATTACTTATTTAAGACTTTTCGACTAAAAAGTCTCCCTCGCTTTAATTTTTAATATTACGTATCTTAATTTCAATAATCTTAAAACATCAGAATATTTCAAGCCAAAATAGAGCAAGGCAGAAAAACCAATGCTGATGAGCAAAGAATAAACGATATTTTCAACCAAAGAATTTGCGCCAGTCACTGCCCTGATCGTCGTACCTTTAACAGTAGGTAAAATAACCGTAGTTCTTGTTTCATTAGAAATAATATCGCTTATTCCCTGGGCTTTTAGCAAGGCCGTGTTGCCGATGATAAATCCGGTATAAGGAACGGTCTGCACCTTAACCCGATAAGAAACACTAATCACAGAATTAATCCCGATTATGCCGATATTCCAAGTTATTTGATTCTGCGATGAATTATAAAAACCGTTATTTGCAACATCTTGAAAGACCGTGTAGGAAGGCAAAACATCGGTTATTTGAACATTATTTAATGTCTGGCCCGTGGTATTTGTATATGAAATTGCATATTGCAGAGTATCGCCTGGCAGAGCTTCATTATCTGTATCAGTGCCATTGGATGCTGTCTGATTCGCCACTGCTTTTTTAAGCGGCGCAGGTA
>Ga0210005_1002294_pt1 | contig 11288 bp, 2 predicted proteins | sample CryGey02umfilter_3_FD_183961 | JGI IMG/M metagenome (GOLD analysis project Ga0210005, IMG submission 183961) | Groundwater microbial communities from aquifer in Utah, USA - Crystal Geyser 4/9/14 0.2 um filter (SPAdes) (version 3) | ecosystem: Environmental > Aquatic > Deep subsurface >... | reverse complement strand
AAATATGCATTGACCAACCAAATTAGACGTTCATCCAATTCTGTATTAGCTAATACGGCAGAGGCACATGGTAGATTTTATTTCAAAGATAGAATCCGAGTATTTTACATTGTGCGAGGTGAACTGAAAGAAACACAGAGTCATCTGTGGGTCGCTTATTCACAAAAATATATTAATAAAGATGAATTTTTACAAACAGAAAAAAATTATGAAAATCTAAAAGTAAAAATAAATAATCAAATAAACAATTGGCACGAACAAAATAAAAAATAAGAATTTATCATCTCTATCTTATCTCAATATTATCTCTATATTTTGATATCTACTTTATCTCTATTTTATCTCAATATTTTTATGGACCAACAAAACCTATACAAACCTTCTTATCTCATCGAACTTTGCAAAAAATATAATTTGTCTCCTAGCAAAAAATATGGGCAGAATTATTTGATGACAAAAATTTATATTGACAAAATGCTTGAAGCAGGGGAAATAAACAAAGAAGATTTGGTAGTAGAAGTTGGACTTGGCTTCGGAGTTCTTACTTTTGCTTTGGTGGAAAAAGCTGGGAAGGTAGTGGCTTTTGAAATAGAACAAAAATTGAAAGATTATTGGGAAGAAAACAAATCTGAAAATTTGGAGATTGTTTGGGGTGACGTGATGAGAAAATTTAATGAAGTAAATCTCAAAAAATATAAATTGATTGCCAATTTACCATATCAGATTACTTCTGGAATTTTGCGTATGTTTTTGGAGATGGAAAATAAACCAGAAAAAATTGTCGTCATGGTCCAAAAAGAAGTTGCAGAGAGGATCACTGCTAAAAAAGGTGATATGAGTGTCTTGGCTATTTCTGTTCAATATTATGGACAACCAAGAGTTGTCGCCAAAGTCACCAAAGGTAATTTTTGGCCTTCTCCAAAAGTAGATTCTGCAGTATTGCTTATAGATAATATCAAATCTCCCCAGAATGATTTTTCTGATGAATATTTCTTTACAGTTGTAAAGGCAGGTTTTGTTCAAAAAAGAAAACAACTTTGGCGTAATTTATCTCAAGGTTTAAATTTGGATGGAGAAAAAATAAAAAGTATTTTACAAGAAATTTGTGGCAATGACAAAATTAGAGCCGAGGAACTTGGAGTAGAGGAGTGGGTGAAAATAGCAAACAATATCAAGTAAAAACTGAGCTTTTAAATATACAAATTAAAATAAACAAATTACAAATGAATCACAATACACAATTACATTTTGTCATTTGTTTATTGTTTGGTATTTGTGGTTTGAAAATTGTTTATTTTTGTGCCTGTTTTTTGTAGAACTTTTGGCTTTATTACTGGTTCTTCTTTTGTGTAGTATGTGGATTGTTTCTTGTTGTGGCTTTTCTTTTTTTTTGCTATAATATATTTAGATTTATATCTCTATCTACATGGAAGAAGATAAACAAGAAAAAATTCTTTCGGGAAGTCAGAAGACTGGCTTTGTTTTGTTGTTTGTATTTGCATTACTGACTGTGGGTTTGAGTTTTTTACAAATTCGCAATAATATTTACAATCCTTTTGCTGTCAAAATTTCACAGGCTGAAGCTGATGCTATACAAGCTTTACAATTTGATGAGACGACTCGTTTGCAACAAATAGACACTGACCAAGATGGACTAAATGATTATGAAGAAATAAATTTTTATGGTACCAGTCGTTATTTGCCAGATACTGATTCCGATGGTTTGACTGACAAACAAGAAGTGGACAGTGGTACAGATCCACTATGCCCAGAAGGTCAGGCTTGTGTGCAAGATGAGTATGCAACAGCATCTAGTAGCGAAGCTAATATTTCACCGCTTTTGTCTGATGTCCAAACCCCAATAGATATTTTGTTGGATTCTCAGGCTCCTGCTTTGTCTAATAGTTCTACTCCAGTTACAGCTGATTTCAATACTTTGGTGAATAATCCAAGTGCTTTACGTCAATTTCTTATTAGTAGTGGTAAGGTTACTGAGATTGATTTGCAAGGAATTGATGATGCTACACTTTTGAAGATGGCTCAAAGTTCTCTCAATCAAACACAAAGTAGTCCAATTGTCACTACTACTGTACAATAATTATTATGAATATATTTTTTAAAAATAAAACTTTTTTATCCATATTTGTAACTTTTTTTCTTTTTGTTCAAATTTTTGGTGTTTTTTTTGCTAGACCAGTTTATGCTCAATTGATTGTGGCAGATACAACGTTAGACACTTTGGGCATAAGTAAAAAAGTTTCTGATAATGCTGAAAAAGCTTTGCTTTCGGCTGCTTTGGGAGCACTTGTAAATGGGGCTTCTATCTTTATGCGTAGAATAGCTTATGATGCTGCTAAGTACATTGCAGCTGGTGGTAAAGGTCAAGGTGCTTTGGCTTTTAATCAATCACCAGGTGACTATTTTAAGTCTGTTGGTGGTGATGTTGCCGCTGGAGCTATTGATAGTTTTGGATCTTCTGTTGGTTTGAATCTTTGTCAACCTTCAAACTTAACTGTATTAAAAAATTTACAAACAGGTTTAAGTGATGTCTATAGAGCTGCCAATTCTCTCAAAACTGCTGGGGCTTCAGCTACTAAATATATTGGATCTACTGTCTCAGGAGTAGGAGGATCTATTTCAGGTTCTGGTTCGGCTGTTTATGGTTCTGGTTCGGCTGCTGTCAATGGTGGACAGGCCAAATGTACTTGGTCTAATTTTGTAGACAATTGGTCAAATGTGCCTGATATGTTTGGTAAAGATACACTCTCTCAGAGGTTTGCTAGTTCTCTTGACTCCAGTCAAAGTGATTTTGGTATAGCTTTGTCTTCTATAGGAAAATTGAATCAATTGGTTTCAGACCAAAAAGCCGCAGCTACAGTTTCACGTCTTGAAGGTGCTGGTTTCAAACCTGTCACTGGACTCATATCCGGTAATATCAAAACATCAGCTAAAACTGTTGGTGAGGAGAGTAAGAGTGCTACCGCCAAAAGTCTAAGTGAACAAAGTAGTAGTCAAATTGCTGGTTTGTATGGTTCTCAAACCATAGCTATTTTACCAACAGCATTGTCTATATTCGCTAGCACTTTGGTTTCAAGTCTTTTGACAAGTATCTTTACCAAAGGTACTATACCAGAGAGTGGCGGTGATCCTTTGAATTTTGCTGCTTCCACTTTGGTTAGTAATAGACAAATAGCTGATAATGTTTTTTCTTTTTTGATTGCTGGTATACCGCAACGTAGTTTGAGTAGTTATGATATTGTTAATTATTACAGTTCTTGTCCAGATAATCCTGGTTTAGACAACTGTATTATGGATGGTAGTTTGGCTGATGCTTTGACGAGATCAGATACTGATCATCCCATGACAATTAGAGAAGCTATGGATTCAAAGGTGAATTTGTTACATGGTGATTGGGTTCTTATTCCACCGATTGATTTGGTCAATAACACTGATCCTCGTTGTTATACCAAAGCTTATTGTTATTCCAATATCCAAAAAATGCGTAAAGCTAGAATTTTGCCATTAGGTTTTGAAATTGCAGCTTTGAAATCAAATCCAGATAATCCTGTTACTTTGCAACAAGTCGTAGATGGCTATAATGATTGTAATGACAGTCTTACACCAGACCTTGCTTTTCCGTTTTGTCATTTGATAGATCCTAATTGGATTTTTAAAGTACCAGAAGTCATATGTGAAGACAATGTCATCGGGCCTCAATTAGTATATGAGGGTACTAATCAACGTGCTACACAATGTGTGGATTTTTCTACTTGTTTGGCTTATGGTGATAATGGTAAATGTAAATCTTTTGGTTATTGTACCCAAGAAAAAAATGTTTGGAATATTCCAGGACAGAGTTGTCCTGCAGAGGATGTTACCTGTAAAACTTATACTTCAACTAGTGGCAAGATAGCTTCGTACCTATCTCGTACTTTGGATTATGGTACTTGTAACGCTGGTTCTGTTGGTTGTCAGGCCTATAGTACTAATCAGGTAAATGGTAAATGGCAAGTTGATAATCAAATTAGTTTGGCTGATCAATCCGACGGTAAACAGCAAGTATTGTATTTCAACAACAAAATTGATAATTATACTTGTCCAGCAGGAGTAGTAGGTTGTAGTTTGTTTATTTATCCAAGTACTAATCAATCTGCTTATTTGAAAAAAGCTCCAGATTATTTGGACTGTTATGATACCAATACTTCCACTATTGAAATAAATTGGCCACAAACGAAAGCTGATTTGACCAAGTTATCAGAAGCAGTTCCTGACGCTCAAAAATGTTCCAATTTTGCTCAAGTTTGTATTCCAGAAGAAGTTGGTTGTGATGAATATACACCAAAAGATGGTGGTACTGTGCTTACAGGTGTAGTTGGTAATAATAGTTGTCCTGCAGAGTGCGTTGGTTATGAAACTTTCAAACAAGATAAGACTGATTTTGAACCTGAAAAATTTCCTTTATATTTTGTTCCTACTGGTTCTAACGTTCAGAGCTGTGCCCCTCAATATGCTGGTTGCGATGAATTTACCAATTTGGGTGCTAATGGTGGTGAACAGTTGGAGTATTATAGTAGTTTGAAATACTGTCAGTCACCTGATAGTGACAATGCTAAGACCTATTATTCTTGGGAAGGTTCAGATACCCAGGGTTATGTTTTGAAGAAACATAGCTTGTTGCAGATAGATTCTGTTGCTCATGACTATTTGGTTGGTCTGAGTTTGGTTGATCCTGTGGCTACTACTGATCTCTCTTTGATTGGTTCGCCAGCTTATGTAGCTGATGATAAAACAACACTTGAAAATAATTTTATCAGTTGTAATCCTACCAATTATGATATTTTAGTTCACAATACTTTTAGACCTGAAGCTGCTGATGCTGATTGTCGTGCTTTGTATGATGATACTGGTAATGTATATTATCGATTGTTGTCTCAAACAGTCACTGTCTCAGCTCAGTGTCAACCTCTTCGTAAGACTGAAGCTAATTTTAACAATGATAGTAGTTTGACAGACTCAAGTGCTTGTACAGCCAAAGGTGGAAAGTGGGATGGTTCAAATCCTGGAGGCTCTTGTCTGCGTTGTACCAATGGTGGTACTTATGAGGCTGTTGGAGATTATTGTAAGTATTGGACAATACCAAGTGAAGCAGAGAGTTGTCCAGCAGTAGTAAATGGTTGTCGTCTATATATTGGTAATACTGGTAATAATATACAAAATATATATACCACCAGTTTCGAACCAAACGATGGTAGTGCTGATGCTTTGAAAGTTGCTAAATTAAATTGGGGTAATATAGCAATAGAAAATGATACCAATGTGACGGTGGAGCCTGAAGCAACTAAAGTTGGCTCATATTCTTTGAAAGTGCACAGTGGTTCTACACAATTACATATTAATGATAAATTAAAATCTGGAAGTTGGTATGAATTATCTTTTTGGGCTAGAGGAGACAATAGCCAAGTTTTGGTGTATTTTGGTGACACTCCTACCGCCAGTTCTGAATTGGGTCGTCTAGGTAATTTTACTGTGGATCCATTGACTGGTAACAATGTCCCCGCAATTATTGGTTTTGATTGGAAAGAATACAAACTTGGTCCTGTGTTATACAATGGTGCAACTAGTACAAATATTATTAGTTTTTCTGGTACTTCTGGAGCATCTTACTTCATAGACAATGTTAATCTATTCAGTATGGGCGACAATCCAAGTGATTATGTGCCTATTATTAAGGATTCTTGGAAAACAACCGAAGGTTATGATGTTTCACAGGCTTGTGATTCTACACCACTTGACCCTTACCCTGGCGAATATTTGGGTTGTAAATCATACGTTCCTCGTAGCGGTGGGGAAATCAATTTGATAGGTTTTCAAAATCTCTGTCGGGCTGAAGCTGTAGGTTGTGTAGGGTTGGTAGATACTAATAATGTTCGACCAGAGGCTTTCAATAGTTCGGATTTTATATCTTTGGGTGTTGCTCCTCCTAATGACACTAGACAAAAGTTTACTGTTTACAATGCTTTATGTGTTTTGGGTCAACCTCCTGGACACTCTTCCTTGAAGAGTACTTGTGATGTAGATTTGAATAGTGATGGTATCAATGATTACAGTTGTGATTTGGAAAAAGGTGCTAAGAGTTGTTATATTTCTACAGCTGTCCAAGTCCAAGGAAAATTGCAACTGTATTCAGGTGATGCATCAGTGACTGACAAATTGTATGTAAGTGCTTCATCTGTGTCTATACCTTATGTAGATACGAATAATGCTAATTTGGTTTATCTTACTTATCGTGATGAGTTCAAGTGTAATCAAAATTATCTTGGTTGTACTGAAGTTGGTGTACAAAATCAGGTTTTGCCAGACAAAACAAAAGCAAGTTCTTATGAATTTGGCCAAAAATTTGTTTTGAATGATATCAACAATTATAGTGAGACTTTGTGTACCCAAGACCAGCTTTCTTGTCAGCAATTTTCTGGTAATAATACTGTGAGTTTTTTCAAAGATCCTGCGCAGAGTGGTGCTATCTGTACTTACAGAGATGCCACACAAGTAAATGCTATTTTTGCTAGTGGTTGGTTTTTTGATGGGGTAGGTAGATGTAATGATACTACTAAGAATTTTTGTAAAAAAGATGCTGATTGTGCCGAAGGAGTTACTTGCGATGGAATAAACTTGCAGGCTTGTTATCCAGATTATTTGAGTGCTAGTAACCAATATGGTTTGTGGTCAAATGCCTCAGCTGGTTATACTGGTTTGGTAGGTTCTTGTGATAATAAATATAATCTATGTACAGAGTTGGTGGATCCTACAGACAACCGAAGCTATAACGTGATTGCCAATGATGATTTGTTTGTCAACAGAGATGCTTGTGATGGCAAAGCTAGTAAAGTAGATGGTTGCGTTTTGTTTGACCAGACCGAAAATCCAAACAAATTTTTTGATAGTGTCGCGACCTATGCCAAGAGTAAAGGGGCTGACTACACACCAGTATCTATTACTACTGTGTCTTCTACCGATGGTGACGCAAATTTGTTATTGAAAGTAAACCGTGATAGACAATGTGGAGAGTGGCTAGCTTGTAGTACAAGTAAGACTGAAATAGATTCCAATGGTGTACCTCAAGAGCTTTGTTTAGATTATAAGTCTTGTAACAAGTTGGCGTCTGATGGTAGTTGTGCTAATTGGGTCAAGTCTGCTACCCAAAGTCATGAAGTGTTGTCAGAGACTGTTTATTTACAGAGGAGTTTGTCTGATTTTGGTATGGACTATTCGGGTATGTCAATGTTTGGTAAGTATGATCCTAGTAGTTATGTTTATTTTATAGATCCTGATCATAGAGATAATGGTGCTTATTTGGCTTACCAAATGAGTAATAGATTTTTTGTAGATAGAGATGGTGAACCTTATAGTGCTTTGGGTTGTTCTGCTACTGGTAGTGGTGGAGTTTTGACAAAGGACAATGGTGATCCTTGTGGCTATGATGGTGGTGGAAGGTGCTATTCTCAAAAATGTCTTTATCCAATAAATGGTGTCTTCACCAATACAGTCAGTACTACTCTGTCTAGTGTGAAGGAGGTAAAAGACGCAGTTATCAAGGCAAATGTAAATGATATGCTGGGGCAATTGATACACGGAAGTTGTAAATCTTTTCCAGAGCCTACTGCCCCTTTTGATACTAATCTTGCTATTGGTGAAACTGTTGACGATAACAATAGTGTTATGAGGACGTCTACAGTGTCTGGTGGTCCTTCACGTCGTGAATATACGGCTATAAACAATACTTATAGTAGTGCCAATATTTGTCAATTTGATGGTATTGGTGGTGGTAATTGTTCTTGTGAATATTTCAAAGTAGAATACAAAAATGGTACCATAGATTATTGGCCAGCTCAGACTACATCAACTGATATTCCTGCAGGTATTTGTGCTGGTAGTGGGGACAGAGATGGTGATCCTTGTAAACAAGATATAGATTGTCAATTGCCTGGTGGTGTGGGCAGTGGTATTTGTTATCAGAAAAAACAACAAGGTACTTATATTGGTACCAAAGGTCTTTGTCTAGAAGATGATCTTAGTCGTCCATTGTTGAGTATCACTAAAAATTCCAGTACTTATCAGAAATTTGCTTGCCTTACTTGGTTGCCAATTCAAGTCTCAGCTAGTGCTTATGATTTGTACAATACTGCTTTGGAAGCAGGTTATTATCCTATACCAAAGTACGATTCAAAAGCAGGTGGTTTGGCTTATTGTGCAGAGTCTACTAGTTATGGTTTGGGGTATTATGATCCTGTAGTTGGTGCTTCTTTAACTAGTATTGGTAGTGTTACAACTCCTGATGATTTGGTAAATGAAAGTCTTGGTAAATTTTCTTCGTATGATTATAAGTACAGTTCGGTTTTTAATGTTTCTGACGGTGACTCTATAAATGGCACCACTGTTGGCGGTTCTATGTGGATGAATCCTATAAAAGCTGGTCGTGTAAGAGAAGAAGATTGTGATCTTGCAGATGGTGGTGACTCTGGTGATGATCAGGATATGACTGATTATTATAATTTTCTTATGTCAGGTTATGATCCTTCTGTAGAAAGATTGTATTCTGTTCTTCAAGCTTGGTCTTGGAGAAATATTGGTGCAAATGCTAGATTATTGAGAATGGATAAAAAAAGGTCAACTTCCCAGGCTGATGGTTGTTATATTAGTTATCATACTGAGGTAGACGCTCCTGTAAATTCTAGTAAGAAATTTTACAATGATTTTGGTTTTGCATTATCACTTGATGGTGATAATCAAGGGGATACAGGTACTGTACTGCACCCCCCACGATTATGGAATGCAGGAAGTTTGTTATCTACGTCACCTTCTATCTATAACTATTTTATGTATTCGTATGTAAATTCAAAAACAGATTTAGACTATGTAGAAACTAGTGCTTTTTCTCCAGAGGTTTCTTCTTCTAATGATTATGTTTATACAGATAAGAACGTTGAAGAAAATTTGAATGAAAAAGATATTAATACAGTTTACTTTTTACCTCTAGACTTTCCTAAGGGTGCCAAAGGCCCTAACCCTGCTACTTTGACAACTAATTTTAAAATAAATTTTGATTATCTAAATAGTTTGAATGCGAATGTTCCTAAAGCTAAGTCCATAATTGTAGAAGCAACAGGTAAATTAGAAGACGCTGGTACAACTGGTGTTATGCATAGTATGTTTATTGCTATGAAGGATGATTATGGTAACGCCAAAGATTTTTACTATGTTTTAGAGAGAAATGAGAGTATTTCTGTAAATACTGATCCTTGTCAGGGTCTTTTATCATATTGTGATTATGATCTTCCTGATAATGGTAGAAATGGTCAAAATCCATCCTATTTTAATCCGTCTGTATTTAGTCAAAACATAATCCATTCTGATGAGAATAAAATTTATAAGAGGTATGTTACTTTGTTTTATAATGCGGATAAAGATACTGTACATCCTTTTGGTAATTTGGTTGGTGTTGATGGTAATGTTAATTTGCCTACAAATTCTACAGATCCTTTTCAAGCTGACTGTCAAAAAGCTGGTGACAACAATTGGTTAGCAATTGGTATGGATTTTAATAAAGATGGTGAGTTTTTGGGATATATATCAAGATGGTGTAATGGACATAATGCCGATGGTAGCCCTCAAAATGCTATCAGGTTTGCTGTTGTTGCAACTCTAAATGATATTTGTACACGACCTATTTCTGTAACCAATGCTGAAAACAATATTTTAGCAGATTACAACAAAGCTTGGACAGATCGTGTTTGGGCTGGGTCAAGTTATAGCTCTGCTTATTTTCCTGCTTTGCAAAGACAATACAACGGTGGCAATGATCCTGCTGGACTGATGCCCTTTGGTTCTTTGGCTGGGAGTTTTGTAAATTACGAAAAATTGAGTGGTGCTACAACAGCTTCTCTGGGTGCTGGAGTTACAAAATATGGTTTTCCAGATCTTAAACAGGGAGTGCCTTACTCTTGTACTGCTGGTAGTTTGTTTGATGGGTTGGCATCTACTAATTATATTTTTGAGGATAGTAATCGTTGTCAGGGTATGACTGATGGTGCTAGTACTATCATGCAATCAATTGCTCATAATACAGCAGATACAGGTAAACAAATTTTGCAGACTTTGTTTAAGAAATTTTATATAGAGTGGGATTTTTCAACTGGTATTAAATCATATTCAGATAATTCTGGAGTGAACTTGGGAAGTACTCAACCTCCAAAAATCTTTGCAATTGACTATCTCACTTGCGATAGCAAACAATCTGGAGTTTGCCCTGCTGTTTCAGAAGGTTTCACTATCAATAGTCGTAATTATCCTATTAGTCCTAGTGATCCAATGTTTAGCAATGAAGACAAAGATATAAGTGGTGCCACAGATCCAATCATTGCTCAAGGTAGTTACAAAGCTGTGGCTAGATTCTATGCTTATGCTGATGACAACCGCATGCCTATCAAGAGAGTATTGGTCAATTGGAAAGATGGTAGTTTCATTTATGATGTCACTGGTGATTACCAAAATAGAAAACCATATTGTGCTACCACAGATGAATTTTCTTATACTTATGATAGTCAAACAGATAGTGGTCTAGGGCGATGTGAAGGAACTCAGTTGACTTGTAACTCAAAAAAAGATTGTAAATTTGTTGGACCAAACAATACAGCTGTATTGTGCACTAATGCTAATACTAGCCCTAGTGATCCAAGTATTCCTTCTACTCCAACAAGTGTATGTCAATATACATTTATTAGCAATAATCCTGTTTATGAAATTGTGTGTAATCGCAGTAGTGATTGTCCAAGACGTATAGGGTTTGCAGTAACGTGTATAAATAGTAATGATCCTTCACATAGTAATGAATGTAAATATACTCCAAATGTACAAATCTTTGAGACAACTAATACTTGTCAAACGGCAAGCATTTGCCCAGACATTAGTGGAACTACGAAGTCTTGTGTTTTGTCTGCTTCGGCAGGGGTACCTCCTCCTTCTCCATTAGCCGGTCACTTCGGTGATTCTGCCAGAGCCTGTATTGCACAAGATCCATTTGAAGCTACACATACTTATTTCTGTGATCTTACTAATGCTAGTTATCCAAAATATACTCTTGCAGAGATAAAAATCAATACAGATAATATGTTTGGTTCATTGAGAAATGGTGAGGAAGTCTATAACAAATTGATAGGCAGAAGAATTGGTGAAGCAGAAGACGCTGTGTTGAATGAGTCTAATCAAGTCTGCGTTTTCAAGCCAGGTGTTCA
>Ga0210005_1002291_pt1 | contig 11295 bp, 11 predicted proteins | sample CryGey02umfilter_3_FD_183961 | JGI IMG/M metagenome (GOLD analysis project Ga0210005, IMG submission 183961) | Groundwater microbial communities from aquifer in Utah, USA - Crystal Geyser 4/9/14 0.2 um filter (SPAdes) (version 3) | ecosystem: Environmental > Aquatic > Deep subsurface >... | reverse complement strand
CGGGCAGAATGGAATTGGTAATTTCAGAACCATTTAAGGTCTTTGTCGATTACGCTTTTACCCCTAACGCCTTGCGCAAAGTCTATGAGACTTTGCTAAAATCAAAAATCAAAAACCGAGTTTCCATTTATGGAAACGATGGGGAAGAAGAGAACGGAGTTTTCTTCGCCCATCAAAAATCAAAAATGATTTGTGTTTTGGGTTCTTGTGGCGGCGGTAGGGATAAATGGAAAAGACCAGTTCTTGGTTCTTTAGCGGCAAAATATTGTGATGAAGTCATTGTGACAAACGAAGATCCCTACGATGAGGACCCACACCAGATTTTATCTGAGATAAAATCTGGAATTTTCAAATCCCAATTCCCAATTTCCAATTTTTATGAAATTCTTGATAGACGGCAAGCAATTAGAAAATCTCTTGAGTTAGCAAAAACTGGAGATACTGTAGTTATCACTGGGAAAGGTTGTGAGCCATCAATTTGTATAGCTGGGGGTAAAAAAATTCCCTGGGACGATAGAAAAGTTGTTAAAGAAGAATTTCAGAATCTTGATTGAAGATATTAAAGCTGTTACTTATCATAGTTTATATGTTCATCAGGAAAAAGATGGAAGTTGGCAAGCAATAATTTTATTTGATATTTAAATTTTCTACCGTATAAGCTCACAAGGTTTAGTGGAGAGTGCCAAGATTTAATTACTGATAAAAATATTAAAAATGAGACAATAGAAAAGCATGTCTTTTGTTCAAGTAGAATTTTTCGCTTTCTTTGCGGTCGTTTTAATCTTAAACTGGTTTTTGAAACGTTGGCCGTTAATTTGGCGATTGTTTTTGCTTTTTTCCAGCTATTTTTTTTATTCGATTTGGAATATCTATTTTCTTTTAATTCTTTTTCTAACCTCTTTGTTTAACTTTTTAAGCGGTCTGGCAATTTCTAAAAACTTTTTTGGCGCCAGAAAACCAATATTCATATTTTCTGTCATTGCTAATTTAACCGTCTTGGGATTTTTTAAGTATTATGATTTCTTTCGGGTCTCGGCCGAAGCATTTCTTACTAAAATCGGCTTGCCCCCTACTCTTCCTTTTTTGCAAATTGTTCTTCCTATCGGACTATCTTTTTATATTTTCAGAACAATCTCGTATAATGCCGATGTCTACTTAGGAAAAATTTCTCCTACTTCATCGGTTCTTGATTTTCTCATCTATGTTGCCTTTTTTCCTCAATTGCTTTCCGGGCCTATTGCTCGGGCCGGCGATTTCTTAGTTCAACTTAAAGATGGTGGTGCCAAAAAGATTAATGATTTATACGGCAACTTTACCTTAATATTTCTGGGCCTGTTTAAAAAACTGGTCATTTCAAGCTATTTAGTGGTTAATATTACCGACGATGTTTTCGCTGTACCGGAAAATTATTCCTCTTTAGTGATCCTATTATCGGTTTTTGCCTACTCGCTGGTTATTTATTTTGACTTTAGCGGGTATACCGATTTAGCTATTGGTTTTGCCGGTTTAATGGGTTTTCGTTCACCAATTAACTTTGACGTTCCTTACTTGTCTTTGAATATTCAAGATTTTTGGCGGAGGTGGCATATCACCCTTTCTTCTTGGATCAGAGATTATGTTTATATTCCCTTGGGAGGCAGTCAGAAAGGACTAATGAGGAAATATTTTAATTTAATGACGGCAATGATTTTGGTCGGTTTGTGGCATGGGGCAGCTACTCATTTCATTATTTGGGGCGGGCTTCACGGAATGGCTTTAGTCGGTTATCATTTGTATCAAGACAGAAAAAAAGTTAATTTTTCGTCAAAAGTTATTCTTAAGCCGGCTAAAAAATTAAGAAAAACTATATCTAATCTCTTCTGTTGGTTCATTACTTTCAACTTCGTTTCTTTCGCCTGGATATTTTTCCGCTTAGAAACCACTGAAAACGCTTTTAAATTCATCAAGACCCTCTTTGTTTCTCCAAAGAGCATTGAAGCGTTTCAAGTTTATATTTTCTATGTGGTAATCATTGGTTTTTTGTTCTTTTTATTTGAGAAAGAGATTGTCCGGTACCTAACCATTTTTCAAGAAAAACTACCCATAATTCTTTGGTTTTGTTTTGCTATTTTGATAATAATATTAATCTTTAAATTAAGCCCCGAGGTTATCCCTACTTTCATTTACTTCGGTTTTTAAAATAAGATGTCTAAATTCTCTTCCATTCAAAAAGCAATCTTACTTTTTATTCTCATTACCCTTATTCTTCCTTTTTACGATTCGAAACGAGTAATTATGTGGGAAACCCAGGGCGCATTTCAAGAAGAAAACGTTTTTCATTCTTTGATTTTGATTTATGCCAAAGAGTCAGAGAAACTAAAAAAAGAGGTTGGCTTGGATGTTTTTTTTGAAAAGGAAAGTTCTTTCTGGAAAGCATTCAAAGAACCTCCTTTAGTTTTTCAGCCAACAGTTAGAGAGTCAACAGAAGAGATAAAGAAAGAGGAAACTCAGAAAGAGATTGTAAAGAAGGAAGAAGAAAAGAAAGATTTAACTCTTCGACAGGCTCAGGGCAAGGAAAAAGAAATTCCTGTCCCAAAAATAGAAGAGAAAATAAAACTTCCCCCGAAATATTATGCTTCTTACAGATTTCTTATTATCGGCGATTCTTTCATTGCTGTCAGGGGAGGAATGGGAGAAATTCTGGAAGGAGAGTTATTAAATTATAAAGACGTAACAGTAAAAAGGGTTGGAGTCGTTTCCTCTGGTCTTTCCCGGCCGGACTACTTTAACTGGGAAGTAAAAACCATTGAGCTCATCTTTCGATATAAACCAAATATAGCCGTGGTGATGCTTAGCTCGAACGATGCTCAGTCCATAACAACTTCAAAAGGAGATCTCATTACCTATTTCGGCTCCCCAAATTGGAACGAAGAATATGCCAAGCGCGTTTCAAGTTTGTTAGATATTTTTGAAAAAAATAATATTACCACTTTTTGGATTGGTTTTCCAATTATGAAAAATAAGGCTTACTCTGAGAGAATAAAAAATTTAAATTCAATCTATGAAAAAGAATGTCAAAAAAGAAAAAATGCTTATTTTTTCTCTACCAGGGAATTATTGGCTGACGAAAAAGGAAATTATTTATCTTCTCTGCCGGACGAGAAAGGAATTTCTCGAGCTCTTCGCCAGTCAGACGGTATCCATCTTACCTATTTTGGCGGCAAAATGGTAGTAAATGAATTTCTCAATGTACTGAATGGACTAACCGGGATGGAAGCAAAATAAGAAGAAGGGCTATACACCCACTCCTGATAAAACGTATTGTGCGACAAACCCGACGACGCTAAAAAGCGTTTTTTGATTGATTTTTAGAACAAAATAAGTTAAGATTAGATTATGATTTCCAAAAAGGATTTCAGAAAAAATATCGGAATTTAAATCTATGCTCAGTAAAAAAGATTTTGTCAAAATAAATGATTATTTGTGGGAAATTCCAAAAAGTTTTAGAGCTGATATGCGAGTTCCAGTGCGAATTTATGCTTCAGAGAAGATGCTTGAGGAGGTTTTTAGAGACGAGTCGATACCACAGTTAATAAATGGATGTACTTTGCCTGGCATTGTGAAATATGGGATAGCAATGCCAGATTGTCACGAAGGTTATAGTGTTCCCATAGGATTTGTGGGAGCAATAAGAACATCCGATGGTATTATTTCGCCGGGGGCCTGCGGATTCGACATAAATTGCGGGATGAAATTACTAAAGTCAGAATACACGGAAAAAGAAATCAAACCTTACTTCGATAAATTGGCAACTGAAATTCAAAAAGAAGTGCCATCTGGTTTGGGGCGGGGGAGGCAGATTAAACTATCGATTGATGAAATAGATAAAATTTTGGAGGGCGGGGTTCCTTATTTGGTTGAAAAGGGATACGGAGAAAAAGAAGATGTTGAGAATTGTGAGGCAAATGGGAAATTGGAATGGGCAGATATTAAGGCAGTTTCTGATTATGCCAAAAATCGAGGCAGAGACCAGGTTGGAACTTTGGGCTCAGGAAATCATTTTTTAGAAATTCAAAAAGTGGCTGAAATTTTTGATGAAAAAGTGGCTAAAGTTTTTGGATTATTTAAAAATCAAATTGTAATAATGATCCATTGCGGCAGCAGAGGTCTTGGTCATCAAGTCTGTACAGATTATTTGAGAGAATTTATTCCCTTAATGGAAAGGAAATATAGAATTAGGGTTCCAGATAGAGAGTTTGCCTGCGTTCCATTTAATTCTCCGGAAGGCAAAAGATATTTTTCGGCAATGGCCGCTGCTGCAAATTATGCTTGGGCTAATCGCCAAATGATTGCCCACTTTATTAGAAAAACTTGGAAAGATGTTTTAGGAGAAAAAGTTTCTTCTTTAGTCGCTCTTTACGATGTTGCCCACAATATTATTAAAAAAGAAAAATATAATATTGATGGAAAAGAGACGGAAGTAGCGGTTCATCGCAAAGGAGCAACAAGGGCTTTCCCGCCGGGCCATCCGGAAATTCCAAAAAAATACCAATCAGTTGGACAGCCAGTCCTCATTCCCGGTTCGATGGGCACTGCCTCATATGTTTTAGTCGGTCAAAAAGAGGGAGAAGAAGCATTTTTTTCAACAAATCATGGCGCCGGCAGGACAATGTCTCGGCACGAGGCAATGAGGCGGGTTTCTGGACAAGAAGTAGTAAAAAGTCTAGAATTGAAAGGTATTACTGTTAAGTGTTGGTCATTAAGAGGAATTGCCGAGGAAGCGCCGATGGCTTATAAAGACATTGAAGAAGTTGTAGAAGTTGTTCATAATGCCGGTCTATCAAAAAAGGTGGCAAGATTGGTACCTCTGGCAGTAATAAAAGGAGAATAAGCGGCTAAAAGCCTAAAATAAAAAGTTAAAAATAAAAGATAAAAAATATAGACGCAGAATATCAATTATGTATTTTTTATATTTAATTTTTTATATTTCATTTTTAAACACAAAGAGGATAGTAATTAGAATGGATTTATGGAAAAAAGAAGGCTACCAAAAAGTGTTCGAAAATTTATTAGGCGTGAGAAGGCTCGGATTCGTCGGGAGGTTTTGGATTTGAAAGAACAAGAGAAACAGATTCAGGAATTTTATCAAAAAATTTTTGAAGAATCAAAAAAACATGGAAATAAAGTTAAAAAACCTACAACAAATTAAGTGTAAAAAAGAGGTTGTTTTGGTTCTTCCTTATTTTCAGGGAGGGGAAATTCATGTTGTAAAAGAGGAAATAAAAAAGGAAGTTGATAAATTTTCGGAAACTCTTGCTTCCTTAAAAGAAAACGAAATTCGCTTCGTTATTTCTGACCAAAAAAAGATTGTTTTCTTAAATGTTGGCGGAAAAGAAAAATGGAATCAAAGAAAGTTTTTATTAAATTTGAGGAAAATTGTCAGATTCTTAAAAGAAAACAATATTCAAAAAGCCACTCTCCTTTTAGAGGAAATTATTCCCCGGGGGGTTAATCTAAATAATTTAGCCAAACAAATATCAGAAAATATATTGTTAGCCGATTACGAATTCACTCGTTATAAAAAAGAACCCAAAGAAGGTTGGACTAAAATAAGAGCAATCGAGATTAGCTGGCCTAATCCCCAAAAATATCAAAAAGATTTCAGTCAGGGGGGAGTTATTGGTCAGGCAATAAATTCTGCTCGGGACATTTCAAATATTCCCGGGGGAGAAATGACACCCGAGAAATTGGCTGTTTTCTCCCTTAAAACGCTTAAAAATCTAAACAATATTCAAACAGAGGTATTTGATAAAAAAAAATTAGAGAAATTAGGGATGGGCGGAATTTTAGGAGTTTCTCAAGGCAGTTTTCAAAAACCAAAATTGATTATTTTAAAATATTTTGGTAAAAAGCGGGACAGAAAATTTGACCTGGCTTTCGTTGGCAAAGGAATAACTTTTGACACGGGTGGTTTAAATGTTAAACCATCGGATTCAATGCTAACAATGCATATGGATATGTCGGGGGGAGCGGCTGTTTTGGGTGCTATGTTAGCCATTTCGCAAATTAAGGTTCCTTTAAATATCGTTGCTTTAATACCGGCTGCCGAAAACATGCCTTCCGGTCAGGCTTATCGACCAGGCGACCTTTTAAAAAGTTATGATGGAAAAACTATTGAGGTAATCAATACCGATGCTGAAGGAAGAATTATTTTAGCCGATGCTTTATCTTATGCCGTAAAAAATTTTAAACCAAAGATGGTTGTGGACGTTGCTACCTTGACCGGGGCTGCAGTTGCTGCCTTGGGTCAAAGGGCTATTGGTTTATTTACGAATTTACCAAAAATGGAAAATATTTTGCGTCAGCTCGGCGAGGATTCCGGGGATTATGTTTGGCCTCTTCCTTGTTGGGAAGAATATGAAGAAGAAATTAAGGGCATTTTTGGTGATATTGCCAATGTTGGTAAAACAAAATACGGGGGAGCAATTACCGCTGCCTTATTCTTGAAAAACTTCGTTGAGGATTTACCCTGGATTCATTTAGATATTGCCCCAACAATGGTTTCAATTGAAAATCAAGGATTAGCCCAAGGGGCTACCGGTACCGGGGTTAGATATCTCATAAAATTAGCTCAGGAGTTTCAAGATATTGAAGAAAGGTTGTAATTTTTAATCAACATCAGAGAGCGAAAAAATAAATTTTTTCCTCCTCTTTTTGTTGTTGAAAGGAATGAACTGGAAAATTTTTATTATCGAGGCTTTTTTATTTTGTTTGACTTTGGGTTCAGGAATTGCTGCGGCTTTTAGAATAAATAACCCCCCACCAAATTTTGGTGGGGGGCAGAAAGTTAATATTCCTCAAATTTCTTTTCCTCAATTTATTTTGAATTTTTTATTGGCAACCTTATTTATTCTCTTGATTTTGCGGTTTGTAAAATTTGAAAAGGAAAAAGGAACAATTTTTAAAATCCTTTTTATTTTGGCCGTCTTATTGGGTGGATTACTTTTTCTTGAAACTTGGTTGCCGGAACATCTGTCTCTAATTTTTATTTTTGTTTTAATTTTTTGGTGGCTGAAAAAACCTTCAGTTTTAATCCAAGACCTTCTTATTATTTTAGGAATAGCCGGAACAGGCAGTATTCTGGGTTTGAGCTTGAACCCTTTGACGGTTGTCGCTCTTTTAATAATTTTTTTGATTTATGATTTTATTGCTGTCTACAAAACAAAACACATGGTCAGAATGGCAAAAGCGATGCTCGAAAGTCGAGCTATTTTAGCTATTGTTATCCCTCCAAATATTTTTGGGTTTCGAGAAAGTTTAGAAAAAATTCAACCTGGCGGAAAATTTTTAATTTTAGGAGGCGGCGACATTGCTTTTCCTTTAATTTTTTCAGTCTCATTGATTCCGTCCGGAATTTTACATTCTTTCATTGTCGCCCTTTTTTCTTTAATCGGTCTTTTCGCCAGCTTTTGGTTTTTTACTAAACAAAAAGAGAGAAAACCAATTCCTGCCTTGCCTCCCATTGCCTTCTTTTCAATAATTGGATATTTAATTACGAAGATTTTATGAATAAAAAAACGGAACTGGAAAGATTAAACAACAAAATCTTAGAAAAAGACTTTAAAAACCTTTCTAAATCTCTTTAGTCATATAGGTTGTTTTTAATCTATACCCAAGTTTTTTAAAATAATCTCTTACCCCCACCCCAGAAATTACTGCTATTTTCCTTAAACCAAATTCCTTTTTAACAATTTTTTCCGCTTCCTTAATTAATTTCTTTCCGAAACCTCGATGTTGAGGGGCCCCCCACCAAATTTGGTGGGGGGGTACAACTTCGCCAAAGGTTTGAATTTCTCTAATTAAAGCGGCATTCTTCAAAACCAGTAAAATAGGACATACTTTAGTCACGGTCGTGACTCGATTATGTCCTTTTAAGGGGATACGTAGTCTTAAGAAACTGAAAAGTTTTGTTCTATTTTTATTTTCGAAACTCAAAAATATCTCTTTTCCTTCTGAGGCTTTGTAATCCTTTCTGAAAAGATAAACTTTCTCTTTCGGGTCATATTTTTCTCTTATTTCCCGGCACCTAATACACTTACATTTTAAATTCTCATTTTTCATCTTCTCTTGAACTATTTGCCTCAAATTTGAAATCTTTGCTCCACCTTCAATAATATATTGAGAGGGGATATCTCTTGTGATTCTCTGAATTCTTACATAATATGGAATTTTCAATTTAATTTTTTTAGTCAAATCTATCAATTCCTCTTTTGAATATGGTTTGTATTTTCCCTTCAAATACCATTTATAAAGTGGAGTTTCTTTTAATAGGGCACAGGGATAAATTTTCAAATAATCCGGGCTAAAATTGGAATTTGAAAAAAGTCCCTTAAACATTTTTTCATCTCTCTCTAAATCGGAGCCCAGTAGATTTGGCATCACCTGATAGCAAATTTTAAAACCGGCATCCTTCAAAATTTTTGTTGCTAAAATTATTTCTCTTACGCCGTGCCCCCTTAAATTCAATTTTAAGACATCATCGAAAACACTCTGAACCCCCAATTCAACCCTCGTTATTCCCAATTCCCTCATAAATTTAACTCCCCTTTCATTTATAAAATCCGGTCTCGTCTCAACAGAAATTCCAGTAATTCTACTTTTTGCCTTTTCATTTCTTTTTTGGATTTTTTCTAATTTTTGAATTTTGATTTGTAATTTTGATTTTTGCCTAAAGCCCGAAGGCTCGGCCTTATAGGGATTTTTAATTTTTGATTTTTTAGTTCTATTAAATCCATTGCAGGCCCTGAAACACTCTTTGATAAACCAAACTTGATAATTTTTTGGATAATATGACCAGGTTCCGCCAATGATTCTCAAATCAATTTTATCAGTAGGATGACCTTCATTTTTTAGCATTTCAATTCTTTTTTTAACTTGCAAATAAGGATTGAATTTTAATCTTTTCGCCCTTTCAGCCGCCGGTTCGCCGGATAAATAACTCTTTGGCATACCCCTTTCTAAAGGACAATAAAGACACTTCCCTGGACAGGGATAGGGTTTTGTTAAAACTGAAACATTGACGATTCCCGAAAGCGAACGAATAGGCCGAGTTCTCAGCAAATTCTCAATTTTTTTCGATCTTTTTATTTTCTTCTTTTTTACCAACTCGCGATAGGATTTTAATATTTTAATATTACTGAGGCAAGGAACTTTATATTTTTTTGCCATCTTTCTTTTTATCGCAGCCAAACCAGCCGGAGTTTTAATCCGGTTTTTAATTAATTCTTGAATTGTCACTTCTTCTATTTTCACATTCTCATTACTCCATTTTACTTGATTTATCATCCCAATAAAACCTCATTTAAAAAACAAAAATTTCATAAAAATCGGTTTGAAAAAGCCGCTTTTTTATGTCAGAATTAAAAAAGTTTATGAAAAAATTTTTACCCCGTAGCTCGCCAAAGGCGATGGTTCGGGGCTTCACTGTCCACGATTTACGAAAAAACGTCCGGTCCCGCGAAAAACTCATTTCGGAGACCCCCAAAATTTAAAAGACGAGGAGCTTTTGATATATATGACGAAATAATTTATGAATCTTAACGAAATTTTAAAAACAAAAGTAAAAGACTGGCGCGAAAGCGATTATAAATCTGATTGCCTAGTTATTAGAGAAATTTTTGAATACAATTTTTTGATTTATATAAAAAATACTTTCAGGGAGAAAATCTTTTAGATGCTTTGAATGTAAGATTAACCGAAGAAGATTTGAGAAAAATTCTTTTCTCAAATGGTGGGGGTATAGATACTGTTTTTAAAAAAATTAAAAAAGATAATGATTTTGTCAAAAAATACCGCCTCGAAGGTTTACGAGAATCATTAATTTTAGATTACCCAAGTTATATTTTAGCATTAGCAATGGGGGCAGGAGAAACGGTTTTGATTGATACAATGATTGCTACAGAACTCGCAATGGCTTTAGAGTATTCAGATAAGCCGTTTGTTGAAAATGTTTTAGTTTTTGTTCCCGGAAAAACAATTTTAGGCGCTTTAAAAGAGATATCTGATGTTTAAGTGCCCAACTTGCAAAACGGCAAAAGATGTTTGGTATGATACAAAAGGATGCTACTGTCAAGAAGATATTTATACCTGCCAAAAGTGTGGATATTCTTTTGTTATTTCAGCAATATGCGACAAATGCGGTAGTCACCATAGCAGGGCCTACGGATGTAATAATCTAGACTGTAATAGTCAAGATTATCATTATGGCAGCGAAAATCGGGAAAAAGACCGGCGGTTCAGAAAAAAATTCAAGGAAATGGTTTTTAAAGACCAAAAGCTGTTAAAAATAAAAAGGGCGATTAAACGCTTTAACAGGAATTTCCCTATTCCTTAAAAATATGGAAACAATAAGCAAAGAAGAAAAATTAAGAAAAGAACGAATAAAAAGCAAATTTTACTTATTGATTCTTGTTATTGTCGCTTTATTGTTAGTCATTTTTATTTTTCGTTCGACTGATAATTTTCGACCAGTAATTTTGTCTGATGGAAAAATACCAGTTCATTCTTTAACGGTTGAGATGGTTTTTGATGTCTACGGTTCGATAAAAGACATTGACATTGATGGAAATAAATATAAATGGGTTAGCGCCTTTTCTGTTCCAAGAATAAAAAACATAGACAACGGCGAAGATTTTAACAATTATATTGTTCTGAAAATAAGCGAGGAATTTGTTCTAAATAATTACGAGAGAATAGCAGAAGAACTCTCGTTAGAAGAAGCCAACAGTAAGATAAATGTTTTCATAAGCGATAATGGCATTGAAGCGGATGGCATAAGCGGCGACTCTGAAATATATGCAGATTCTTGTTTTTTGGAGAATAAGCTAATTAGTTGTTTGTTTTCTTGGTATTCCACCGGCGGCGCTCATCCCATTGATGGAAGAATTGCCTTCAATTACGATTTAGCCGTTAACAAAGAAATAAAGCTGGAAGATATTATCTCCGACACAGAAGAGGTTGTTTCTTATTTAGATAAAGCTCAAGGATTGCGGTCCGAAGAAGAATGTGAAAAATACTTAGATGAATCTTGTCTCGGTTGTAGTCTGGAAGAATTGCGCCCACAAGGTTTTTTCTTTAATAATAAAAGAATCACAATTCTGACCACGCCTCACAGATTAAACTCTTATTGTTCTGACAGTTTCGATCTTCCCTTTGAAAAAATAAAAGAGGGTCGGCTAAAATCGTTTTTAAGAACGAATAATTTAAAAGATGAAAACTTTGGACAGTAAAAAAATTGCCGGAGTGATTCTGAGGAAA
>Ga0210005_1002287_pt1 | contig 11303 bp, 7 predicted proteins | sample CryGey02umfilter_3_FD_183961 | JGI IMG/M metagenome (GOLD analysis project Ga0210005, IMG submission 183961) | Groundwater microbial communities from aquifer in Utah, USA - Crystal Geyser 4/9/14 0.2 um filter (SPAdes) (version 3) | ecosystem: Environmental > Aquatic > Deep subsurface >... | reverse complement strand
GGTAGTAACCATTGTTTCACAAGCAACCCTACTGTTAGGATCTTGTTTTAGAAGATCATCCAGTATTGCATCGGAAATTTGGTCCGCAATTTTATCCGGATGCCCTTCTGTAACGGACTCTGATGTAAATAAGTATTTAGACATATAGGCTTTTAATATTCGCTGACTGCAACTATACTGCTCTGGCAGATCTAAAACAAGTTAATGTATGCATCCAAAAGTCTCAATTATCATTATTCACTACAATACACCGCAATATTTAAAGAGCTGTTTTGAAGGCATTTTTAGCCAAACATATCCAAATATTGAACTGATTTTTATCGACAATAATTCCATGGACAAAAGCGGACTTGAGTTTGTGCGTGAGGAATATGGCGGTCGAGAAAGTTTAAAAATTGTGCCAAATGAAGATAATTTAGGATATGCAAAAGCGGCAAATCAGGGGATTAAAATGGGGATTGATGGAGGCGCTGATTATCTTGTGATAACGAATCCGGACATTATTTATACTTCCACTTATTTTGAAAAAATTATTGCACGCATGGAGCAGGATAATAAAATTGCCGCTATCACCGGCAAGGTTTACAAATATGATTTTGACCGAAATCAACCAACTAATATTATTGATACTGCTGGGCTTTTTGCTTACAAAAATCGTCGGATAATTGATGATGGACAAGGTCTTATTGATGAAGGGCAGTTTGATGAGGAATGTGAAGTTTTTGGTGTTTCCGGAGCCTGCCCATTGTATAGAAAGTCGGCTTTGGAAGACGTGAAAGTTATGGGTGAATATTTAGACGAAGATTTTTTTATGTACAAAGAGGATGTAGATATTTCCTGGCGCTTTCTTTTATATGGCTGGAAGAATTTATACTATCCGCCTGCGGTGGCATATCATGGACGCGGAACAGGTATTTATAGGAGATTTTTTAATAAGGACATCCTTGCCAACAGAGGTAAATTAAGCAAATTTCAGAAACAATACTCCTTCAAAAATCAACATTTGATGGAACGCAAAAATGAACTTTTGGGCAATTTTGCTGAGGATTTTTTCGCGATTATGTTTAAAAAAATTGCGCTGGCAGCTTACATAACTTTTAAAGAACCATATTTATGGGGCAGTTATTTTGAATATCTAAAACAACTTCCGAGCGCACTTAAAAAGCGCAAAATAATAATGGCCGGGCGTCGTGTTGGCGCTAAAGAAATGGCCGGGTGGTTTAGAAAACAGAGTAAGTATTTGAAGTAGGCGGGGCCACCCCGGAGTGAAAAAATTGAACCTGTAAAATTTCCACTCCGGAGTGACCCATCACCGGTGATGAAAATTGCGCCCCGCGACCGACCTCCTCTTTCTTGATTTGTAAAATTTCATCACCGGTGATGGGATTTTAACTTGACGGAAAAGCGGCGGCTAAAGCTTTAGTAGTGAATTTTTTACTGTTTTGCGGTTCGTTGAATTTTTGAAGTTTGTTGCCAAACTCTTTAATAAATAACCCATAACAAACACAAATGAAACCACAATCGCCAATTTTTCATCGTCACTATTTTTGAATTATAGAATTGTGTTATTTTGGCTTTCGTAAGCCATTTTAGGCTTGAAACTGGTGGCACTTTTGCTACAATAAAATCAATAAATAAGAAAATTAATATGAAAAATCTACACGAAGAGTTTGTAAAACTGGGCAAGGAAAAAAGACAACTGACCTACAAATTGCTGAACCTGCTTCCGGAAATTTACAAAAGCGGAATCTGGAAAAAGTACGCAAAAGACATTTACGAATACGCCGGAAGGTACGGCGGAATTGGCAGGAGCTCGGTCGAAAAAAGACTGAGCCTTGAAAAACACCTTGAGAATAAACCGCAACTTAAGGCCGCCATTGAAAAAGTAGGAATCCACAAAGTTGCCTTGATGGCAACAATCGCCACACCAACAAACGAGAAGATGCTCGCGGATAAGGCCTTGAACATGAGCAAAAGTGCGCTTCAAGCCCTTTCCAAAGAGCTCCGAAATAATGACGGGATTGAACCTTGCCGCGCCGTGCCAACAAAAATCACCATAGAGCTGGATGAAGAAATGACCTTTCTGTTCCTGAAATTCAAAAAGAAATTCAAAAACCTCAACAATAAAGAAGTAATGAAAAAATTGCTGGATCAGGTCGAGGAAAAGCACCCAAAAAAGAGTTTGGCAACCGACTCCAAACCTGCAAAACTCATCACCGGTGATGAAAAACGCTACATCCCCGCGCAACAAAAACGCACAATCATCGCTAACGGCCGCTGCCAATATCCCAACTGCAACAAGCCATATCAGCAACTGCATCATCCCAAAAGATTCAGTGAAAGCAAGAGCCATGAAGGTTTAGTGGCACTTTACTCAGATCACCACGAATTCATGCACAACGGACTCATTGAAAACGAACAAGCCCCACAACAGTATTGGCATATCAATCCATACAAAACGCCGGACAACACAGACAAACTTTACCGAAAAAACAGGGCGGAGTTTTTGGCCTAACCGCGACACCCCCCCTCAAGAAAAATCATTTCCAACCCCTACCCAACCTTCTTCAGCTCCGCCTCAATAAATCCATCTAGCTGACCATCCAAAACAGCATCGGGATTCCCTTCTTCATAATCTGTTCTGTGATCCTTCACCATCTTATATGGATGCAAAACGTATGATCTAATTTGATTTCCCCAGGCAATATCCTGCGCCACTCCCCTCAATTCAGAAAGTTCTTCCGCTTGCTGCTCTTCCATCAATTTTACCAGTTTTCCATGCAACACATTCATTGCCCATTCTTTATTTTGCAGTTGGCTTCTTTCGTTTTGGCACTGCACAACAATTCCGGTTGGAAGATGAGTTATGCGCACTGCGGAATCGGTAGTATTTACACTTTGGCCACCTTTTCCACCGGATCTGAATACATCGATTTTTAAGTCATCTGAATTGATTTCCACTCTCTGTGAATGATGAATTTCCGGTAAAACTTCAACTAAAATGAAAGAAGTTTCTCGCGTATTTTTAGAGTTAAAAGGAGATAAACGCACCAAACGATGAATCCCCGCTTCACCTTTCAAATAGCCATAAGCAAATTGACCTTTCAGTTCAAAAGTAGCACTTTTTATGCCGGCTTCTTCACCACTGGAAATATCCATTACTTGGCTTTCAAAACCCATTCTTTCGCCATATCTCAAATACATTCTCATTATCATTTCTGCAAAATCCTGTGCATCTGTTCCTCCGGTTCCGGCATGAATATTGATGATCGCATTATTTTCATCATACTTCCCACCCAAGAAAGTAGAAATTTCCAATTTACGCCAGTTTAAGGCTAAATTCGCAACCATTTGTTTAAATTCTTCCACTGCCTCTGCATCTTTCTCCAGTGAAATCTCTGGTAATAAATCCACTAATTCCTCCGCTTCACCTTTAATTACCTCCCAAGTTCCAATTAACCTATTAAGATTCGCCGCTTTTTGACTAACTTCCCCGGCATGACCGCTATCGTCCCAAAACCCCTCAGCCTGAATTTCCTTATTTAAAGCCTCCAGCTTCTCATGTTTCTCCGGAAGATTCGTTTTTTGCAAGCCCTGATCTATCAAAGCCTCAATTTCCTTAAGTTGTGCCTTTATTTCATGCATAAAAAAATGTAAATTAACGCGTGACAGTATAACCATAAGCTTTCTCCATGTCCACCGCCAGGAAGATCCTTTCAAACACAGTTGCTCAGCTTATTGGGAAATTTGCGGTAGCGATTTTGGGATTGGTGGTTGTGAAGGTTTCAACCGGTTATCTTTCCGTTGAAGGCTATGGAGAATATATACTTATTTATGAATTTTTGGCTTTCTTTGGTATCGCCGCAGATCTTGGACTTTTTACAATTGCCGTTAGAGAGATGTCGCAAGATGAATCAAAGATCCCCAAGATAATAGGAAATATCCTTTCCCTGCGCACAATTTTAGTTGTACTTACAATGGCCATTGCAGTAGCCACCATTTTTTTGATTCCAAAATACGCCGATTCAAGGATTCCTATAGGTGTGACCATTGCTTCAATAACGGTTTTCCTAACTATTCTTAATGGAACTATAACAAGTGTTCTCCAGGCAAAATTACAGATGCAACAGGCCTCATTAACAACAGTTTTAGGCAAAATTATTTCCGTCGCCTTTATGCTCTACGTTGTTTTTTGGGGATTTAAGACTGATACGGAAAATGGCTTTTACATGCTAATATTTGCCGGCAATTTGGGGAACTTTATAATGCTATTATCAACCCATCATTATGTTCGCAAAATTACTCCTTTGGAATATCGCTTCGATTTAGATTTTTGGAAAGAGGTTCTTGTGAAATCTTTACCTTACGGAATTGCCCTAATTCTTAACACAATCTATTTCCGCATTGATTCAATTTTGATTTCATACATTCGTGGACAGGAAGAAGTGGGAATCTATGGAGTTGCCATGAAGATGCTGGAGAGTTTTGCAATTATTCCACTCTACTTTATGAATTCGGTTTTACCGGTTCTTACCAAGGCTCTGAAAGATAAATCCGAACGCTACAAGGAAATTATTAGTTATGCTTTTGATTTTCTTACCTCCTTGTCAATTCCAATGGTCGTTGGAGGTTTTATTTTGGCGTATCCAATAATTTTTGTTATCAGTACGCCGGACTTTTTAAGTCGATTATCGGAAGGATTTTATGGCTCGGATATCGCCTTTCAAATTCTCATTTTCGCGCTGCTATTCCAGTTTTTAAATGTACTTTTCGCTTTCATTCTTATTTCAATAAATAAGCAAAGTAAATTGCTCTACATCAACGGATCATGTGTGCTTTTCAACCTTATAACAAATTTTATATTTATCCCTTATTACGGATTCCGTGGCGCCGCGTTCACCAGCGTATTAAGCGAACTTTTTATTCTGATAATCACCTACCTTGTTGCTCGTCGTTATCTGGATTTTCATATTAATTTAAAAAATCTTGGTAAAATAATCTTTTCATCAATGGTAATGGGTGCGGTAATTTACTTACTACAGCCATTGACCTATGAGTACATCCAAAACTGGAATGTACTTGTTTTAGTTCCATGTGGCATGATGGTTTATGGCTTACTTCTAGTTAAAACCGGCGTCATAGACAAGAAAATGCTCGCCCTTTTACGCAAAGGTGAAGGCAAGTCACATGACGGCAATATGGTTTAAGCAGGGATGCGAAGAATCATTGCCCCCTATAGCCAAGATACATCTCGTCGTAAATGTTGATATTGCGTTTGTTCGTATCGATTTGCCGGTCGTAGGTGATCAATCCGTTGTGAATGAATTCATGATGTTCTTTGCAAAGCGGGATTAGTTTTTTGTGCTTGCGTGTGTGTGCGTAATATTCGGCATGGTGCAGCACATCGTAGGGTTTGTTGCAATTGCTGTAATGGCATTTGCCGGTGCCGATTGCTTGGCGTTTGATAGCCGCGGGAACGTAGCGGGATTTTGCAAACTCATCCCCGGGGATGAGTTTTGGAGCTTTGGGCTTTATTGCAAAACTCTTCTGTTTGATTGGCTCCTCAACCTGTTTCAACAATTCACGCATCACTTCCTTGTTAGACAATTTTGGAAATTTCTTCTTGAATTTCAGAAAAAGAAAAGTCATTTCTTCGTCAAGTTCCAGGGTTAGGGTTTTTGCAACGGCTTTACAGGTTTGAGCCTCTCCTCGAGGATTACCTTGACGCAATTCTTTTGCCATTTCTTGCACAGCGTTTTTGCTCATGGTCTTCAGCAAACTAACCATGTTTACCTCGTTCTGTTCATTGGTAATGCTCGCTACCATTGCCACTTTATGCACTCCCACCTCAGCAATGGCTTTTTTCAATTGATCTTTTCCTTCGAGCAGCTTTTCAAGGTTCAGTCTTTTTTTCACTACCCCACCGCTTAGACCCGCGTACTTGCCGGCATATTCCACAATCGATCCGGCATATTTTTTCCAAATGCCGCTTTCATAAATTTCCGGCAACATATTCAAGAGACGATATGTCAGTTTATTGCGTTCTTTGCCTAGCTCTTTGAACCTCAAATGTAGATTTTTCATTGTTGTTTTTGTTAAAAGGTACACAAAAACAATAGCAAAATCACCACGAAAAACAAGCCTAAAATGGCTGGCAAAAGCCAAAATAACACAATTTCTGTCCTTGCAAAACCAACTGATTTTTACAACGCATTTGTGGCTTCAAATTTCAACAATACAAGCCGGCTTCGCCGTGGTTTGGCAACAAATTTCAAAAATATCACAAACAACGATCATGGGAAAAATTCCCTACTAAAGTTTCAAATCACCATTTTTCGTCAAGCCAATTTTCAACGACCAGCCCTCTCCTCGAGGATTACCTAACACTCAACCACCGCGCCCCATTGTCCAAGACCAACATTTGAAGTAAAATCAGTTCACGCTTATCATTAAAAATGAAAAAGACACTCGCAATCATAATCGTAAGCCTCATCATTGGCACTTCCGCCGCCATCGCCTTTAGCGATGTCATCCCAACTGAAACTTACTACAATGGCATCACCTACCTTGCCGAAGAAGGTATTGTAAATGGTAATCCGGATGGAACTTTCAAACCGAATAACACCCTGAACAGAGCGGAAATGATCAAAATAATAGCAGAAGGATCAGCCAAATATTACGGCAAAAGTTCAACAATTTTCGACAGTTACGGCGATAAAAACTGCTTCTATGATGTAAAAGCGAACCAATGGTACACAAAATACGTTTGTTATGGCATGGAGCATGGTTGGGTAAAAGGTTATGAGGATGGCAGTTATAAACCGGACCAAACGGTCAGTTTTGTAGAGGGCTTAAAAATCGCCTTCAAGGGTTTTGAAATCCCTTATGATGAGTTCGATACGCCTTGGTACAAAAGTTCCGTAGACTTTGCCAGCACTAAAAACTACATCCCGTTCACAATTAACAGTTTTAACAATGGGTTAAAACGTAATGAGATGGCAGATTTGGTTACAAGAATGATAAAAGCCGGAGCCGGTGAAGGAAAAATGAAAGGAATAGCGCTGGCTATTCAAGAAGGAGCAAATGCCTACATGGCCCGTCAGTACAAGATGATTGCCGGAATCGGTGCGGTCATCTTCCTCGTTCTGGGATTCACTCTTGGATGGACCCTCGCCATCGGGTTCCTTGTGGGAGCCGTCCTCTCTGGACTCGCCGGATACATCGGTATGTCCGTCTCTGTTCGTGCGAACGTCCGAACCACAGAAGCCGCAAAAAGTGGCCTCTCTGCGGCACTCGACGTAGCGGTTCGTGGAGGAACAGTAACGGGTCTTCTCGTCGTTGGTCTTGCTCTCATTGGAGTCGCTGGATTCTATGGAGCTACAGGAGATATTCATGCGCTTATCGGACTTGGATTCGGAGGATCATTGATCTCCGTCTTTGCCCGACTCGGAGGAGGAATCTTCACCAAGGCCGCTGACGTTGGTGCGGACCTTGTGGGAAAAACCGAAGCTGGTATTCCTGAGGATGACCCTCGTAACCCAGCGGTTATTGCAGACAACGTTGGAGACAACGTTGGAGACTGTGCAGGAATGGCTGCTGACCTGTTCGAGACCTACGCGGTGACCCTTGTGGCAACAATGGTATTGGGAAATATTTTGTTCCCAAGTTCTGATGTGCTTGTCATGTACCCACTCGCCCTTGGATCAATCGCCATCATTGCCACCATTGTTGGAACCTTTTTTATCAAGCTTGGAAAAAGTCAGAACATCATGGGAGCCCTCTATAAGGGTCTTGCCATGGCCGGAGTCCTTGCAGCTGTCGGATTCTGGTTTGTCACAAATCGATTTGATTTCACCGGAACCAATTTAGATGCCATGAATCTATTTTGGACATCTATCCTCGGACTTGTTATCACCGCTCTTCTTATTATCATTACGGAGTACTACACCGCCACAGAATATAAGCCTGTTCAGAAACTTGCAGAAGCCTCTGAATCAGGACACGGAACAAACATTATTGCGGGACTAGCCCTCTCAATGAAATCAACCGCTCTTCCTGTTCTTACGATCGTTGCGGGAATCTTGATCGCCTACAACCTTGGAGGACTCTACGGAATTGCTGTCGCCGCCGTTGCTATGCTCTCTCTTACCGGAATTGTTGTGGCGATGGACGCCTATGGTCCAATCACGGACAACGCTGGAGGGATTGCGGAAATGGCTGAGCTTCCAGAAGAAGTTCGTGCGGTTACTGACCCGCTTGATGCCGTTGGAAACACCACAAAAGCGGTAACCAAAGCGTACGCGATTGGTTCTGCAGGACTCGCAACCCTCGTCCTTTTTGGAGATTACATTCACACGATTGAAGCCACAGGAGCAACCATTGAATTCAATCTTGTCGATCCAAACGTGATCGCAGGACTCTTCTTGGGAGGACTTGTGACCTACCTCTTTGGTGCCATGGCGATGGAAGCTGTTGGAAAAGCGGCAAGCGCCGTTGTGGAAGAAGTACGACGACAGTTCCGAGAGATTCCAGGGATCATGGATGGAACAGGAAAACCTGAATACGGTAAAGCTGTCGACATCGTAACTGCGCGTGCAATTAAATACATGATTGCTCCTTCACTCCTGGCTGTCCTTGCCCCAATCGTTGTCGGATTTGGGCTCGGAGCCGAAGCACTTGGTGGACTCTTGATTGGTTCGATCATCACAGGACTCTTTGTCGCGATCTCTATGACCACTGGTGGTGGAGCTTGGGACAATGCAAAGAAGTACATTGAGTCTGGAAACTACGGAGGAAAGGGAAGTGACGCACATAAAGCAGCTGTCACAGGAGACACCGTTGGGGATCCATACAAAGACACCGCTGGACCAGCGATCAACCCAATGATCAAAATCTTGAACATTGTTGCCCTCTTGATTGCCGTCTTCATTATCTAGCTCTCAACACACACAAACACCCGTCGCGATTACGACGGGTGTTTTGATTTCAAAAAAAATCGCACAGAACAAAGAAGTTTCACCATCTCTATCGAAAATGATGGATTGACAAACGTCTTTCATTATGGTGAACTGACGTCTGCTCTTTTTAGCAGACAACCCCGTCACATCCGAACCAAGGGAGGCCGAGATGGCCCAGGATTTCTATCTTCGCATACCGGTCCCTGGTGGGGATGCGTATGAATACGTGCGTGTCGACTCGGCACGCATCACACGAGAGCTCATCACACAGCTCTACACGCGTGAACGCAGTCGGCAAGGCCCGCCTCGCTACTTCGCCGTCAGTGGAAGCGGTCACACCAACACAGACCACATGGATCTTGGTCCGTTGCTCGAATCGGTCCATGACCTGCTCCTCTCATACACTCCTGGGTTTCAGGAGCTCGGACCGGTGGGAGAAGAGACCTTGCAGACCTTGTCCGAGGGTCTCACCTTCGAACGTCTGTTCGCCTCTCTCGAGCGTGGTGAGATCACTATCGCAAAGCGTGAATGGGAGGGAATTCTCCATGCACTCCTGGCAGGAACCTTGTCACTGGCAAGTCGCCTTCAGGCAACGGACAACCATGCGAGTAGTGTCTCGGTAGGCATCGAGCAGATCTCTGCCACCTTCGAAGAGAACGAGGCCGCAAGGCTTCGGATCTATGACGCCGTAATTGAAGGGTCGCTCCTGCTTCTCCACACAACCGCCCGTCTCGACACGATCGAGGAAGGACTGAGCGCTCTCGAACAAGAGGTGGATGGGACGATCTCACGGTGGCAGGAACAACTGTCGGCAGATTCCGAACCCTACGCATCCGCCAGAACCTTCTTCGGGGGGTCAGATGGTGACGTGGGATTCAATCTCCAGGCATTTCAGTTCAATCGGAACCCGTCCCTCTATGAGGGAGACGAACCTGACACAATACTCGCACAACTCCATCTTGAAGAGTGCCAAGAGACGCTCACGAGAATTCAAGAAGAGTGGAGACTGCTTCAGGAACGTGTCCACCGGGAAGTCTTCCCGATCCGCGCAACCATCGCAGAACTCTGTGCCGACCTTGGCAAGGGAAGCCGTGCCATCCGTGAGTATCGAAGAGCCTTCGGGGCAACGCACCAGCCTCCGTTTGAGCTCGACGCGTTCCGCGAGAGAATCACTCCTGAACAATTCAAAGCAGGAGGAGAACTCGCAGACGACCACCGTTGGGGACCTTCCACAACCAAGAGTCGCCTCGACTCGCTGTGTTCCCGCATGATCGCACGGCTCGAGAAGCCGGTGCTTCCCTCTGCGGTAGAACGCCTGCTTGACCAGGCAGGACGGTTCCTCACTCAGATGCAGACGGTGGCCGACTCTCCGGCCGGTGACTCAACTCAGAGGGTCTCGTCTCCTTCACCTGAGTCGCCAGCATCCCATTCAACAGAGTCTGACTCAGACGTTGGGAGACCCGAGGCAATCGTCGACCCTCGTCGAGCTCAAGAGATCTACGAGCTGGTAAAGTGTGTGGGATTCGTCCTCACATGCAACCATCATCACTTGGCAGCAACCACCATCCGAGCCATGCTCGACGTACTCCGCTTCATGGGACGAGTCAGCCTCGAAGAGGTGGAACTCTACCGACGTGAACTCTACAAGCTCTCCCGCGCAAGTGGGGAACGTGTCCACACGGACGATGGCAAGCGGGTTTCAACTCTCCGTAAGTCGAGCCAAGCAACCTGGATCGCTTTCGAAACAAGGAAGCAAAAGCGACTCAAGATGACCGTACAAGGAGGCAAGCGCACAGAAGCACTTCTGGCGCGCCACCAGCTGACCACAGAACAAATCAAGGCGGCACACGAAGGCCGTCGCGCGGAGCAAGAGGAGCTCCATCGAAGCCGGAAGGCTTAAACGCAACCTCACCTGAGGAGATCGCAAGACTCCTCTTTTTATTTTACAGAAATTCCCAAATATAAAACCCGTGTCGTCGTAGACACGGGTGGTCGTTGAAGGGCTAGACCCCTTCGATCAGCTCCTGGTAGATCACGAACCCTTCGCGCGTGAGGTCCCGCAAGAGCTGTGGGACATCGCGCGGATCGAGGTCCGCGAGGTTCGTCCCTTCGAGCTCGAACGCCTGGAAGGCGGGGAACTCCTGCGCGAGGGCCAGCAGGAGAAGGTCTCTCTGCGTCCCTGCCTTGAGGGACGCCTTGAATCCCGGCGCTCCGGTGTTGAAGATCACCTGGTGGGGATCCCCACCAACCGCCATGGAGACCAGACGCGCGTCGTCACCGGGCGCGTCGTAGGTGGTCACCATGAAGTGCGTTCCGCGAATGCACAGCGTGTCGAGCTGTCCGACG
>Ga0210005_1002286_pt1 | contig 11310 bp, 16 predicted proteins | sample CryGey02umfilter_3_FD_183961 | JGI IMG/M metagenome (GOLD analysis project Ga0210005, IMG submission 183961) | Groundwater microbial communities from aquifer in Utah, USA - Crystal Geyser 4/9/14 0.2 um filter (SPAdes) (version 3) | ecosystem: Environmental > Aquatic > Deep subsurface >... | reverse complement strand
TAATAAGGAAATCGGTAAGGGTATCGTATGTCCATACCCCTTTCGTTCCCGCGAGCACCGTTTCAATCATCTTCTCCCTGTCCAACTTCTCTCGGAAGCGGGCGCATTGGGGGCATTGCGTCATCTCCCTTTTAGAGCAATCATGCGTTAACAGCGTGGTTACATGATTCCCGCATCTGTTACAGTAATCAACCATTCTCTTCCCCTCCTATTCCTCCGCCGTGATCGTCATGCGGACGGGGGGACTGTCAGGACCCTGGCGTTCCACACAACCTTTGCCCTGTTCGCCGTGTTTGCCCATGGACCTCGCGCTCCGCAGTAATCACAGCGGACGAATGCCTCGTTGTGGTCCTCGTGATGAATGGACCACTCCTTCTCGCCACAGAATGGGCACGATAGTAATGTCATCCTTTCCTCCCCTCTCCGCCGGCGCGGATCAGAAGCCCTTCGTCTGCTTCCGTCGATCGGCAGCCGCGCGCTTCCGTAGCAGCCGAATCTTATTGCGAAGTGATTTGTTTTTCTCGATGAGATTTTTGTTCGCGGCTGCCAGCTTTTCCTCGCCATCACGATGGCGCCACAGGGCTCGGCAAGCGGCCTCGTAAGCATCTTTCGTCGGTCGGTCCATGTCCAGACAGATTCGGCAGGGCCCAGGTTTGACAGTGCCGGCGACAACGGGGCAATCCTTCTCTGACCACTTGCAGCCGTGAATCCGACAGCAATTATTTTTGTGGGCGTCTCCAATTCTCCACCGTGGGGCTATTATTTTCGGCATGGGGATCTCTCCTTTTTTGGCGCCCCCGGGGGGCTCCTTCCCTTACTCCTACGGCTGCGTTTTTCGGTGGCCTACGCATTAGTCCAACCATCGCGGCTTTCCGTAGTTTCTTTAAGATCCCCCCCCGGGTATTGTAAATCCTGGTCTGTTTTGGCAGGGCCAGTACTGCCGGGGGCCATGTTGGTGCGGATTTTTTATACCGCGCATTTCGTTAAGCGATTCCCGGCTGACCGATTTCCCGCGTTTTTGTTCTGCGGTTCCTCTGCCGTGTTATCAACGATAGCCTTCCCCCTTGAAATTAAAGCCCCCGCCGGTTTGTCACGCCCCACCACAGGGCTACCGGACCTATCTCCTTTCGGGTATTCCGACGGGGGCAGAGACATTACCGTGCGACTAGATAGACCATCAGGCTCACCAATATGGCGGCAATTACCGTGGTGGCGTGGTCCCGGGTCTTCTGCCATATAGCATCGAAGTCCTTGACAACGATGGGATTTCTGGATAACTCTCCACGGCCCATGAAGGACAGATCAAGCATTGACCTTCTCCTTCTTCACCCGGGGCTTCCTGGGCATTTTGAACATAGCAAGAACCGCCACGCCGAGTTTCTTTGGATCCGACCCCTCGACAACAATCTCCTTGTCGAGGGTGCTGGCATCGCCAAATTCTCCGACGACGATAAACCCGTTTTCCTTCTTTACGATGTAGATTCTTTCAGGCATTTTGCTTCCTCCCTTTTTTTTGAGAATTAAACATCTTCCCGGTTTTTTTACTTCACCCAGGCGGGCTTGTTCGCGGTCTTCACCCCGGGAATCTCTGCCTGCTTCGGCTCGTCCTTCTTCGGCTCTTCCTTCACCCATGCCGGCTTCGGGCCTCCCGCGGGAGCGCCGGCTTCCGGCTCCGGAGGAAGGGGCTTTCCGGACAGAATGCAGCCATCCGGATCCTCGAACACCCGGTCATACCGCTCGTCGTCCATCGTGACGATTCGCTTGATGGTGTTGTTGAGATACCGCTTGCCGTCCTTCTTGTTCGGGTTTCCCCACTCACAGCCGACGACGACCGGGAAGAGCATGGCGTTGAGATCGGTGAAGCTGTCGATGATACGGGCTTTCGTCGCTTCAGGGCTGGTGTCCTTAGGGCTGATGTGCCGAGCGGCCTCCACCATCGCGCGGAGAAACCGCATGGAAATGGAGATCGCCATTTTGCTCTTGTCGGTGGCCGGCTTGGTAAAACCAAGCATCATATTTTTCCAAATCTTTCTCTCTTTGAACTTCGGCGAAACCACGGTGAATTCGAAGTCCAGGTATTCGTACCCGGACGCCGCCTTGCAAAACAGAGGATTCAACGTGCCTTGCTTCGCGGCTTCCGGCTCGCGGATCTCTGCGACCACCACGACAACGCTGTCCTCTGGAATTGGTCCGGCGCCGCTTACTTGTAGTTCTGCATCGTTAAAGTCAATTCCCATTTCCCTTTCCTCCTTAGAGTAGGTAGCCTTGTTCCTGCATGAACTTGATTGGGTGCTTTTTACCCTTTTTCAGATTGCATTTTGGGCATAGAAGCTGGATGTTGCGGATATAATTTGATCCACCCCGCGACAACGGCACGATGTGGTCTTTGTGGTAGCCCGCCTCGATGCTTTTTTTGCAGACCGCGCAGCGGTATTTTTGGCGGGCAAGTAGCCGCTTAATCTCGTCTGCGGTGTGGCGGCCTTCGGCGCCGCGTCGCCTTGCAGCGCAGTTCGAGCCATCGGCTTTAACCTTTTCCGGGTTTGCTTTTTTCCACATAGCGATGGAGGCGCGGGTCTTATCCGGGTTTGCGGCAGCCCAAGCTGCATTAGCGACTCGCTTCCTTTCCGGGTTTGCCTTCTTCCACTTGGCAACCCTGGCGCGGGCTTTCTCTGCCTTCTCTGGGCTTGCCTTATACTGCACAGCGCTCTCGGCGAGAACCCTTTCCCTGTTTTCCCTGTACCAAGCCGCCTTGGAGACGCGTATGTCCTCTTGGTTGGCTTTCCGATAAGCAGACTTCCTCGCGCGAATTTTTTCCGAGTTGTCAGTCCCCCATTTCCTTTTTTTGGCCCGCGCCTCTTCACGATGGTCTTCTGCGTATGTTTTCATGTACTTGGCGATCTTTTCCTTGTTGGCTTCCCGATACTTTGATCCGTAAACCAAAATCCTTTCTCGATTTTTCTTGTAGTACTCTCTGGCCGCAGCGCGAAGTTCAACCCGATGCGCTTTTTTGTAGGCCGCGTCGGATATTCTTTTTTCTTCCTTCGTCACGCCGCAGGCTCCTTTTTCGTGGCCTCTTCAAGTGCCTTGTGCAGGGCACTGTAGGTCGCATCGTGCCCGATAAATACCTCATCGGGCATCTTCCATCTCGACTTCGCGTCCCAGGCCGGGCGTTCGGAAGTGTAGATGACGCGATCTCCTGTCCCTACGGCCCGGACGCGATCGTTTCCAAAACCCTTGTCCTCTTTTTTCAGTGAAATTTTGTAGGTTAGGAACCAAATAAAGTCTACATATTCCGACCACAATCCCAGCGCTCGCTTATGCAATTTCATTTGATAGCGGTCATAGCTGTCGCTGTCCGGAGGCGTGACCGTCTTTATCTCAGAGTGGGCCAGCAGAAGAATGTCCATTCCCTTGTTGGCACGGAGTGAGTCCAGGCCGCCTAAAATCACCATCCATTGACGACTTGCTTCCGTGTATCCCTTCCCATAACCAAAACTTTCGATGCTGGGTTTTCCGTTGATTCGACAGGTTTCCTCCCACACCAAATTTTCGGCCCAGTCTAAGGAATCAAAAACCAGGGTCCTGTACGAGTGCTCTTCATGAAGTGCGGTGATCGCGTCGATGATGTCTTGGTACGTCCTTACGACCGGGAAGGCGTCTATATCTACAGCTGAAGCGCCGTCTTCGATCGGCAGAAGGATAGGGGATTCGAACGTGGACCCAACCGTGGTTTTCCCGATGCCGGCCACCCCATACATTAAAATTTTCTTTGGGGGGACCACGGCGTTCGCTTTTCGAATGTTTTTAAGTGGCATCGGGCGCCTCCACCAACTTGAATTCGAGTTTTGGGTCGGACGGGGTGACGGTGCGCGCCGGCGCGAAGACCGCCTGGATGTTCTTGGGATAGGCGCCGTACTCCTTCTCGCCGACCTTCCATTCGGCCTTCATCCACTGGAAGGGATCGTCGCCGACCGATTGAATCTTCTGGAACACGCCGAAGAGCTTGTCCTGGTTCCATTTCACCTTCTTGCCGATCGTCTCCGTTACACGGAAACCGTCTCGGGTAATATGAACTGCGCCGAATTCCTTTTCCTGCAGCTTGCGGATCGCCGTCAGGTCTGCGGAAAGGAGATCCACGATCGCCTTGTCCGCTGCCTCCACCTGGGCCAAGATCGGGACGAGGGTTAACTCCAATTCAGCCCTTCGGTTCGTCACCTCCTGTTGTAGAATGGCCTTGCTGTCTAACAACGCTTTCAGTCCCATTCCGTGCCTCCTTTCGCCGTGGCGTTTATAGGTTTTACGCCCTTGGCGATTCTGGTGAGATACGGTATCCTCGGTGTAAAAGGTTGTCAAGAGATTTTTCTTGACATGGAGAAAATTCCTTGTAGGATAGATCCCATGCCTAAATTATATATCTCCCGAAAAACTCGCCAAGCCTTACTGGACGCGGGTTTCCCTCGCGCTTCGATCGCTAACTGGAAGTCTGGACGCCATAAACCTTCTCGGCTGGCGAGGGAGGTAATCACAAGGATCATGGAAGAAAATTCTCGCAAGAGGCGAAAGAATTGATCCTTCGAGGATATCAGACGGGAATGGTCGAACGGGCACAAAAGGCCCTCAAGAAGCATGGCAATACCCTCTGCATGGCGGCCACCGGTGCGGGGAAGACGATCATCCTCTCTGCATTGGCCGGGAAGATAGGCGGGAAAACTCTTATCATACAACACCGTCAAGAGCTCATCCAGCAGAACATCGGCAAGTTCCAGCAGGTCAATCCCGCGTGGCACCTGTCGCTGTTCGACGCCTCTACGAAATCATGGAACGGCGATGCGGTTTTTGCGATGCAACAGACTCTCTGCCGGCACACCGACGACATGCCGGCGTTTGACCATGTAATTACCGACGAGGTTCACCATATCGTTTCGCCGACGTACCGGCGCATTATCGACACAGCCAAGAAACGAAACCCCAGGATGATGCTGTCCGGCTTCACGGCTACCCCGGAGCGCGCTGACCGGAAAACACTGCGCGCCTACTTCGACAACGTGGCCGATCGGATCACCATCGGGGAGCTCGTTGCCCTGGGCTTCCTCGTCCCGCCGAAGGCGTTCATCGTGGATATCGGCGTCCGGGAACGGCTCGACGCCATCAAGGTCCCCTCCGCGTTTGGCGATCAATCCGAAGTCGCCGACGTCCTGAACACGGTTCCCATCAACCAGGAGATCGTCCGTCATTGGACGGAGAAAGCCGAAGGCCGGCAGACGATCGTATTTTGCTCCACGGTGAAACACGCGTATGACGTCTGCAAGGCGTTCACCGAGAAAAACATCCGGGCCGAAGTGGTAACTGGGGAGACACCGGACGATGAGAGAAGGGCGCTCCTGGCGCGGTTCGATCGTCGGATCACCCGAGTCGTCTTGAATGTCGCCGTGCTCACGGAAGGGTACGACAACCAGGTGTGCTCCTGCATCATCCTCCTTCGCCAATGCTCGAGTAAAAGCCCTCTGATCCAGATGGCCGGCCGGGGGCTGCGCACGGTGGACCCGGAGCGATACCCCGGGGTGGTGAAGAAGGATTGCGTCATCCTCGATTTCGGAACGTCGATCCTCATCCATGGGGATCTCGACGCCGGCGACGGAATGCACAAGGAGCGTCCCAAGATCGAAGGGGAGGCCGCCGAAAAGACCTGTCCATCGGAACCCTCCGACGTCTATATCTGGCCCGACAGAGACGGCAACATAGGCTGTGGGGCCCGGATCCCCGCGGGATTCAAGACGTGCCCACTGTGCTCTTTCCGCTTTGAGAAGGAAAAAGAGCTGGCGCCCGAAGAAGTGAACATGATGGAATTTTCGCTCATCAACAAATCGCCGTTCCGCTGGGTGAATCTGTTCGACAGCGAAAACCTGATGATGGCGACGGGGTTCTCGGCCTGGGCCGGCATCTTCTCCACAGACGGCGAAACATGGACCGCCCTCGGCAAACTGGCCCTCGAGAAGCCGGTTCACAAGCTGGCCGTCACCGGCAGGATCCAAGCTCTCGCCGCGGCTGACGACTTTTTGCGCCGACATGAAACAGAAGACGCAGCGAAGAAGGGGAGAGGCTGGCTGAATCAGCCGGCGACCGCGAAGCAACTCGGGCTGTTGCGAAGCCTCGGGTACGACGTGCCGGCTGACCCCCTCGGGCAATCGCCGTACACCAAATACTCCGCATCGTGTCATTCGGCGTTTTCGTTTAACCGACATTCCATTGAGCGGGCGTTAGGGGTGTAACAACAAACCACCAAGAAAGGGGAAAGAAATGGAAAACAAGGAAAAAGCAAAGCCGGCGCAGAAAGGAGAATTCAGCATCAGGTATCAAGAAATTGATGTTCTGCTGGAAACGACGACCAGGATGTACGGGGGGATGCCACAAAGCGAGGACCTTCTCCGAGCATGGATCGAGGCGAAGGGGCCCATCCCAGAGGAAACCCTGGAAGAGAAAATCGATGCAATCACGCCGGGCGAATTGGACGAGAAGGTGGAGCTGTCTTCCACCGGATTCCGGTCCGACAAAGACGGGATTTTTATTCGAGACTTCATGGTCAAGCAGATGATGAAGGAATCCGCAACGGCAGTCGGCCTCCTGAAAAAGAAGATCGGCACGAAAACCAACCTCACCATCGGGCTTGTCGTGAAACCGGAGCGAATTCGACTGGCGTCTTTACAGGGGAACGACGGGAAGCCGGACGGATACGAGGAATTCCAGGGCCGCGTTCGAACCCCGATGGGGCCACGCTCCGTTCTCTCGAGGAAGGCGTACTTCGAGCCGGGGCTACAGATTGGTTTCTTGATAAAAATGCTTCTTGGGGGAAAGCTGACGGTGGAAGACGTTCGGGCCCTCCTGGATCACGCCGGCGAATTCGTTGGCGTTGGGTCGGCGCGATCGAGAGAGGCGGGAAAATTTAAGGTCGTGAGGTTCGAGGCGAGATAGGGCGGCATGACTCCTCGAGGCAAGACGACGCGGCAAAATCAGACAACACGAAGTGGCGAAACTAAACCAAATACTACAGGACAAGGCGGCAAGACGACATGGGGTGTTATCTCATCGGACCCGGCATCGCGGCAGGACGCCACGCCATTGGATGCGACGCCGCGGCTGCACTCTGCATGATGAGGCGGCGAGACGCCATCGGGCAAAAACAAGGCGGCTGTATATCACGACACAAGACCCTAGGAGACGTGGCGGCAGAACTCGACTCGACTCAGCTCAATTCGACACAGTGGCCTGATCGGATGACACGGTACGAGCCATCACGAAGCGGCAGAACCCGATGCTTCTCTACACGATCCAGCGGCGGGACCGGACTTCACAAAGTAGGACGATGCGGCTGAACAGGACACGACTCTACTGCACGCTACAAAGCGGCGAAACCCGACCACACACCACAAAGCGGCGGGACCCGACTGGACGGGATAGGATCCAACGAGGCCGAGCGGCACGACCTGACGACACCGAACTAAACGAAGCTTAGATTTAAGAAGGAGCAACCCATGTGTGATTCCTGCGAATGGTCTGAAGCTCTCGAGGAATTAGACGATCTCTGCGAGGGCAGCGACTACGAATGGGCAAACGACACGCTGTCGGGGATCGCGGATTGGGTTGAAGAGAAACACCACATCACCGACAAGCAACTCACGGCGATCGAAAATATTAAGCGCGCGGTGGAAAACAGGTGAACGTAAAGCAAGACTAGGGGGTATCTCCTTTGATCGACTTGAATAGCGCCAGTTCTTTTTCGGACAGGGTGAATTTCTTCATCGACGCCGCCATTGATGCACAGCAAGACGAGAGGCGAACCTATCTCGGGGCGTCATTCTGCGGCGAGTCTTGCGAGAGAAAAACCCAATACATGTACCTGGCGGCGCAGGACCAGATTGAGCGCCAGAAGTTCCCCGCCAGGGTAAAACGAATCTTCGAGCGTGGGCATGTGTTCGAGGCGATGTGCCGGAAGTGGCTATCCGACGCCGGCTTCGTGTTCGGTAAACCCGGCCCGGGGTTTTCTGATTTTGATGGAAGATTTCTCGGACACGAGGACGGAGTGATTTGCGGATGGGATCCGCGCCTCGGTGGGGATACCTGCCCTGTGGCGCTTCCTGCTGTGTGGGAACATAAGGCCATGAAAGACGACCAATGGAAGAAGCTGCAGAAGGAAAAACTCAAGAAGTTTTCTTCCACGTACTACGGTCAGGTAACAATGGAAATGCACTACATGAAGGTGCTGCGGACGCTGTTTTCGGCGACCAACGCGAACACCCTGGAAATCTATCACGAGATGATTCCTTACGATGCGGCCGAAGCGGAGAGGATCCGCGCCAAGGTCGCCCGGGTGTTCACGGCCACCAAGCTCGGGGAGCTCCTGCCGCGGTGCACCACGGATCCAGCGTTCTACATCTGCGTCTACTGCCCGTTCCGGAAACCGTGCTGGGCGTGATGATCGATTTCAACAAGGCCGGCAGGGAACCCCGCCCACCGTTGCCACTCCCGGACGACGACTACGGGCTCGAGGAAGTCCTCGAGGCGCCGCCTCCTAATTGGGCGCAACCGAAGCAAACCGCGAAAGCGGCCAAACCGGCAGAACCGATGCTGGTCGACGTCAATAACTTGACCCTCACCGAGCCGGCCTTCCTGGTAGAAGATGCCATCGAAACCCCCTGCACTGGCATGATCTTCGGCGCCAGCGGATCCGGCAAAAGCTTCTTCGTCCTCGATCTGTCCCTCTGCTGCGCCGCAGGGACCTCCTGGCTGGGTAAAACGGTGAAGGAAGGACCTGTCATCTACCTGTGCGGCGAGGGCCGTCACGCGGTCCCACGGCGCGTAGCAGCGTGGAAATCAGTACACGGCGCCATTCCCAACGGCCGATTCCTGATGTCCAACCGCCGTGTTCAATTCGATCCCGACACCATCCTCGAAATGCTGTGCGAAATCAACAAACTGGCGGCTATGGGCGAAATGCCGGTCCTGATCGTCATCGACACCATGGCCCGGGCCCTGCCGGGAGATTGCGACGAGAACAGCGCGAAGGACACCATGGCGTTTGTCGATATGTGCGACCGGCTACAGGCCCAATACAACTGCGTGGTGCTCATCATCCACCACACCGGACACGCCGAAGGATCCAAGAACCGGGCCCGGGGATCGTCGGCGCTTAAAGGCGCCATGGACCTCGAGATCCTGCTGACCGGGAGCGTAATCCAATGGGAGAAAACCAAGGACTCGGAACCCCATCTCCCTATCAAATATGAGCTCGTCAAAACCTCCTACGGCGACGGGCCCAGGGATAACTCCTGCACTATGAAATACGACCTCGGCTACGACCCCACCACCGAAAACATGACCAAGCCGGCCAAAATCGGCGCCGAAATCCTCTCCATCCTCTGCCATAAACTCGGCACCGTCCGAATCCCCGAAGAAGTATGGAGAGAAGAATTCTTCTCCGAATACGGGGGAAACGCAGCCACAAAAAGACAGGCGTTCGGACGAGCGAAAAACGACCTCGAAAAAATCAAATACATCAAAATCAAGGGAAACACCATCCACGTCAAGACCGTCGAAATCCAGGACGACGCCATCACGCAGGCGATGTTTGGACACCTGCTGAATGAAGAAAAATCGTGAACATGTATCCACCAATGTCGATCCCGGTAAACAGGAATCCAATAATAGAACACAACAAATCCAATACCTTACAAGGCGTGACAAGCGTGACAAGAAAATCTTGTCACGCATCTAAACTACATCAACACAACAACTTACGGCTTAATGATAAAACTTACATCAAAAACCATCAATCTATCCACATGTTAATGAATTCCCAATTTCCATAAGCGTGACAAGGTGTGACAAAAAAATAACGAGGGGAATTATGAGGAAAACAGTATTCAATCCAGAGGGTTACATACCAAGCGTGACAAGCGTGACAAAGCGTGACAAGCGTGACTTGTCACACTTGGACAGCAGCGTGACAAACGTGACAACACCCCCCGTAGGGGGGTTGTCATGTCACGCCTGCCCCGGGGCTGTTCCGGAAGGGGATAAACCATGACCCAACGATGCTGCTCTCGAGGACACACCGACAAGCCCATCAGCGGAGTCTGCCCGGCTTGTCTCCTGATCGCCGAGGGAAACGCCGACCAACTCAAACATCTTCGGTCCGAAGTTCTTGCCTACCTCGACGGCTACACCGGCCGAGGGGTCCGGTCCGAAGGACTGGCCCTCGCCCGGCTGCGAAAGACGGTCGACCGATGAAGATCCTCTTGGCCATCCGTACAGAGTCCGAGGCAAACCTCCGGGAAAACTGGCACGTCAAAGCCAAGCGCGTTCGAATGCAACGACAGATCACCCGCGTCATGGTCGGGCAATGCCGGAAGGACTGGCGAGACGACCTCCCCGGCACTACCCATGTGATTACCCTCACCCGAATCGCACCCCGACCCCTCGACACCGACAACCTCGCCCGATCGTTCAAGGCGATCCGCGACGGAATCGCAGACACCCTCGAAATCGACGACGGCTCCAAACGGCTCACGTGGAATTATGGACAGGAAAAAGGCCCCCCGAAACAGTACGCGGTACGAATCGAAATCCAAACGAACGGCGACAGCCGCGAAGGGAGACGTTCTTGAATCCACCAATCAGTGAGACAACCCTGGTGATCGGGATGTTGATTGCGTTTATGGCCGGCATCATCCTTGGCTATGCCTTCAAATACCGGGAACACGAAAGGGAAATCAAGGCGATCCTGAATCTCACTCGCCCGAAACGACGGGAAGTGATCGTGCAAGCAGAAACGGAAAGGACCCCGAAGGGCCCCCCCGCTCGACCTGTGCCAACAGATCAATTGTTCATCTAACTCTCTTCGTGGCCACTCTCCACCGGCGTTCTTGACTCAACCGGGAGAATCAGGACGTTCTTGATTACGAGCTGGCGGATGAACGCCGTCACCGATAACCCCCCACGGTCGGCTTGCTTGTGCAACGCCGCCAGCTCTACATCGTTTAGCGCCGTCTGTACAATATGTGGCCGCTTCAGGGTCGGCTTCATTTCTCCTCCTCGTTCTTGATTCCATCGTTGTTTTTCCTCACGGCTATATTCCAAGGCTCCCGGAACTTCCCGCGAAATCGGGCGGCTCCTGAATATGAAACACTCGCGTCACTCCAACCCGGCGGACAACACCACCGGCACAGCCAGACCGGAGTGCATCGGCACCTCGGATCAGCGATCCCGGAGAATTTCGGCGTCTCCCGTTCTTGACTCATCGCACCCCCCTTCCCT
>Ga0210005_1002281_pt1 | contig 11325 bp, 10 predicted proteins | sample CryGey02umfilter_3_FD_183961 | JGI IMG/M metagenome (GOLD analysis project Ga0210005, IMG submission 183961) | Groundwater microbial communities from aquifer in Utah, USA - Crystal Geyser 4/9/14 0.2 um filter (SPAdes) (version 3) | ecosystem: Environmental > Aquatic > Deep subsurface >... | reverse complement strand
CGCCAGAAGCGGACAAGCAATTTACGCTTTGGCGCCCATGGCCGGAGTGACGGATTCGGCTTTTCGCCAAATCTGTAAATCGTTCGGCGCGGACGTGGTTTATAGCGAAATGGTAAGCGCCGCTGGGCTAGTTTATAATTCCCGGAAAACTTTGGAATTAATGGAATTTGATAAAGCCGAACGGCCGTTTGTGGTCCAGCTTTTTGGCGCTAAGCCCGAGCATTTCGCTAATGCCGCTAAATTGATAAGCAAAAAAATAAAGCCGGACGGTATTGATATAAATTTCGGCTGCCCGGCAAAAAAAGTGGCCAAACAAGGCGCGGGCGCGGCGCTGATGAACGATATAAAACTGGCGCGCGAGATTATCAAAGCGGCAATAAAAAATACCAGCCTGCCCGTGTCCATAAAAATTCGCGCTAAAGTCGGAGCCACCAGCGCCATGGAATTTTTGCGCGCGGTGAAAGATTTGCCCATTGCCGCCGTGATGATTCACGGCCGGAGCCTTAAGCAAGGCCATAGCGGCGCGGTTGACTGGAAAATAATTAAACAGGCGCGGCCTTTGGTGAAAGGCGTGCTTTTGGCAAACGGCGGAGTTAAAGATAAGACAAGCGCGGATGAAATAATAAAAAAAACCCGCGCGGACGGCGTGGGCATCGGCCAGGCGGCGCTCGGGCGGCCGTGGGTTTTTAAAGATGTAAAATCCCCCCAACCCCCTTTGTTAAAGGGGGAAGAAGAAATATTTAAAATAATATTAAAGCATGCCAAGTTGGTGAATAAATTAAAAGGCCAGCCGGGGATAATTGAAATGCGCAAGCATTTGTGCTGGTATGTCAGCGGGCTGCCTGGAGCTAAAAAATTAAGAGAGAAATTGGTGAAAGCGGAAAGCGTAGAAGATATTATAGCCATCTTTTCTTTTTAAACAGAAGAATCATAAATAGCCCGACCAGGCCCATGATGCCCGCCACCAGCCAAAAACCATTTTGATAATTCAACAGAGGCATGCCGTTGTCAATTTTTATGCTGAAAATCGCCGCGACCAGCGACATGGAAGAAAAAGTCACGTAAAAAATTGTCAGCATTTTCATGGCGTTGCTTAATTGGCGGTTAGCCATTGATTCGTAGGAGTCATAAACGATCTCTACCATCTCCCGCTGATTTTCCATGGTCTCCCAGATATTCTTACTTTGCTCAATCAATTCGCCGTAATATTTTTTTAAATGCTCTTTGGGGATGATGCTTGATTCCATGGCCATCAGGCGCTTAATAATATTTTTATGGTTCTGCATTATTTTTCTCATGTTCAATAAATTATGGCGCAGAATTAAAATCAAATCAGCGGATTTTTTCTGGTTATCGCTTAAAAGAGTTTTTTCCGCTTGGCTGATGGCTAAGCTGTTATTGTCCAAAAGCACGTAGCTATAGTCTTGGAGTTTTTTTAAAATTTCATAAAGTAAAATCGCCGACGATTCAAATTCGTACGATAGTAAAGAATTGCCGTCTTTTTTGCAAAAGTTAAAAAAATCATTCAGGACGCTAAAGGGCCGGCCGGGCAGAGTGATTAAAAGGCCGTGGCTGATGAAGAAATCTACTTCCGCGGCCGCGATTCGACCGCTGGCGGTTTCCAAGACGGGGAAATGCAGAATCATAAAAACATAGTTTTCACTCCGGCTAATCATGGGTCTTTGCGAATTGGCGTTGGCCGAAGCGGCCCTTAGATGCGGCAATTGGAAATTATATTTTTTTCTTAAATACTCAATTTCCGCCTTGCCGGCGTCGTTAATATTTATCCAGTCAATCGCCTGGGTTTTTTGCGGATTGGAAATTATAACCTGCTGGATGTTTTTGGAAATTTTTTTGAAGTTGGACATTGGAGATGTGGATAAGAGATTTAGTTGGTTATATTATAGCATAATTATTTATTATTGTCATTGCGAGTTTTTGAAAAAAAACGAAGCAATCTCAGGTTCGTAGCGCTTAACCAGAGATTGCCGCGTCGCTGACGCTCCTCGCAATGACAAGAAATTTAAAGTATTTTTATTTTTGTGATTTTATGTTATAATATTAGCACTTAGAGAAAAGTAATTTTTTTAATTTTATGGCTGATATCAAGCCGGCTAAATTAGCGAAAAGCCTGGAGTCTTTGAGCGAGAAACTCCCGCCGTCAGCTGGCGAAAATTTACCGGAAAGGCTGGAGCGGGCGGCTAAAGAGGCGGGCGAACAAGTAAAAAACATCGAACAAACCAGAAAAGCGGTGATTGATGAAATTATCCAGACGGAAAAACAGGCGCCGGCGGTTGTCAGCCAGGCCGGCGGACTATTGGCGGCGCAAGCCAGGCGGCAAAAGCAGATTGAAAACGTTTTGGCCAAGGGCCTAACAGAGGTTTATTTGAATTTGGCGCCGGCGCAACGCCAAGAATTTAAACGAGCCGGCGAAGCCACCGCCAGAAAAATTAACCAGCTGCTCCTCCAGACGAAAATAAACATTGGCAAGATTATTAAATTGATAAAAAAGTGGCTGTTGCTCATACCGGGAGTGAATAAATATTTTTTGGAGCAGGAAGCCAAGATTAAAGCGGATGAGATTGTAAAAATGAAAAATGAAACTTAAGATGACACTTAAGATGACAATTATAATTCGTGAGATTGCTTCGCCCCGACCAAAGCGTCGGGGCTCGCAATGACAGATGTTTTTATGGACTACGGCTTGTCAGAACAAAATACCCAAGTTATTCATAACTGGAATTTAAGCATCAGCTTGGACGGCTGGCTGATTTATTTGGCCACGGCTTTGGTTGGCGTGGCCCTGATTTTTATCGCGCGGAAAATTGTTCTGCTTTGGGCGCTTAATTCAAAATACCATGAGCACGCCATTTATCTTTTGCGCGTGCCCAAGGAGAAGCCTAATGAAAGAGACCAGCCGGCTAACGCCAATTATCTGCAGAATTTGCGCGAGAAGCTGGCCCGGGCCGAAACTATTTTTAAGGCCATCGGCGGCCTGCGCGCGCAAAGATGGCAGAAAGATTTCTCCTGGCTCTTAGGCCGCAATGACCATTTTTCCTTTGAAATCGTGGCTGGAAGCAAGCTGATTTCTTTTTACGTGGTGGCGCCCAAGGCCCAGGGCCGCTACTTGGAGCAGCAAATTCAGGCGTTTTATCCGGAAGCGGTTTTGGAAGAAGTGGAAGATTATAATATTTTTTTCCCGCGCGGCCAGACCGTGGCCGGATTTTTGCGTACCAAACGCAGTTTTATTTTTCCCCTGAAAACCTACAACAAAATGGAAGCCGACCCGATGGAAGCTTTGGTTAACGTTATGTCCAAGCTGGGGCCGAACGAAAGCCTGGCCATCCAGTATATCGCGAGGAGCGCCCAGCCGGGCTGGCACCGCCAGTCAAACCGCGTGGTTTCGGCAGTGAGCCAAGGCAAAAAGTTGTCCGAGGCTTTGGGCTATAATTTTTTCACTAAAACTTTGTCCTGGCTGGGCGAGTTGGTCAAGACCGCCAAACCCGAGGCCGCCGGCCAGCTGCCGGAAAAAGAAAACCGGCTCACCGCCATGGAGCAGGAGGTTTTGAAACTGATTGAAGAAAAAAATTCCAAAGCCGGGCTGGACGTCAATATCCGCCTGGTGGCCAACGCCAGCGACCGCAGCCGCGCCCGAGTCTATCTAAATAATTTGTTAAGCGCTTTCAGCCAGTATAATTATTACCAGTACGGCAATGTTTTTTCCAATAAAACTTCTTTTTTAAATAAATTCGTCCAGAAATTTTTAATCAGGGATTTCATCTACCGCCGCTTTAAGCCGGGTATTAGCTTTTTACTTAATACCGAAGAGCTGGCCGGCCTGTTTCATCCGCCGTTGGCCGAAACCGAGACGCCGAATATTTTATGGCTGGCGGCCAAATACGCCCCGGCGCCGGCCAACTTGCCGGAGGAGGGCATAATTTTAGGAAAAAATATTTACCGCGACGTAGTTAAAGACGTTAAAATGAAGCGCGAGGACCGGCGCCGCCACACTTATATTATCGGCAAATCCGGCGTGGGCAAATCGGTTTTATTGGCCGCCATGGCGGTTCAGGATATCATCAATGGCGAAGGCGTCTGCGTGATTGACCCGCACGGCGACTTAATCAGCGACATCATCGGCCGCGTGCCGCCGGAGCGGGCCGAGGACGTAATTTTATTCGCCCCGGCCGACACCGCGCGGCCGCTGGCCTTAAATTTACTCGAATTTGACCCGCGCTACCCGGAGCAGAAAACTTTTGTCATCAACGAGATGATTAAAATTTTTGACAAGCTTTACGACCTGAAAGCCACCGGCGGGCCGATTTTTGAACAGTACATAAGAAACGCCATGCTTCTGGTCATGAGCCATCCGGAGAGCGGCTCGACCTTAATGGAAATACCAAAAGTTTTAGCCGACCCGGCGTTTAGGAAAATGAAATTGGAAAAATGCGCCGACCCGACCGTGGTGGATTTCTGGCGCAAAGAAGCGGAGAAAGCCGGCGGCGAAGCGGCTTTGGCCAATGTCGTGCCCTATATTACCTCCAAGCTCACCAGTTTTATTTCCAACGATACCATGCGGCCGATTATCGCCCAGCAGACCAGTTCGTTTAATCTGCGCGACATCATGGACACAAAAAAAATTCTTTTGGTTGATTTGTCCAAAGGCCTGATCGGCGAGATGAACGCGCATTTATTGGGCATGATTTTAGTGGGTAAAATTTTAATGTCCGCCTTGTCGCGCACCGACGAGCCGGCCGAAAAACGGCTGGATTTTTATCTGTACATTGACGAGTTTCAAAATTTCACCACCGATTCGGTTAATTCAATTTTAAGCGAGGCCAGAAAATATAATTTAAACCTGATTATCGCCCACCAATACCTGGGCCAATTAGTCAAAGGCCAGGACACCTCCATTAAAAACGCGGTCTTCGGCAACGTCGGCACTTGGCTGTTATTTAAAATCGGCTCGGAAGACGCCGAAGTCATGGCCAAAGAATTCGCGCCGGTCTTTAACCAGTATGACTTAATCAATATTGAAAAATACACGGCTTACGTGAAACTATTGATTGACAATACGGCCTCGCGTCCCTTTTCCATGTCCGCCATTTGGCCCCTGCCCGGTATCAAGCGGGAAGATATGCCAGCCAAAATAAAATCTTTAAGCCGGCTTAAATACGGCCAAGACCGGAACATAATTGAAGCCGAGATTATGCGGCGGGCCGGCGCGGTTTAACCGCACTTTACAAATCAGGGGTTTTTGGGTAAGATTGTGGCAAATAAAGCTAAATGTCATTGCGAGCCACGTACTCGTGGCGAAGCAATCTCAGGTATGGTAAGTTTTTAACGCTCCTCGCAATGACAGATAAAAATAATAATTTTAAAAAAACAAATTTATGCCAAACCAAAATAAAAACCTAAACGACGACTTGGCTTCAGTGGCCGACAAAGAATATTTAAATACGGATAAAGGCAAAGCGCCGGCCAAAGACGAGGCCGTGAGCCTGCCCAAATCAAAAATGATTTTGGCCAGAAAGCTGCTTAACAACATTAAAGAAAATAATGAGCGCTTGCTCGGGCTTTTGGCCGGCTGCTTAAGCGCCGAAGACGAGGCCGCCATCTCGATCGGCCAAATTAGCGACGAGAGTTTCGCGCCCACGGAAGATTTAGGCGAATTAAGAATCATTGAAGGCGTCTTTGACGGCGAGAACATGATCGGGCCGGACGGCAAGCAATACAGCGTGCCGGCCAACTACGCCAGTAAGTCAAAGCTGGTGGAAGGCGACATTTTAAAACTGACCATTACCGGAAGCGGCACCTTTGTTTATAAGCAAATCGGGCCGATTGAACGGGCGCGCGTGGTCGGGGCGCTGGAGCGCGGCGCCGCGGGCGAATATTTCGCGCTTTCAGACGGCAAAAAATGGCGGCTGTTAACCGCTTCGGTAACCTATTATAAAGGCGAAGCCGGCGACGAAGTGGTAATTTTAGTGCCGAAGAACGGCGAGTCAAAATGGGCGGCGGTGGAGAATATCGTGCGGAAGAGCGAATAGAAAAAAAATAAAAAAACGTAAAAACAAGAAAACAAAGGGGATGGTTTTTGGTCATCTTTTCGTTTTATAATCTTATTTGCTTTATTTTTAAAATATTATGGCAACTTTATATCGAAAATACCGCCCGCAGAATTTTACCGAAGTGGTGGGGCAAAATCACATAAAAATAACTTTGGAGCAGGAGATTAAGTCCGGCAAAATCGCCCATGCTTATCTTTTTTGCGGTCCGCGCGCGGTGGGAAAAACCACTCTGGCCCGGGTCCTGGCCAAAGCCGTCAACTGCGCCAAACGGAAAAGCAATTCGGCCGACCCATGCAATAATTGTCCCAGTTGCCGGGAAATCACCGGGGGCCGCGCTTTGGATATCATTGAAATTGACGCCGCTTCCAATACCGGCGTGGATAACGTGCGCGACAACATCATCGCCAACGCCCTGGTGGCGCCGGCCCGCCTACCTTATAAAGTTTTTATCATTGACGAAGTGCACATGCTGTCCATTTCGGCTTTTAACGCGCTACTCAAATTAATTGAAGAGCCGCCCCAAAGAGTGATTTTCATTTTATGCACCACCGAAGTCCATAAAGTGCCGGCCACCATCATTTCGCGCTGCCAGCGTTTTGATTTTAAGCGCATCAGCGTCAAAAACGTGGTCAAAAAATTAAGCTACATCGTTCAGGCGGAAAAAGTTAAAGTCAGCAAAGAAATTTTAGAGGCCATCGCCCGCCAGGCCGACGGCCATATGCGCGACGCCGAGAGCCTCTTGGGGCAGATTATCGCCATCGGCGGCGCGGAAATCACGCCGGAAGAAGCCGACTTGGTAATCCCGCGCTCGGCCATCAATGAGAGTCTGGCCCTGATCGGTTTTTTAATCAAAAAAGACGCGGCCGGCGGCATCAGATTAGTCAACCAGCTAATGGACGAAGGCGTTGATTTAAAAATCTTCGTTAAGGACACGATTGAAATTTTAAGGAAATTGCTGCTCATGAAAATCAGCCCGGCCTTGGTGGAAAAATTGGCTTTGGAAATGGGTGAGACCATTGAATTAAAAATAAACCAGCTGGCGGCCGATTTAAGCGCGGAGCAGGTTCTTAAATTAATGGAGAAGTTTATCAAAGTGAGCTTAGAGCTCAAAACCGACTTTATCCAGCAATTGTCTTTAGAAGTGGCCATCGCCGAAATTTGCACCGCGCCGGCTTTAGTCAAAAGTCCGGCCGGCCCGAGGTTCGCGGCTTATCGGAGCAATCCGGCGCCGCTTAAGGCGGTTGGCGAGGCGGTTAATCTGACCGCTGGCCAGATTGCGGAAAAATGGAACGAAGTTTTAGCCAAAGTCAAGCAGTATAATCATTCCTTGTCTTTCATTTTGCGCGTCTGCCAGCCGCGCGAACTGGTGGGCAACCAACTTTGCCTGGCTTTTAAATATAAATTTCATAAAGACCGCGTCAGCGAGACGGCCATAAAAAATATCGTGGAAAAAGTCATGCGCGAGGTTTACGGCGCGGCCATTGAGATTCAAGCCGTGGTGGATGAAAATTTGGAAGTGGCGGCCAATAAATTGGTGTCGGACGAACCCCTGGATTTAAAAAAATCGCCGGCCGAGCCGGGCGAGCAGAGCAAAATGATTGATAATCTGCTAAAGACGTTCGGCGGGAAGGTGGTGAGTTAAAATAATATTCCGAGGTCGTCCAATGGTAAGACATCGCCCTCTGGAGGCGAGTATCTTGGTTCGAATCCAAGCCTCGGAGCCAGTTTGAAAACGCCTGCCTTCGGCAAGCAAGCGCCCACTCAAATTCAGCTAAAAATCCAAACTTTTTGCCTTGCCAGCCAAAAGCAAACCTTTCTTTTTTTATGCCAATTCATCAACTGCAGACATCACCCCTTGACATTTATAACTATTCTAATTTTGAATATTCTTAATTTGAATATATCATATTAGGGTTCATTAAATTAATATGACTAAAGCAATATATTTAAAGGAATATAGGCAGATTGCTGAAAAATTAAAAAAAGCCAGGATAGAATCTGGCTTGACTCAAGAGATAGCGGCCGAAAAAATTAAAAAGCCACAGTCTTATATTTCAAAAGTTGAACAAGGAGAACAGAGAATTGATATTATTGAATTACAACACTTTGCGAGTTTATTTAATGATTTTAAATAATCAGAAGCGATTAATTTCAAAGCAAAATGGCCATTATCTTGGCGTCCGCCGCTTAAATCAATTGTTTTAATTTCTTTACTATAAATTTTATCTAAATATTCGTTATATTTAGAGGCAGTTGGCTCTGGCATTTTTGTTAAATTTATAGCTTTTTCGTCTAAAGCTAAAATCAGATTATTTAATTTGTCATATTCAATACTGCCGGAATAACCGGAATAAAAAATATAAATTAATTCATTTAGATCGGTTGTCGCGCGCTTAATCATGATATTAATTTTTTAATTTGTTACCGCCGTGAAATTTCGCGTGTATGTTTTTTAGCTGCTGGTTGGTAACATGAGTATATATCTGCGTGGTTATAATATTTTTATGGCCTAAAAATTCTTGAACCATTCTTAAATCAACGCCTTGAGTTAATAAATCAGTGGCATAGGAATGTCTTATGGTATGCGGAGTCGCCATTACCGGCAACCCCGCTATTTTTATGTATTTTTTTACAATATCTTCAATGCTTTTGGTTGTTAAGCGCCTCGAAGCGTCTTTACCGGCCGCGCCTCGCTTATAGTTTATAAATAACGCTTCGTCAAAATCGGCTCGTTTATCTAAGTATTTTTTTAACCACGAGGTGGCCCTTTCTGAAAAATATATGGTTCTTATTTTTTCGCCTTTACCAACCACGGAAATTTCCAGACTTTTTACAATATCTTTTATCTTAATTTGCTCGCGATTTAAGCTAACCAGCTCGGCTACGCGCAAACCCGTGGAAAAGAGGCATTCCAAAATAGCCCGGTCGCGCAGGCCGATAATTTTTTCCGTGTCCGGCGTCAGCAGCAATCTTTCCATTTGTTCAAGGTTTAAAAATTTTATTTCTTTGTCTGCTTTATCTTTAGCCAGTTTGATCTGGGTAGGGGATAGAGAAGCTATTTTTTTTTCTATAAAGAATTCCAGTAAACTGCGTAAAGCTATTAAATAATAATTTTGCGTAGTTTTTTTTAGTAATTTTTTGGTTTTAGGATTCGCATGCCGCGATAAGTAAACCCGGTATTGCCAAATATGGTCAGTAGTAAGCTTTTGGGGCTTAAGTTCTTCCAGGCTATTAGATTTAAGCCAATTAAAAAATTTGTTTAAAAATCTTTTGTAATTTTCTTGAGTTTTGTTTGATAAACCCTTCTCAATTTCTGAATAATCGAGAAAATCGTTTAAATATTTTATTATCGATTTATTGTTAGCCATAACTTCTTAATATAAGAGAGTGGAGCAGTATATTAAATAATTGAAGGTAATATCACTTCGCATAATATAGATTAATAAACGTATTATACCATATTTAAAATAATATGCAAATATTGGCTTTCTCAACTAACTAACTTATTACCATGCCGAGCAAATTAATTTGCGGCGTGAATAATAAGATTACCTTTAGAAGCAACAGGAATAATAAAATAATTACCATAATAAAGACGATTATTCCCAAAACGAACAGGGTTTTAAAAATTCTTTCCATAAATATTATTTTATGTAAATATTATTGCCGAACCGCAAATCAATATATTCTCTGGTTTTAAAATTATCTTTAAGTTTTTCTTTAATGACTAAATCAAGCTCGGCCGCCTGCTGGCTGATGGCCGCCGTGATGTTAAAAAATATTTTCGGTCCGCCTAAAACCGCCATTTTTACGGTGTTGACGTTGTTGTCGATAATGAATTTCTCAATTTCCAGACCATGTTTTTGCTCTTTAAATTCCCCAAACAGCTCGATAACATAATCCAGGGCGGCCTGGCTGATGTTGGTCTGGCGCTCTTTCAGATTAAGCGAGGTTAAATTTTCAATTAACGGCAGGCTCTGGCGGTTGATATTTAAAGGGTCAACCTGGTTGATAATTTTACCCACATCATCAAGATAATAATATTTGCCCGCTTCCAGCCAGACCGCGACTTGCCTTTTTTCGTGAAGATTTATGGCTAAGGTATGGAATAATTTTCTTTTAACGGTCAGGCTGTCCAAATAATATTTTTCATTTAAACTTTTAACCAGTTCGTCTTTATCAAACAGGAGTAAATTATTTTTATTTAAAAGGCCGTTTCCGGCGATCCCCCGCGCCAGCGCCGCCACTTCTTTGGCCAGATTATCGTCAACGCCGCTTACTTTGATGTCATAGATTTTAAACAAATTGGAAAAAAACACCAACCAGACGATAATCAAGCCGCTAGTGATTAAGCTGGTAATTATCAGCTTTTTTTTGCCGGGCCAGCCGCCGGGATTTATCAGGCGGGTTGTTTGACGGCGGAAGAAGGGATTGTGGTAAGTTTTAGCTGAATAGACATAATGTTTTTTGCCTAAGCGCCTGATTTTATTAAAATTATTCCTCCCGGGTAGCATAGAATTATTAATACCTTCTTTTAATTTTTCTTAGTTTTTCTATTAAATAATTCAGCCAGTATTTTTTAGTTAAGGCATAATCTTGGGCGTGCAGGTACTCTTCGCTAAAACCGCCGAAGCCTTTTTTAAATCTGGTCAAACCGGTCCAGGGGTGATTCGGCGCGGTCTCGGGCGCGATGCCCCAGAAATTGTAAAACTTCAGTCCCCGGCTTTTCGCCTGGCCGATGGCCGTCCATTGAATCAACTCCGAGGCCGCGACTTTGGTAAATTTTCTGGAAGAAGCGCCGTGGTGGTAAAAAGCGGAATCGTGGGAAAAAATAATCATGGCCGTGGCAATCGGTTCGGCCTGATAATAAGCAAAGTATAGCATTATTTTGTCGTTTTTGACAAAAGCCGCCAGCTCTTTTTTCAGATAGTCTTTGGTAAACGGCACAAATTTTTGCCGTTCGGCGGTTTCTTTGTAAAGCTTATAAAATTCAGCCAAAGCGGCCGCGGCGTTGCCGGTTCTTATTGTCACGCCGTCTTTTTGCGCCTTGCGGATGGAATAGCGGGTGCGCTTCTCCAAACCGCTTAGAAGTTCTTCCGGCGTCGGTCTTAAATCCAGTAGCCAAGCCAGTTCCGGGTGCATCAGGTGAACCGGCGCCGGCCGAAAGCCTAAACTGGCGAAAATGTTTTTATTTTCTCCCGTGTCCGGCGCCAACGGGCTAAAACGGATAAAATCGGCTTTTTCCTCGCGGCCCAAA
>Ga0210005_1002264_pt1 | contig 11361 bp, 8 predicted proteins | sample CryGey02umfilter_3_FD_183961 | JGI IMG/M metagenome (GOLD analysis project Ga0210005, IMG submission 183961) | Groundwater microbial communities from aquifer in Utah, USA - Crystal Geyser 4/9/14 0.2 um filter (SPAdes) (version 3) | ecosystem: Environmental > Aquatic > Deep subsurface >... | reverse complement strand
GGATTGTCTATGTTAAATTGTTGTTTATTTATAATATCATTTGAACTTGGGTCACTACTAAACAAACTTTCTATTCCATTAAACAAATTTTCTATTCCACTATTTATTACTTCTTTACATTGTGGTAATGAAGCTACCATAGGAGCTATCCCACCTACATACCCTGAGATATTTTGTGCTTCTGCTTTTTTAGGTAAAAAACTCAAAGGCATCAATATTGTACTGACTATCAGTGTAAATGAAATTATTGAATTTTGAATTTTTTTATTTTGCATTCTTAGTTTGTAATTTCTAATTCGTAATTGATTTTATTATACCATTCGTAATTCGTAATTGTTAATTCGTAATTGACTCATCTCTTTTCTTCTATCTTTTTAATTCGTAATTCGTAATTGTTAATTCATAATTGACTTCTATTATTGTTTCAATAAAAAAGCCTCTAGGTCTGCCACTGTTTTTATTAAATCATCACTGTATTTTTGATATTGAGAAAGTCCTGAAAGCCCTATGATAGGGTCATTTGTAATTTTTCCTAAATTCGCGACACTTATTCCAGTATTGTTCGCACTATTTGCTATTCGTAAATGATAATCTGTAAGACTTTTAGGAACTCGTGTCTCAATTACTTTTTTTGCAAAATCTTGATATGCAGTTGCTATTGTAGATAATTTAGCATATTGGCTAGTGTCGCTAGAAGAGCTTGAAGCCAAACCTTGGCTAACGATATATAATTCATTTCCTATTCCAACTGATTGATAGCTTTTAAATAACTTTTTTATATTTTCGTAATATTTTAGTTTTGAGGAATTATCATCTATGGAATTTATTTTTATATCAGTTTCATTATATTTATCAATTAAATTTGGATTTACTATTTTTTGTCCTAATGCGCTAGAAAAATTGTTTATAGCTTCATTGTCTACTTGTCCTGAAGATTTCATTGCAGAATAACTGGTAAAGAATTTTCTAGCAAATTTATCAGTTTCTGTTAAATTTTTCTCGTTGACACTTCCTTCTATTTTTAATTCTTTCTTTTTATTTTCTATATATGTGGCATCAGGCATATCACTGAATGTTATTTTTTTATTTTTATCTGTTCCCCATAAAGCTTCTTCCCAATCTGCTATGCCGTCACCATCTGTATCATTTTGTATCAATTCTGTGATGGTTTGATTTTCTACTTTTAGGGGTGTGTTGCTTTTTTTACCTCCAATAGAGAAAAGTTCTCCGCCAGAAGACATAAAGAAAATTACGAAAATGATCACAGCTAAAACAATACTAATACTTACTATTAGTACAAATTTTTTACTTGGTAGAAATTTTTTATATTTTTCAGTATTAAAATTCATTGTTTATTTGGTTGATCTTTATTTACTTGTTCCGAAAAGAATTATTGTGTTTAATGTAACTGGTATTGTAATAAATGGAGGGTATGGAGAAGTACAGGTTATCACCATTGGTGAACTGTATTTCCCGATTATTAGTTGTCCAGATCTTGGTATAGTTCTAGTTTTTGAAGTTATATATGGTGGTATAAAATAACTAAGAGGGGTGCCTGCAGGAGAACCAATAGGAAATATGGAAATTGAAGTACCAAACATAGGGCAAATAAAACCACTTGCTTCTAATCCTGTTATTTGTAAAGCTTTTGGACTTATTATTCTTCCACCAAAAACTCTTCCAAAAGAGGAAAAAGCAGAAGTAGTATTTGCATAGACAAATACTAGAAAAGCAATTAGCAAAATATAAAAGATGCTCTTTTTCACTTCTATATTATATCAAGATTAAAAAAGAGATGCTAGTTTATAACCCCATAAACCCCCCTTGTCAGGGGGACTACCGAATTTTTTCCTCCCTTGACGAGGGAAGGTTGGGAGGGGTTGTATTTTTAGTCAACTGAATCCAATCATTTAGTGTTAATTCCTCTGCCCGCTTGTTTCCCAAACTCTTTACGGAGGCAATTCCTCCATCCTTCTTGTTTTTAAGAAAGTCTTTTAGGTTTGATGATAGTTTTTTCCTTTTATGAGCAAAACCAGCACGAATTATCTCCCAAAATTTCTCTTCAAATTGTAAATTGTGCAAAGTTCGACTTTGCACACTTTGAGAATTTTCAATAAATATTTTTCTAGATATGTTTTTTATAGCTATTATTGCAGAATCTACTTTTGGTGCAGGTGAAAAATAGCGTGATGGCACCTTCATTATTATTTTTGGATCTCCATAAACTTTTACTGATATAGATAATATGCTCTCTTTTCTATCACGTGCGACGATTCTTTTTGCGACTTCATTTTGCACCATTAGTATCATCATTTCTGGTTGATTTGCCCCACCAAGGAATTTTTTGAATATCGCACCGGTGATGTTGTAAGGAATATTGGCAATCAGCTTATAGTTATTAGCTTTTAGCTTATAGCTTTCTAAATTAAAATCCAATATATCTTCGCAAACTAATTTCAGTTGGCCAGATAAAATTTCTTTTTCAAATTTAATTTTTAAAAATTCAAAAAGTTCTCTATCTTTTTCTACAGCTATAACCTGGCAGTTGGTGGCTAGAAGTTTACTCGTGAGTGCACCTTTACCTGGGCCAATTTCTAAAACAATATCTCTTGAAGAAATTTCTCCGGTTTCTATTATTTTACGGAGTGCTGGTTCTGATTTTAAGAAATTTTGTCCTAATGATTTTTTTGCTTTCACCCACCTAAACTTTTTAGTATACATAAATTTAGTTTAAATATATTTTATTATAAAAACACAAATTGTGCTGGTAATGTTTTATTTGTAAAAAAGTTTTGGTGGATTAAATGTAAATTGTTTTTATTCCATTTTTCTCTCCTTCTTTTTCCAATATATCACTTGGTATATCAGAAATAAATTCGGAAGGAGTATTTATTTGGCGGGAACCGAATATCGTTCGGTAATTTGCGAATGATAAAAAAAGTTTTTCTTTTGCTCGAGTGAGTGCGACATAAAAAAGTCTACGTTCTTCTTCTTTATCTTCTTCATTTTTTATTTCACCGTTCATCTGATGAGGGAAAAGTCCATCCTCTAACCCTGTTATGAAAACATTTTTAAACTCAAGTCCTTTTGAGGCATGTACTGTCATTAATTTTACTGCATTTTTTATTTCTTTTTTTTCTCCTCTTTCGATCAACGAATCTTGATCTGACGCCAAAGAAGCATCTTCTAAAAGTTTTTCTATTCCTAAACCGGCCTTTAGACCTGCCTGCGCAGACAGGTTATCATATTTTAAGGCTAAAGTGGCTAATTCTTTTATGTTTTCGAGTCTTTCTAAATCTTCTTCAGTCCCCGTCGATAACTCTGTTTCAATACCAGATTTTTTGACTGTAAATTTTATGACGTCAGATGCTTTTTCATTTTCGATTTTGTTTTTTATTTCTTCTAATATTTTATAAAAATTATTAATTTTTATTTTTACTTTTATTGGTAAAGTTTCTTTTTCTCCTGCAAAAATTTTAGCGAGTGTCACTTTTCCTATTCCTCTTGTGGGGAAATTTATTATTCTTTTTATATCGGAGAGACTTTTAGGATTTAGTGCTGCACGAAGGTATGCGAGAGTGTCTTTTATTTCTTTTCTTTCAAAAAATTTTACACCTAAGACTTGATAAGGAATATTATATCGAAGCATCGCTTCTTCTAACGCACGTGATTGAAAATTTGCTCTATAAAGAATTGCAATGTCAGTGAGGTTAGAGAATTTTTCAATGGTCTGGCCGGGGTTCGGGGACCCGGAGAACCGAGGACCTTGTAAAATTTTGCTAACCTCTCTGACATTTTCTTGATCCATAATTTCTAGAATTTTTGTAGCCACAAAATCTGCTTCGTCATTTTCATCTAGTGCTTCATAGAAACCTATTTTCTCACCGATTGGATTTTTGGTAAATAAATTTTTATCTGGCCTATATTTATTTTTCTTTATTATTTCATTTGCGGCTTCTAAAATATTTTGAGTGGATCTATAATTTTCTTCGAGTAAAACTATTTTTGCATTTGGGTAATCTTTTTCAAAACTTAAAATATTTTTTAAATTTGCTCCACGCCAAGAATAAATATTTTGATCAGCATCTCCAACCACACAAATATTTTTATTATTTTCAGAAAGCAAGCGAGACATTAAATATTGCACTTCGTTTGTATCTTGATATTCGTCAACGTGAATATATTCCCATTTTTCTTGATAAATTTTCCTGATTTGTTCGTTTTCCTTCAATAATTTTGTTGCTTTCAAAAGTAAATCATCAAAATCTAATGAATTTTCTTTTGTTTTTTTCTTTTCGTATAAATTCCAAACTTGCGCTACGATTTTTCCCAAATAACTTGCCCCGCTAGAGGCGGGGTCGTTTACTTTTTCCTCATAATCTTTTAAATGAGTAAATTTTCCCTTTTCTCGACTAATTATATTTTTTATCCTTTTTGGGTCGTATTGTTTTGGGTCTAATCCTAGTTCTTTTAATGCTTCTTTTATTAAAGTTGTAGAATCTGACTCATCCAATATCGTAAAATGCCTAGTCAAGCCCAATATTCTTGCATTTTCCTTTATTATATAGACCCCTAAAGAATGAAAAGTACTGACAAAAGGTCTACTAATGATTTCGTTGGTGATACTTTTTCGAGCTGGTCTGGCCGGGGTTCGGAGACCCGGAGAACCGAGGACCCGAGAAAAAGCATTACCAACGAAATTATCTGCGATTGTTGAGTTCACTCTTTCTTGCATTTCTTTAGCTGCTTTGTTTGTAAATGTAACAGCTAAGATTTTCTCAGGATCGACTCCATTTTTAATCAAATTCAATATTCGATGTGTTATAGTTTTAGTTTTTCCTGCTCCCGCTCCAGCAACAATCAAAAGAGGCCCCTCCATGTGAGTAGCTGCTTCTTTTTGCATAGCATTGAGTCCTTTTAGGTGATCTTCCACTCATCAAATATAACACAGAAATTTATTTTTATTTGACCAAATGTTTTTATTGATTCTTTTCTGATTTATTGTAAGCCTCTAATAAATTAATCATAAAATCTTTTATTGATTGATAACGATTTTCTGGCTTAGGACTCATACCTTTTCTTATAACCATTTGAATTTCATATGGGACACTTTCTGGAAAATTGATATTATTTTCTTCATGTAATTTTTTATATGCATTTGTTTTTTCTTCAAAAGATATGCCCATTGTTTGTTCTTCTATATTATATGGCCAATTTCCATAAATTAGTCTATATAAGTTAACTGCGGCAGCGTAAACATCAACTGTTTTATCAAAACAAGGATTTTTTTTAAAAAGTTCTGGAGCTGCTGTAAATCGATTATTTCCTTCTTGGTTTCTGAATACTATATTGTCTTTGTCGTTAATAATTGATGCACCGTCTAGATCTATTAATTTTAAATTATTATTAGACAGCATTATATTAAGTGGTGCTAAATCTACATTTATTACCCCAGCCTTGTTTAAATCCTCGACTCCCACACAGGCTCTCATCATTAGTGAGATTTCATCCTTTAAGGGTAATTTCTTATGGGTTTCCAAATATTTTTCGAGATTCATATCCATAGCTTCATAAAATCTATATACTTTTCTATTTTTTTCAATAGTTTCAATTGGTAAAATTACATTTGGATTATTAAATTTTTTTTCTTTTAGATGTTCTTCGACTGTTTTATTTCCCCAATTATTTAATTCTATTAATTTATCTATATCTTCCTTTGTATTTTCTTTTGCAACTAAAAGTTGTTTATCACCATTTTTATATGCCAAAAATATTTTACTAGCTTCTGTAGCTAGCTTATGATCATTGGCAATTACATAATCTTCAATGAATTCTTTGTTTTCAGAATTTTTAAGAGTTTCAACAGTTTCAACCCTCGGTTTTACTTCCAAATTTAAACCATTTTCTTTTAAAAATTCATTAAGTTTATCTTCAAAATTGTTTTCTTGAGTTTTGTTTGAGACGAGTTTAATTTCTTCCATTTAGAATGATTAATTTTATTTTTTTAATTTTCCCATCCAGAACTTTATAAGTTTTTTTATAAAATTATTTTTACTCTTTAAATATTTAGTTAGGAATTCTTCTCGAGTAATAGTAGCTCTACTTATAGGATGAGTTTCACCCGCAAAATCTCTTTTTTTTGTTTCTTCACTAATAGGACCTTCGTTTTTGAACCCTACTTTTTCTAATAATCCTGGATTGCTTGCAACGATCCAAGAAGTTGCAGAAATTTTTTTAACTTTCTTATTAGAATCTACAATTTTTGGTAATTTTTCAAGTGCGTCCTTGATGAGTCTGATTTTTGTAATGTTGCTTATGTCTGTGGCTGGTGCTAAGTGGAGGTGTAAGTCTCCCTCATCTACTCTATAAGACAACATTTCGTTTATAGGAGTAAGATTTAAAGATTCGTTGAATGCTTTCCTTTGAAATTCGGCGAATTCTTTTGGATGTTCGTCCATTGAGAAAGCAAGAGGTTTTAATATATTTATTACTTTTTTCATGAATTCAGTTTTATCAGATATTTTTTTACATTCTTCTAATTCTTTTTTTATTTCTTTTAATTTTAGATTTTCTAAACCTAATTTTTTTAATGTATCTTTGTCTAGACCCTTACTTATTATCCTATTTATTAATTCTATTCCTTGTTTATTTTCTGGGAATCTTTCCATAAGGATCTCTATACCCTTTTCTAATTTTTTACTATTTAATGTTTTATTCTCTTTCTTCTCTTCCTTTTTATTTTTTCCCTTTTTTTCTTCTCTTATTGATTTTAATAATTTAATAGCTTCTTGTTTGCCAGATTTAGCATCACGAATTAGTTTTCCTTCGATTTGATATGTTTTAAGATTCTTTATAATAGGATCCATATTAAGAATAACTACATCACCTTTTCTATTTAGATTATATTTTATACCTAATAAATTAAGTGCTTTTTTATAAAAACTTGGGTTACCTTTACCACCTACCTGTTTTTCTCCTGCTTCATAGACATCTAATGTTTTATTTATTATATCTTCTAATGATTTTTTTAATTCTTCTTGTGTTTTTTTGTCGTCATAATTTATTTCAGTTTTGTTTTTCATAGTTGATTTTCTGATTTCATCATCAAAAACACTAAAGCCTTTGTTCCATTGTTCGATAGGGGCTAATCCTGATTTTAATGCATCAATTGAACGTCGTGAGGAAGTGAAAAGTCTAGTTCCTGTCCCTCCAAAACCCCAGCGATTTTTATCATTGTCTCTGGCTGCCATGATTGCTTGACGAATAGCGACATCTTCCCCTCCCGTGTTTTCAAGATAGCCACCAATACCTGCGTATATACTGGAACGAAATGCCGAGTTGGCCCCACTGGAAGTCATGCTACCTGTTCTAGCACGACCAATCGCATTTAAAAATTGAAAAAGGCGCGTTCCTATGTGAATGGCTGGATATTTTTGGTAAGATTCAGGGTCCCAATCAAGCTGACCAAGAAAACCATCAACTTTAGGATTTTTTTCAAAATTATTTATAAATGATTGTACATAATCAGGACTAATTCCTTTGTTATCAGCATCATTACTAATAATAATTAAGTCCGGAGCATTTTCCCCTCTTTCGTGTTGACGAACAAGAGTAGCATCGGTTAGTAATTTTCTAATTTTTCCTATTTTAGCGTCTTTGTTTTCTAGTGCCTGATATATTATTTTAGTGTTTATATTAGGATAATCTTTTTTAAATCTTTCAATTTCTTTTAGAGTTTCATCGGCATTTAGAAGATTTTCTTTTTGATCCTTTTCTGGGTGATTAACAAATAGTACTAATTCGTATTCTTCAGGTTTTGCTGTTTGGTAGGTATAATTTTGCAGAGATTCATAAATATTTTTACCTTCTTGGTGCCCCGCCACCGGTATACATATAGAAACCTTACAATCTTTTCCCATTTTATCTGTTTGATTAGCTAAATTTTTTATTCTTTCAAGATATTCAGGATTTTGTTTTTCTAAATAGTCTTTTACTTCTTTGTAGTGGTCTAGTTTAGCATTATGGTTTTCCTTTAAAGTTTTTGATCTCATTTTTTCAAATAACTTTAATCGTTCTTCAGAATTTTCTTCTCTGTAATAATTTAAATAATAGACAAAATCTGGAGTTTTTTCATTTAATCCACCCTTTTCCAATGGATTACGGCCCATTATTGGAATAAATGGTGGCATATCCCAATTAGATCCATTCGGTATGTTTAATATTGTTTCTGGGGTTGGACTATGAATTGTATCTACAATATCTTTTAATCCTTTTCCTTCTATTGTTGAGAGCATTATGAATTTATTATTTCCCATATCTTGTCCTATCTCACCAAATCTTCCTAAAAATTCGGCATGTCCGTTGTTATTCGCAAAAAGTATTTTTCCTATTTCACTATTGGGATCAATAATTATCTTACCATCTGCTCCTATTATTACTTCAAAAACATGGTTTTGGGTACCTTCTGACATAGAAAAAAGCATTTTTAGATGACCAATTTTCATTAATTCTTGTGCGTTTGCGCTTAATCCTTCGTGATAAGAACCACTAGGTGTCATATGGCTTACATTTAAAACATAATTTCCATTTTGATCTATACCCGTTCCGTTTTCTCCTCCCCATTGAGTACGTAACTCATTTTTGTCAAAAATTTCAGTATCGTTATCATACCAACCACGATGTATTTCATGTGTTTGATCTAGATGATTTTTAATATATTCATCCACGTTAACTATTTTTTGAGTAGTAGCATCAATTAAATGTTTGTCTATCTTCACCCCATTATGAGCCAAAACATTTTCTGCTTGATCAGTAAATGTTCCATCGGGGTTCGTCATAAGATGTTTACTTACGATGTTATTTCCATTCATCAAGTTATAGGAGCCGTCAGGATTTTGTATTAAATTTATACCTTCAGGTGATTTGATATGATTAGCCCCCAAGATTACTTCATGCAAATTGCCAGCATTCATACTTGGTGTTTGTCCTTCCATTAGATGTTTCAAAGAAGCAAGGGCAGTTAATTGTCCTCCAGCTTTTGTATCTCCAAAAACACTAGTATGACCCGATCCTCCTAAAATTGTATCAGCTCCTGTTGCAGCCATTACTTCTTGCATTGTTGTACCAATAATTAGGCCAGAAACAAATCCCTTACCAGCGGCCTGCCAGAATCTCTTTTTTTTCATTTCATTGAAAATCCGGTCCTTAGCATCAATACCTGTGTCTTTTTCATTCATTAATATGTTTTCTTGCGTAGTGGCCAAAGAATTCAAATATGTTTTAAAATCTTGTCCATTAGAAGCCGTAAATTTACCTGCATCAAATAATTTTTTAAACTCAGTTTTTATTTTAGCTCGCTCTATATCCAAGTTCTTTCTTTCTTCTACGACCTTCGTAGTGTCCGAGTAACTAATGAGATCAATGTTTGTCCGGTCTGAAAGACGGATTCTTGCTTCAATAGAAGAAAATCCATCCAACATAGCTTTCAATATCGCTGGAGATAGATTTGAACTGTTTTGGATTAAAGCTTCTCTGTTTTGCTGGATATTGCTTATAATCTGTGTGGCATTTTCTGTCTGATAGCGATATTGTTCCATTTCTTTCCGACGTTCCATAGTGGCTAGGTCAAAAACTTTTCCCTTAGCCATTTCTCTAGAGTGTTGTCGTCTCTCTTCTTGGAATTTTTTTGTTTCTCTTATTCCTGCCACCCCAGAAGAAACCAAAGCAGTTCCCAAAAATGGTACAATTTTTGCTACACCACCCGCCAAGCTGGTAAGCCCTCGTTGGGATAAGGAAGAGACTATAGACAAAGCAGTAGCAACTGTCGTTTCGTTTACAAATTGGCCTATTTTTGTATGAGAAAGTTTTTCTGCCCATTTTTCTGCCTTATTGAATTTTGCTTCAGTGCGAACTCCTGCTTTAGATTTTCCATAGATTATCTCAAGATCAAAATCTTCGTCTTTTAAAAATTCTCCGTGAGCCATTGCTAACTTCACTTGCTCTGCCACTCCAAATAGGTTGGAAGCATACATTTCACTATTTTGTCCACCCTTTCCAGTTTTCTCTTGATTAATATCTTCTTTTAATGTATGAAAAATTCTTTTTTCTTGTTCAATGAATGCTTCTTTAGTTATATTTCCATTAGCATATTCTTTTATAAATTTTTTAATTTGGTCTTTGGTTTCTTTCTCTTTAGGTACTTCTCCTTCTCTTAATCTTTTTTCTCCAGCTTCAGTATGTATTGCTTCTTCATATTCTGAAGAAAATTGGTCGATTACGTCAGCAACGAACTGATCGTGAGAAGCTTTTTCTCTGCCTTCGGCAGCGAACATATTACCACTTTTCAATATTTCTTCTCTAGCTCTGTTGATCTCTTTATTTCTGTAATAATCTCGCCAAAGTCCGTGTTTCCAGATTTTTTCTCCAGCACGTTTCCAAAATTCTCCTTTAAAAACTTTTTTGAATCCTTTTAAATCATCAGGATTTTTTGGGAGTTCCATGGTCATACTAGCATCAGCTACATCCCGAGCCTGTTCTCGCATTACATCGGTCGTATCCACTAGGACAGCTTTAAAGTTTTTCTTTTCTGATTTTAGTGTATCTTTTGAATCTGTTTTGTTTTTATCAGCATCAGTATTAATATTATTTTCTATTTTTTCTTTTTCTTCAGGTGTATTTGGAGGTGTTGCAGTTTTTTCTTTTTTTATTTGAGGAAAATTTTCTATCATATTATTTTTATTTTAATTGAGATATATATCTATTTCTAAATTCTAAGAATTCTGAAGCTATCAGCTCATTTAAATTTGGTATATTTTCAGAACAAAAAGCTTGTGTGGTGTTTTTATCTCCGGTGTTTAATAGTTTTTCAAATTCTTCAAGCTTGTTTTCAGAAATCTGAGAAAGAATAACAGCATTTATTCTGTTTTCTAAGCGTTCCCTTAGGTCACTTTTTAGTTGATTGAGTACATCCTCTTCTAAATCTTTATCCATCTCTGCTTCTACTACTAATTGGCTGATAAATTGATCAACCATTTCATCAACACTAAGGTTTTTTATATCGTTTGACATATTTTTAAAAATAATTATTTATTATTAATAATAACTTACTTGAATTATATGTCTTTTATTATAAAACTTTTAATTTTTTTTGCCTAATTTCTAGCCAAGAATCATCTAAATTACCTATATATTATAACTTCTTAAGCTTATTTTGTCAATTCAGTTATCCACACTTGGGTTGACTTGTCCCTCATTTTTGGCTACCCTATAAATAGTTCAGAAGTAGAGGTACGGAGCAAGCTGGCCGAATGGATAGAAATGACAGTAACCATCGTGAGAACCTTATCCGCCGATTGGCGGTGC
>Ga0210005_1002262_pt1 | contig 11361 bp, 10 predicted proteins | sample CryGey02umfilter_3_FD_183961 | JGI IMG/M metagenome (GOLD analysis project Ga0210005, IMG submission 183961) | Groundwater microbial communities from aquifer in Utah, USA - Crystal Geyser 4/9/14 0.2 um filter (SPAdes) (version 3) | ecosystem: Environmental > Aquatic > Deep subsurface >... | reverse complement strand
CCGGATTAAAAAATCCCGACTTTTCCCATTGGGCGTAAATCGCGTCTTCATAGTCGGCCGGATTATAGGTTTTTGGCAGTTGTTTTTTTGACATGTTTATTTTCGCCAAGCTTTTATTTCCAGCACTTTTTATAGTATCACCTTACCAGAATTGCCCTTATTTTGCAAGAAAAAAACCGGCCCAAAGACCGCTTGACACTGTACCTAATATAAGATATATTAATTAACTGGCTAATTTAGACTTCTAGCCTCGGACCAAATTAATTTCATGTTAACCCAAGAGCAACAAATTTTTGAGCAGATCAAAAAAGCTTCCAATATCCTGATCACTTTCAAAAAAACCTGGAACGGCGACGCCGTGGCCTCGGCTTTGGCCATGTATTTGTTTTTAAAAAAAATGGACAAACAGGTTGATTTAGTGGCGGAAAAATTTAGCCTGGACAAGCTTTATTCGTTTCTGCCCGGCTACACCGAAATAAAAAACTCGCTCTTAAATCTGCGCAAATTCATAATTTCTTTGGACATCACCAATACCAAAGTTTCACAGATTAAGTATAAGCAAGAAGAAAGCAAATTAAATTTCATCATCTCGCCCAAAGACGGCTTCTTCACCGAATCGGACATCACTTCCGGCGCCAGCGGCTTCAAGTATGATTTAATTATCGTCCTGGATACGCCTGACCTGGAATCGCTTGGCCGGATTTATGATAATGACACGGAATTTTTCTACCAGACGCCGATTATTAACATTGACCATAGTTCCACCAACGAAGAATTCGGCCAGATTAATTTTATTGAACTTACCGCCGTGTCCACTTCGGAAATCGTTTTCTCTTTGTTTGAAAGCTTCGGCCGAGATTTGATTGACGAAAACATCGCCACCTGTTTACTGGCCGGCCTGATTGCGGAAACTAAAAGCTTTAAAACCAATAACGTTACGCCGCGCGCCTTAATGGCCGCCTCGGCGCTGATGTCCTTGGGCGCCCGGCGGGAAGAAATCGTCAATAATCTTTACCGCTCCAAAAGCTTAAACGTCTTGAAGCTTTGGGGCCGAGTTTTGGCTAGATTATCCAGCACCCTGGACAACAAGTTAATCTGGTCCACTTTGTCGGCCGCCGACTTTTTAAAAACCAGCTCCACGGAAAAAGATTTGACCGACGTGATTGATGAATTAATCATCAGCATTCCCCAGGCTAAAGTTATCGCCATAATTTATGAAAACCAGAACGAGGCAGCGTCACCGCCGGTCCAGCCGTCAAATCAAGCCAACCTGCTGCTTTACACTATAAAAAACCTTGATTCCTTAAGCCTGGCCAAAGAGTTTAATCCCTCGGGCACCAAGAGCTTGTCCCGCGCCGTGATTAACCTGCCTATCGCCGAAGCGGAAAAAAACATTATCACCGCCATTCAAGAAAAGTTGAACAAACTGCCGCTGTAATCAGCCGCTTGAAAAATTACCGCCCCAGTGCTAAATTAATAAAAAGGATTAACTCCTTTTTTATTTTTTTAATACGTGCTATACTGAACCTATGGATTGTGTTAACAATAAACAATTAATGGTTCAATAATATGGCTCGATTCAAGGATAGAGAAAAAGCATTGGCTTTAAGAAAAAAGCAATATAGTTACAGCCAAATCAAAAAAATTTTAAAAATTAGCAAAAGCACTTTAAGCTATTGGCTGAGAGACTACCCTTTATCTAAGCAAAGAATTAGAGAATTAAGAGATTGGAATGAACAAAGAATAGAAAGATACCGCGAGACCATGAAGCAAAAGAGAAAAAAGCGGCTAAATATTTATTATCAAGAGCAAAAAGAGCTTATTTTTCCCCTAGGCAAGCGGGAACTTTATTTGGCTGGTTTATTTCTTTACTGGGGCGAAGGATCAAAAACCATTCAGACAAGACTATCTGTTTCAAATACAGACCCGTCAATTATTAAATTTTTTATATTTTGGCTCAATGAATCGTTAAGCGTTCCCAAAAATAAAATAAAAATATTCTTGCATTTATATAATGACATGAATATAAAAAAAGAAACAGCTTATTGGTCAAATATATTGAAAATTCCTTTTTCACAATTTAACAAGCCATACATAAAGGCATCGTCAAATTCAAGAATTAACCACAAAGGTGCATTCGGACATGGAACTTGCAACGCGACAATAGGCGACGCCAGGCTTTCGGAAAAAATTTTAATGGCCATAAAAGCAATTTCTAATAATAATTGTACGGGCATGTAGCTCAGTGGTAGAGCATACGACTTATAATCGTAGGGTCGAAGGTTCGATCCCTTCCATGCCCACTAAAAAGTTTCCATGGGTTTATAGCTCAGTTGGTTAGAGCGCGTCGTTGACATCGACGAGGTCAGAGGTTCAACTCCTCTTAAACCCACCAAGACAAAACTAGACGGCTTTTTGAGAGCCAGATCGTGGGCGGCACAAAGTGCCGCCCATTGATTTTGTGGGGGGATTTCAACGCCGCTCGGCGCGCGCAAATCAAAAAATGAAAAACAAAATGTTCTGCTCGGCTCCGCGCTAACGCGCGGGTGGAGGGATTCGCTCGGACGGCTCGGCATTTTTACCCGCTTCTGGAGGGCCCCCCTTGAACCCCCCATGTCTGCGTGCTGTCGCACAGCACAGGCAGGCTGCCGAGCCGTCCTCACTGGGGCCGTGCGAGAATTCCCACCGCCTTTGTCCGATTAAGGGCAAAGGCGAGCAAGGGCGGCGGGGCGATAAGGGATTGACTTCTTTTTATTTTGCTATATACTTAGAATATCTAATAGTTTGACCATCTAACCTTATGCCGCATACCAATATCGAACAACTTATCTCAATGATTTTTGCCACTAGTCGCCTCATTCGGGAGCGCGTGAAAGATCGTGAGAAAATTAATCCTTTCTCTTTCCTTCGATTGGAAACGCTTCGTTATGTGACCGAAAAAGACAATCCTTCCATGAAGGATATCGCCGATTATCTCTGCGTCGCTCCTCCCTCGGCAACCTCGCTCATCAACAGTTTAGTGGAGGCCAGACAGATTGAGCGCAGCTACGACAAAAATGACCGCCGGTTTGTGCGTCTTGTCGTTACCCCCAAAGGGAAAACGGCTCTTGCGAGCGGATTCAAAAAAATAACAACCAAAATGCGAAGGGCCTTGAGCAACCTTAACGCGAAAGAAAGAAGCAATCTCTTCAAAATCCTTGAGAATATTTCTCGTTCTTATCAATAAATAATTCTCATATCCTATGACCAATTTCTTAAAAAAACCAGTTGTTATAATATCGCTTATAGTCCTCGTTGGAGCGGGTATTGGCGGCTACGCCTATTTTGGCGGGGATAACGCTCCGACATACGACTTCGTTGTCGCCCAAAAACAAAACCTTATCCAAGAAGTCAGCGTCACGGGTCGCGTCAAGCCGGCGAAGAGCGTCGATCTCGCATTTGAAAAAGCCGGCAGAATGAAGGGAGTTTTCGTAAAGATAGGGGATCGGGTAAGTGAGGGGGACATCCTTGTTTCGCTTTCGCAAAGCGACCTTTTAGCCCAGCTTGCCGAGGTCCAAGCAAAAGTGGAAAGTGCAAGGGCCCAGTTCCTGCAGCATCAGGTAGCGCGCGAGCGAGAGGAGATTACCCTTTCCGAACTTCAACGCGGCACCCGTCCGGAAGAAATTCAGATCACCTCTACAAAAGCGGCAAACGCTCAAAATGCCCTTGACGATGCAAATCGTAATCTTTCCGACATCACCAAGAAGGCATCCGTTGATTTGGATAACGTATACGACGACGTAAAAGATATTCTCAATGACGCGTATACCCAAGGTGACGACGCCGTTAATAAGCAATTAGGAGAGCTCTTTTCTAACGCGTCGCTGGAAAACCCAAGGCTTACCTTTTTCACTACTGACGTGCAAAAAAGCATTAACGCGGAATCAGAACGCCTTCAAATGACCCAACTGCTCAAAGCGTTTAAGGCAGAAGTTGATACGCTCTCTGGTGAATATAGCACCTTGGACGACGCAATGAATAAAACGGAAATGCGCCTGCAAGACATTCGCGATTTTTTTTCAACGGTAAATGATGCGGTAAATGCCGCTTTCGGTCTAGCTGTCGCGACAACGAACACGTATCGCGCGAATATCACCACCAGCAGAAATAATTTAAATAGCGCCCTCTCTTCCATTTCCAGCCAAAAACAGCTTATTGCAGCGCAGAAAATAACAAATCAAAATAACATCACCGCCGCAAAGACGAAAGTGAATGATGCAAAAAGCGCGCTACTCGTTGCAAAAGACGAGCTCGCCTTAAAAGAAGCGGGAACAGCGAAAGAACAGATTCAGGCGCAGGAGGCAGTCCTTCGCCAGGCAGAACTCACCGTTGCCTCGCAGGAAGCTGTGGTAAAACAGATGCTGGCAAATACGCAAAATATTCAGACGCAAATTGAGAAAACGATACTTACATCACCCATCACCGGTATTGTTATCAAACAAGACGCGAAGGTCGGAGAAATAGTCGCCGCCAATGCGACGTTAGTTTCGCTTATTTCAGAAGCAAAATTTGAGATAGAAGCCAATGTGCCGGAAGCTGATATCGCAAAAGTGAGCGTTGGCAATACATCTCTGGTCACACTCGACGCCTATGGCCGGGATGTCGTGTTTGAAGCAAAAGTGGTTGCCGTTGACCCCGCCGAAACCATTGTGGACGGCGTGGCGACATATAAAGCAACTTTCCAATTCGCTAAAAATGATGAGCGCGTAAAATCGGGCATGACCGCCAATATTGATGTAAAAAGCGCGAACCGCGAGAATGTGATTGCCGTTCCTCAACGAGCCATTATTAGAAAAAATGGAGATCAATTCGTGAGAATATTAAACGGCGAAGATTTTGAAGAGGTGAAAGTGGAAACGGGGCTTCGCGGCTCTGACGGAAATATTGAAATTATAAGCGGCGTGAGCGAAGGAGATAAAGTAATCACCTTCAGCGAAGAATAATATATGGCAATCATTGAAGTAAAAGATTTAGAAAAGACATACTACAACGACGGCGTCGCCACTCCCGCTCTGCGGGATGTGTCTTTTACGATCAATGAAGGAGAATTTGTGTCTATTATGGGGCCTTCTGGATCAGGCAAATCAACCTTGCTTCATATTCTTGGTTTTTTAGATGAACACACAACAGGAGAATATCGCTTTGACGGAAAAACAATGAGCGACTATTCAAAGGAAGAAATTGCCCATGTAAGAAATAAAAAGATGGGTTTTGTGTTTCAGGCGTTTAATTTACTTGTGCGCACCACCGTGCTTGAAAATGTAAAATTGCCGCTTCTCTATTCTGGCGTAAAAAGCTCCTTGCGTGATGAACTGGCGCTCAAAGCCATAGAGTCCGTGGGGCTTTCTCATCGCGTACATCACGAGTCGTCCCAGCTTTCAGGAGGAGAGAAACAGCGCGTGGCGATTGCGAGAGCTCTGGTGAACAAGCCCAATGTTATTTTTGCGGATGAGCCCACAGGCAACCTTGATTCAAAATCAGGGCAAATGGTGATGGAGTTTATTCAAAAGCTTAATGAAGAAGAAGGACACACGATTATTTTAATCACGCACGAAACATGCACCGCCAAACATGCGCAGCGGATTATTCACATCCTTGACGGAAAAATAGAAAGTGACACGAAAGTAAATCACCGCTATAAAGCTCGCGACCATTTTAGAAAATAACATGACAATTCAAGATAGTTTTCAAATCGCCCTTGCCGGGCTTCAAACCAATAAGTCCCGCTCCGGGCTTACCATACTCGGCATCGTTATTGGCATTACCGCCATTATTTTGGTTATGTCCGTGGGACAAGGCGCGGAAGATTTAATTTTAAATCAGATTCGCGGGCTTGGATCGCAGACGGTTATCGTTGAGCCCGGCAGAGAGCCGAGCGGCCCTTCAAGTTTTGCCGAACTTTTTACCGACTCTTTGAAACAAAAAGATGTTGACGCTCTCCTGAATCCTTCTAATGTTCAGGGTCTTCAAGACCTTACTCCAGCCGTAATGCAGGTCGTGCCGGTGACTTTTGAAAATGAGACGATACGAACCAATGTCATCGGCGCATCCGACCTTATCGCCAAAATTCTTGATATTTTTCCGCGCGAGGGCGCGTTTTTCACGGATGACGATATCAGACAAAAAGCAAGCGTGGCGGTCATTGGATCGGAAGTTAAAAACAAACTATTCGGGCCTTCCGATGCCTTGGGAGAAAAAATAAAAGTTAAAGGGCGGACTTTTCGCATTGTTGGAATCTTGCCGCCTAAAGGGCAGGTTGCCCTCTTTGATGCCGACGACATGGTTGTGGTGCCATACACCACCGCTCAACAATACCTTGCCGGCATTAATTATTTCAACGCCATTATGATACGAGCGGAATCGGAAGATATTGTCCCGCGAGTGGTTCGGGACATAGAATTGACTTTGCGGGAGACGCACGGAATAGATGATACTGATAAAGACGATTTTCATGTTACCACGCAAGCAGACGCGGCCGAAAGAGTGAAGACGATTACGGGAATCCTCTCGGTTCTGTTAGTGTCAGTCGCGGCAATTTCACTTGTTGTCGGCGGAATCGGCATTATGAATATAATGCTGGTATCCGTGTCTGAAAGAACAAGAGAGATTGGTTTGCGCAAGGCGCTTGGCGCTACGGAAAAGGACATTATGACCCAGTTTCTTTTGGAGGCGGTCATGCTGACGGCCTTGGGAGGAATTGTCGGCATTATTCTCGGCGCCGCTTTTTCGTTTCTTGCCTCTCTTATATTGAGCAGAGTGTTGGCGCTCGGGTGGGAATTTACATTCCCAATATTTGCCGCTGTGCTTGGACTTGGCGTGGCCGGACTCGTGGGGCTCGTATTCGGACTCTATCCCGCTCGCCAAGCTTCACTTAAAAGTCCGATGGAGGCGTTGCGCTATGAATAACATTTATGAATAACATCATTGAAGTAAAAAATCTGGCAAGACAATTCAACGGCCTTACCGCCGTTGATCACATATCCTTTGAGGTAAAGAAAGGAGAGATTTTTGGTTTTCTCGGACCGAACGGCGCGGGCAAGTCGACCACCATTAATATGCTCTCAACGCTCTTAATTCCCACGGAGGGAGACGCTGCAATCAACAGCTTCGATGTGTTAACCCGACGCGATGACGTCCGAAAGTCAATCGGCCTTGTGTTTCAAGATCCCTCGCTTGACGACCGGCTTACCGCCGAAGAAAATCTTCGCTTCCACGCAAAACTGTACGGCGTGCCAAAAGAGGAATACAAAAAGCGGATGGAAGAGGTATTGCGCCTGGTTGATTTGTGGGATCGGAAAGAAAATATCATCAAAACATTTTCCGGAGGAATGAAGCGGCGGCTTGAGATCGCGCGCGGCCTCATTCATTATCCACAAGTGCTCTTTTTGGACGAACCCACTTTGGGGCTTGACCCGCAAACTCGCGCGCATCTGTGGGAGTATATTTTACGGCTTAAAAAAGAACGCGCTATGACCATTTTTATGACCACGCACTATATGAATGAAGCCGAAAACTGCGACCGCATTGCCGTTATTGATCACGGGAAAATCGTGGCGCTAGATACGCCCGCCAATCTCAAAAAACAAGTCGGCGGAGATATTATCAGTATGACGAGCAACCAGAAGGCGGAACTAAAAAATGAACTTGAGAAACGGTATAAAAAAGAAGTGAAAGAAAAAGACGGATTTCTACAGGTGGAAGTTGAAGACGGAGAAAAATTCCTGCCGCGGCTTTTCAATGAATTAACGGCGAAGATTGATTCTATTGAACTTCGCAAGCCGACGCTTGACGATGTATTTCTCTCGCTGACCGGCCGAGCCATCCGTGAAGAAGAAGCGTCCGATAAAGAGCATATGCGCCAGCATATGCGAATGAGGCGGAGAACTTAAAATATGTAATCTTGTACTTATGCAATTCATTCAAACAATTTATACAATTTGGCAGAGGGAAATAATTCGCTATTGGCGGGATAAAACGCGAATTGTTTCCACGCTTTTTATGCCGTTGATGTTTCTGGTTATTTTCGGCGCCGGGTTAAGCAAAACTCTTGCCACGGGAAATTTCGGCGTTGATTTTACCCAATTCATGTATCCCGGCATTATCGCAATGAGCGTTATGAGTGTTGCTTTTTTCTCCACCATCTCCACTGTTTGGGATAGAGAGTTTGGTTTCTTGAAAGAAATTTTGGTAGCGCCCGTCTCCCGCGTGGCGGTTGCTTTCGGCAAAACACTGGGGGCAACTACCATCGCTTCAATTCAGGCGCTTATCTTATTGATTCTTGCTCCGCTTATCGGCGTGGCGATTCATGTTGCCGTTATTCCGCAACTTGTTATTTTTATGCTCCTGCTCGCTTTTGCCATTTCGGGCATGGGGCTGTTGATTTCTTCTCTTATGAAAACAACTGAAAGCTTCGGGTTGGTTATGCAAGTTTTGATTTTCCCCATGTTTTTTATTTCGGGCGCTTTCTTCCCGCTTACCGCTGTGCCGTCATGAATGCTCGCGCTTTCATATATAAATCCATTGACCTATGGCGTAGACGCCATGCGGCAAATTATTTTAGGCAATCAAGTGGCAAGTAATATTTTAAATGGCCTTTCCTTGCACGCTATTTCTGTAGACGCTCTCTTTCTTGTGGTATTTTCAGCGGTAATGGTAAGCGCGGCTGTGTTCGCCTTCAATAACAGAGCATAAGTTATAATCGTCGCTAAAAAAATTCCGCCAGCCCCAGCGAGGCCGGCTCGGCAGCCTGCCTGTGCTGTGCGACAGCACGCAGACAGGGGGGTTCAAGGGGGGCCCTCCAGAAGCGGGTAAAAATGCCGAGCCGTCCGAGCGAATCCCTCCACCCGCGCGTTAGCGCGAAGCCGAGCAGAACATTTTGTTTTACATTTTTTGATTTGCGCGCGCCCCTGAAAAAATTTCAATTAAGGAAAAACAAAATGTTCTGCGAGGCAGGCCGCCGCTTTGCGGCGGCTGGCGGCGGGTCAGCAATTCTTGCTAAAATAGGTTCGAGCGTGGTTGTATAAACCCACCGACTTTCCCCTTGTTATTTATTGTGATAAACATTATAATATCATCATATGGCTAACTTTTTCAAAAAACTATCCGGGCTGGAAGACAAAACCGATTCGGCCGCGGCGCCGATTGAGCGGGAAGATGAAAACGAAGAAGCGCCGCAGTCAGAATGGCTGGGCGGCGATTACGACGAAGGCCAGCTGTCCATTGATGTCTTCCAGACGCCCAATACTATTGTGGTCAAATCCACCATCGCCGGAGTCAAGCCGGGCGACATTGACGTTTCCATTAATAATGACATGCTCACCATCCGCGGCAAACGGGAAATTCAGGAAAGAATCGCCGAAGAAAATTATCTAATCAAAGAATGCTACTGGGGCGGCTTTTCCCGTTCCATTATTCTGCCGGTGGAGGTTGACGCGGAAAAAGTTGAAGCCTCGTTGGACAACGGCGTTTTAACCATCACCCTGACTAAAGCCAAAAGCGCCAAGCAAATTTCCGTTAAAGTCAAAGAAAAATAATTTATGCAAATCAAATTGACCGTTGACCGCTTCGAAGAAAACCGGGCTGTTTTAATCGCCGCTGACGGCGCTAGCCTAAGCTGGCCAAAAAATAAACTGCCGGACAACCTGTCTGAAGGCGCGGCTTTAAATTTTGAAATCTTGGAGGAAAAAGAGCGGGCAGCCAAAGACAAGCAAACCGCCAAAGATATCATCAATGAAATAATTAACCAAACTTAAAATGCCCGGGACCGGCGCCGCTATAATTAATTTCTGGAAACGGCCGTGGTTGCTTACGTTAGCAATCATTTTTTTTATCTTGCCGGCGACCTTAACCATCGGTTCAATCGCCTTTAACAAAACCTTCGCCTCTAGAATCTATCCCAATGTCTATATCGGCAACCTTAATCTGGGCGGTAAAACCGCCGCCCAGGCCAACCGGCTCTTGAATTTGGAAACAGATAAAATCAGCCAGCATGGCGTGGTTTTCTCCTATAAAAATCAGCGTACCACAGTCAAGCCGGTGGTCGCTTCGGCCGACGCCGATTTGGCCTATACTATCATTAATTTTAAAAATGAACTGGCGCTTGAGGCGGCCTTTAACTATGGCCGAAACCGAAATTTTTTAACCAACCTGGGGAACAAGCTTCAGCTGCTTTTAAGTAAAAAGTCGATTGACCTGCTGGTGGCGATCGACCAAGACAAAATTGCCAAAACTTTAAAAGACAACTTTGCCGACGCCTCTGAACCGGCGCGCGACGCCGACCTGGCAGTTAGCTTCAACCCGGCGACCGCCGCCTATGACTTCTCCGTCAGAGAAGAAAAAATGGGCAAAGCCATTAACTTCCAGGCGGCGATCGGCGAACTGATTAATAACTTAACCGGTTTAAGCGAAGCGGAAATAAAGCTTGCCACCATTACCGAATACCCAAAAATCCTCTCGCGGGACTGCTTAAATATTGACGGCAAGGCGGAAGCGATTTTAAAAGCCGCGCCCCTGACTTTAAAATACGGAGAAATTAAATGGCTCATTGAGCAAAGCCAGCTGGCGGGCCTGCTGGCTTTAAAACCCAGTGGTTTAGCCGCCGACAAGGTAAGGGTCGGCCTGGACGATGATAAAACCAAAGCCTATTTCGCGGAAAAAATTACGCCCCAAATTGACCGGCCGGCGCTGGAGGCAAAATTTGAAATGCAAGGCGGCAAAGTAATCAAGTTTCAAAGCGGCCAGGACGGCCGTTCGCTTGAGGCTGACGCTTCCATTATTAAAATAGAAAATGAAATTTTAGCCGGCGCGCCGATTGAACTAATAGTAAAAATTCAACCGACGCTGGTTAGTACGGATAATGTCAATAACTTTGGCATTAAAGAGCTGGTTGGCGTCGGCCGGTCAAATTTCACCGGCTCGCCCGCCAACCGCCGCCACAACATTAAAAACGGCGCCAACACCCTTAACGGCATTTTGATTAAACCGGGCGAAGAATTTTCTTTAAATAAAGCTCTGGGCAAAGTTGACGGCGCCACCGGCTACCTGCCGGAACTGGTAATCAAAGAAGGCAAAACCACGCCGGAATTCGGCGGCGGTTTGTGCCAAATCGGCACCACCATGTTCCGCGCCGCCTTAGCCACTGGCCTGCCCATCACGATGCGGCGCAATCATTCCTACCGCGTCAGTTATTACGAGCCGGCCGGCACTGACGCCACCATTTACGACCCCTGGCCGGACCTGCGCTTTATTAACGACCTGGCCAGCCACATTTTAATTCAGTCAAAAATTTCCGGAGACGAACTAGCTTTTGAATTCTGGGGCAGG
>Ga0210005_1002261_pt1 | contig 11366 bp, 17 predicted proteins | sample CryGey02umfilter_3_FD_183961 | JGI IMG/M metagenome (GOLD analysis project Ga0210005, IMG submission 183961) | Groundwater microbial communities from aquifer in Utah, USA - Crystal Geyser 4/9/14 0.2 um filter (SPAdes) (version 3) | ecosystem: Environmental > Aquatic > Deep subsurface >... | reverse complement strand
AAACGCGAACATTGCCTCGTTGGGTGGGAAGTAAATCACGAATACGCTCATATTGAGCTTTTGTAAGTTCCATCCCTCCCACATCTCACTTTATCTCTTCTTTGTCAATTAGTGTTAACACGCCCTAAATATCGTTGTATTACTGGAAAAGTTGTAGAATTCTGGCAAGGTAGGATTTTACAGGGCCTGCTCTACGGGGTAAGCCAGTAGCGTATTCTGTGTAGGTGCCCGTAAAATTAACATTGTCTAGATTCGCACCAGTAAAATTAGCACCACTTAGGTTTGTGTTAGTCAATTCTACACCAGATAGATCATCCGCACCAGTTAGAACTGCATTAATCAAATCTGCATCAACTATTATTGCATAAGCTAACTGTGCTCCAGCCATATTAGCACCACTTAGATCTGCCTCACCCAAATATGCATAGGCCAGATTCGCGCCAGTTAGATTTGCATTCCTCAGATCTTGTCTGCCTAGATAGGCTCGATTCAAATTTGCATTACTTAAGTTTGCAGAGTTGAAGAGATCTGGATTATTTCTAAGAGCAGCGCTTAAAGCTCTTGCTGAAATATCTTCAAAATCTATGCTTGAAAAATCCTTGTTACCAGTAGCGATCATATGATTAAAACGAAGTCGTGCAGCATCATCAGTCCATCTGTGATCTGGACCTAGCTCTAAGGGAAGATCGGCTTCTTCTAAATACTTCACTAAACTTGTAACATATTGTTCACGCACAGCACGTGTAACGGCAAGTGGTGTGACAGGATTATTTAGCGTTAGAAAATATTGGGCCCATGATGCCTCAACAGCGAGCGGACATTGGGCGTCAGTTCCCCTTGTAACATCTTGATGGAAGAGAGTTAAGCCATGTAGATTTTTTTCAGCTTCCATTTTGGACATAAGGCGGTTCAAGGAAAATTGACAGATGTTCACCACCTTTGCTGCATGATCTGAATTAATCACTGGCTGGATGCCCACAGCCAGAAGGCGATGGGCGAATAAGTTTGCTGAATTTGTAGCTGATGGTGATATCACCATGTTTTGTTCTCTCTTTTCTCCACTTTACAATACTTAAAGTTGCTTTTCTCTATCCCCTTCTCGCAGAAGCAGAGAAAAGGTTGCGTGGTATTTAAGGGAGGACATTGCTACGTTGGAACTACAGTGGTATTTTGAAGTTATTTTTTTTACAGACGTTCGCTAAGTGAAAAAACAGCAATTCTATTGTTGATTTTCCGTAAAAACAGCGGTGGAATTCCTGTTCTGAGCTCTCAAAGAACGATTAACCTATCGGAATTACTTAAAAAAAGCCTTTTTTCATTTTTTCAAGAGAAGGGTGAGATCTTTGTCAATTTCAGGATTTTCTAAAACTTCAGCAAACTCATGAACCCACTTTTTGATTCGTTTTTTATCAAGTTTTGGGTGAGCAGCTAAGATCATTTCAATATCAATGAGATCTTTTGGGCGGTGTGCAACCGCTTTCATGATAATAAGGTCTTCAGGTGTTGGCAGTGGGAGTTTTAATTTTCCGAGTTTGACAAACTTTCTTCTCGAAACACTTTCTTCCTCAAATGGTAAGGCACCAAAAGAAAGATCAAGATCAATTCCAGAACTATGTTGCATAAGAAGCACACGATTTTTTTTTGCAAACTGAAGTGCGTTTGAAATACGCGCCTGGAAACCAAATTGCTTGCCAAGGTTAAAAAACTTTGCCCATTCATCTTGCTCAAGTAGAATAAGGGCATCAATATCTTGGGTTGTCCGCGGTTTTCCTAACAACGAAACAGCAATACCACCTATAATCACGGCTTTTACCTCAGATTTTTCAAACCATGTAATAAGGTCTTGTAGAACAGTATCAAACGAAGGTTGAAGTTTTTTCACACTCACGCAGTAAGCCTCGCTCTTAATTTTTTCCAGTTTTGCTGAGCATCTGTGCGTTGAGTTTCTTTTTCACGTGAAGAAAGGGAGAAAAAATGTGGAACTGAAAGAAGCGTTAGCAGTTGTTGATATTTCTGCACAAAGGAAGTTTTTTGCAGCTGCACCTTTTCAATCTTTGCAACTGCCTGCCATCTGCTGAGAAAGGCTTTTGCTTGTTGTTTTGTGAGTTTTTTCATCGGGAAGTGTTATGCCTAAAAAATTTCTTTTCAGCAAGGAGGAAGATCAAAAACTCGGAAGCCAGGACATCGTTGAAATGAAAAAAGAAGGCGTGCATTTATTACACTGGAAAACTTTTCTCAACAAATTATGGAATGATGAGATTATTCTGAAAGGGTAGATTTCAGAATAAATCCACTGTCCACACGCTTATAGAAGAGCCTCATTTTAGAATGTGCATTTTTAGTTTTCATTTTTTTCGTCTTCCCCTACACTGCGCTACCATTATGACAGAAAATAACAATTCGATTGCTCCCATTTCTTTTATGAAACGGTTTTTTAAAGCCTTTTCCACTGCTCCCCGAGCTTTTTTTGTCCATGAAGCTGCTGGTGGTGTTTTCCTCTTATTCAGTGCAGTTGTGGCTTTGCTGATAGCAAACTCTTCAGCGTCCGAGGCTTACTACCACTTTTTACACACGCCGCTCGCTTTAACTTTGGGAGCATTTACGGCTTCAACTAGCATTCATCACTTTATCAACGATGGCCTCATGGTCATTTTTTTCTATTATGTGGGCTTAGAGATTAAGCGCGAAATTGTATTTGGTGAGCTTTCTCAAATGAAGCAAGCTTCTCTTCCCATTGTGGCTGCTGTGGGAGGAATGATTGTTCCCGCCTTGATTTACGTGAGTTTTAATTCAGCACCTCCTTATGAAGTGGGTTGGGGAATTCCCATGGCAACTGATATTGCGTTTGCCGTTGGAGTATACTCTCTTTTTGGAAAACGTTTTTTATCTTCTTTGAAACTTTTCCTCCTTACTTTTGCGATTATCGACGATATTGGTGCGGTGTTGGTTATTGCCCTCTTCTACACCAAAACCTTGTCACCTCTCTATTTGCTGGTTGCATCAAGTTTGCTTCTCATCATTTTTTTGTTGATGAGAGCCAATGTTCGTAACATTGCTATTCAAATTCTTTTTGCCATTTTGGTTTGGGCCTGTTTTCTCAAATCTGGAGTGCATGCAACCATTGCTGGAGTTGTTTTGGCATTTTTAACGCCGTCAAAACTCAATCCAAGCAAGCGCCATTTTTTGGTTGAAACAGGAAGTGACAAAGTGGAATCGCCTCTGAGTTACTGGATGCATCATCTTCATCCGTGGGTCAGTTTTCTCATTCTTCCTCTTTTTGCTTTTGCAAATGCTGGCATTACCTTTAAAGAAGGCGAAAGCTTGCCGGTACTTTTTTCTCATCCTATTACACTTGGAGTTGGCATTGGCTTGTTGGTAGGAAAGCCTCTGGGAATCACCCTCTTTTCTTTTGCCACCAAAAAACTTGGGCTTGCCGAACTTCCCCGCGGTGCAGGTTGGTTGCATATGCTGGGGGTTGGTTTTCTTGGCGGGATTGGATTTACCATGTCCTTGTTTGTAGGAGGTTTGGCATTTGAACGAGGACATCTTGAAGATTTTTCAAAACTTGGTATTTTCAGCGCTTCTGTTTTAGCCACTATTTTTGGCTTGGGATTATTGCTGCTGGCTCATAAAAGAGAAAAGACAAAACAACATGATTAAGTTTCTTTCTCGCAACAGACATTTTTTTCTTCTCATCGGCCTCTTTCTTTTTTATGCGCTTTTTACTCTTTCCACCACTTTTTCGTGGGCTGGTCCAGTTGTTCTGATTTCTTTTTCTCTTGTTCTTTTGGCAAGCATCATTTCTGTCAGCACCAACAAAAAAATATTTTCCATTGCTCTTCTTTTGGGAGTAGTGGCGCTAGGCCTCGACTGGTATGTCTTTGCAAGTCATCGCATAGATTATTTTCTGTTTACTCTTTTTTCAAAAATGGCGGTCCTTGGTTTCACTATAGGAATAATGCTCTATAAACTTTTGGAAGATACAAAAGAAGTCACGTTGAATACTATTTATGGTTCGATGTGTGTTTATATTATGCTGGGCATTTTTTGGGGAATGCTTTTTGTAGGCGTGGAGCATTTGTATCCCGGTTCTTTTTACGTTCAGTCTAGCAATTTACCTTTTTATATTCACCCGAACAATCCTTTCCCTTATCCGTTCGATCTTTTTTATTTTAGCTTTGTGACTATCACTACTGTGGGATATGGAGATATTGTTCCGGCTACTCCGCTAACGCAGTCTTTATCAGCATTAGAAGCTTTGCTTGGGCAATTTTATATGGTTATTCTTGTGGCAAGATTTGTGGGGCTTCATATTCATCATCATTCCACAAGTCTTCGCGAGAAAGTGTTGGGAGAATAATGAAGCAAATTTTTGCCATCTCTTTAGGCGGGGCGCTTGGTGCAGTGTCGAGACACTATCTGGTTTTGGCGATGCACCATTTGTTTAGTTCTCTTTCTTTTCCCGTTGGAACATTGTCGGTAAATGTTTTGGGATGTTTTATTTTAGGACTTGCGATTATTTTTTTTCAGCATCAAACACAGGATACTTTTTTGCTTCGAAGTTTTTTTGTGATTGGAATGTTGGGAAGTTTTACTACTTTTTCAGCCTTTAGTTATGAAACCTTTTTGTTGTTGAAAGAAGGTGCTCACTTCAAAGCCTTATGGAACGTGGTTTCCCAGGTTTCCATTTCTTTGGTGGCGATTTTTTTAGGCATGTGTTTAATGGAAAAAATTCTGTAGAGAAAAATGGTCCGCGAAGATAACAAACAAATCATTGCAATGGGTGGCGGAAGTTTTGGAAGCCAAGATGCAAATCTATTGCTTGAACGCTATGTGCTGAAGCAATGCCGAAAAAAAAATCCGCGCGTGTGTTTTATTCCCACAGCAAGTGGTGAAAGCCCAGAATATATTTTGCAGTTTTATGACGTGTTTCATCATTTGAATACCAAGCCCAGCCATCTTTCATTTTTCAAACCACCGTCCGCAGATTTGCGCGGATTTCTTTTAGATCATGACATTATCTATGTTGGTGGCGGAAACACCAAAAGCATGTTGGCTTTGTGGCGCGAATGGGGCGTGGATAAAATGTTGCGCGAAGCGTGGAACGAAGGTGTGGTGCTGTGTGGAGTAAGTGCTGGCGCTATTTGCTGGTTTGCAGAAGGGGTCACCGATTCCATTCCGGGCAAGCTCACCAAGCTCAAGTGCCTAGGGTTTCTTCGTGGCAGTAACTGCCCTCATTATGACGGCGAAGTGAATCGCAGGCCGGCGTACCACCAACTGCTCAAAGCAGGAAAAATCAGCAAAGGCATTGCCTGTGATGATGGAGCAGCCTTGCATTATATTGGCACCCAGCTGCACCAAGCCATCAGCTGCAAACCCAACGCCAAGGCTTATCAGCTGAAAACAGCAGGTTCAGAAGTAAGGGAACAAGCCATGGCTACGCATTATTTGGGGAAGTGAGTTCAAGCCTTTCCTGATGAAGCTCTTAGGAAACATTCTAACACCGACTTATTTTTCACGTTTTTATTGACTTTTTTTCATGTTAGGTGCTGTTTTGAAAAAAAAGAAGGCTGTGGAAGGAAAAAGGAAGCAACTTTTTTCAAAATGAGCCGATACTTTTTACGTAGCACCTAACAGATGAAATAACATCGGAGGGATTATGGCGGTCATGAACGTAGCATTAGCATTGGGTATGGGTGGTTCGGTTGAAGAGCATATGATGAATCCGGAAGAGGCTAAAAGTGTAAGGAAGCCTTCGTCAAAACCGACAGCAAAATCAGCTGAATGCCAGAAACCTATGCAAGGTACTGGTACTGGTGCCAGGGAGCTCTATGCAGAAATGCAAATGGCTTACAAAGCTTGTATTGCTGGAAAAAAATAAAAAAGACCGCTGATGAGGCGGTCTTTTTCTTTTTGCTTTGAATGTCTTTAGTGACTGCAGCAGCTAGAGCTTTCGGTTTTTGCGGGTTTTTCGTTACAGCAGCTTGATTTATCGCGGCACTTCATTTTGCAGATTAATGCATCTAATGAGAACGCACCTGCGCCGAAGAACAAGACAACAAGGACTGTGTATAAGTAGGCAAAAGGACCTTGCTCAGCAAGCGCCTTTGCAAATGGGCCCACGCCAGCCAAAAGGCTTGGCACGTCTGTGCCATGAGCGGCGCAAAGCGCTACCAGCATTGTGATGGCAAGTGGGATGGACACAAGGCGTGAGGCCAAACCCAAAAGCAAGCAAATGCCACCAACAGCTTCAACACTTGCAACAAGGTACACTTGAGCTTGTGGAAAAGGCAGCCCAAGGTTTGTAAAAAAACCGGTTACTTGTTCAATGTTTCCAAATTTTCCCATGCCAGCTTGGAAAAAACTCCATCCCCAAACGATGCGGATGAACAACAAAAAAGGATGCTTCAAGCACCCTAGCCAACACATCAACTTACAGTAACATTTTGTGACCTTACAATCGCTTCCCATTCCCATATATTCCCCCTGTTAAAATAATGTTAATAAATGACGCAGGGCATCTTAACGAAATTTAAATCTGATGACCACATTTTTCTTCAAGAGTTTGTTCTTCTTCTAAGTAAAATTTTTTTCGTATTTCACTTGGAGGAAGGGGACACGTTTTTTGACAGCTGAAAAGCTTGTGACGAAAATGAGCAAAAAGCATGTAAGCGGGGTCGCGCATAATACGAGGAAAAATTAAAAAAACAGAAAACATATTCCACGGAAAGCTAAGTTCTTTCAGTGTGCGCAACACAGCAGCAGAGCGAAAATAGCATTTTCCATCTTGGATCAACATTGCGGTATCAAGTTTTGGTGTTGGAACAACGCGAAAAGCTTTCAATGTGGCCTTTGCTTCTTTGCTTTTTAAACTTGCAAAGCGAAACATGTTTTTTTTATCACGTTTAGCGCAAAACCATGCAAATCGTGTACAAAACGAGCATGAGCCATCAAAAAGAAGAAGTGCTTTGCTTTCCATTGTGTTGATCTTTTCCCTTAAGGGTAAAGTGTGCAAGCGTTTTTTTCGTCACTGAAATTTGTGTCAGGATTGCAAATTGCTTTTATTTCTTCAAGGTCTTTTGTTCCGATGCGTTTTCTAAATTCATCGCTTCCCGTTAAAAGATCAATGGCAGGAATGTGTTTTACGAATTCGTAGGGTTCGTGTCGCCATTCAAAACCATGCTTTGAAAACAGCTGATGCGTAAGCCACACAAAGGCAACGCCGAAAAGGTATGGCTGGAAAGTGTTGCGGTCTGTGATGTTCCACTGAATGCCAAAACAGTTTTCATTTTTCCACTTTTGAAATGAAGGTGTAAACTTGAGTGATGTTCCGGTAATGCCTGGAAGATTGAGTTCGAAAAATGCCGCCAGCAATTCTTGCGCATTCAGATACGGCGCACCAATTTTTTCAAACGGCGCATCTGTTCCGCGGCCCTCGGAAAGATTGGTAGCTTCAAGTAAACACATGCCAGGATAAAGCAATGCAGCTTCGAAGCTGCGCATGTTGGGCGAGGGATTTACCCATGGCACTTGCGTTTGCGGCCAGAGTTGATTTCTGCTCCAGCCTTCCATTTTAATAATATGCAGTTTGCACTTGAGTTTTTCGCGCTGTTTCACCAACTGGCAGATTTCCCCAATAGTAAGACCGTGACGAACCGGAACATCATAGAGCCCCACAAAAGATTCGTAGCCTTTTCGAATGCCCGCTCCCTCAATGTTGATGCCACCTAGCGGGTTTGGCCTGTCGCAGACAATCACTTCAATGCCATGCTCTGCGCATGTCTTCATGCACAGTACGGCTGTCCAGACATAGGTGTAGTAGCGTGAACCAACGTCTTGCAAATCGACGATGAGCACATCGATGTTTTTCAGCATTTCCTTTGAGGGAAAAAGAGAATCTAAACTTGATCCATAAAGCGAGTAGACAGGAATACCTTTGTGGCTGCTGTTTTCCACCGCTTCCATATCTTGTGCATGCGTAGTAAGCCCGTGCTCTGGGCCAAAAAGTGCAGTAACGTTCAAGCTCTTGTTGCTGCAAAGTGCATCAACAATGTGTATACCCTCTTGCGTAAGACTCGCTTGATGCGCCAAAATGCCAAGCCGTTTTCCACGCAGGTTTTCAAGTTCATGCTGAAGTAAAAGTTCTACACCAAGTTTCATCGCAAAGTTTCCTCTTGCTGGGAAGCTTTAGTGGAAGTGAAAAAGAGAAGCAAGAAGGGAAAAAGTTGCTTCTTTACCAAAAAGTGCCTGGCACTTTCTGGTGAGATGCCTAAAAATGAGGCAGAATGGCTTGTTTTTTAGCCTATTGTTTCGCCCAAATCTCTGGCCTCTTGCAGCCAACCGTGGGTCATGGTTTTGAGCCAGCCTTGCTTGAAGGCTATTTTTGGATTTGGGTGGTAAGGCCTGCTGGTGATGGCTTGAAGCTGTGGATAGATTCCCTCGCGGCGTTCATCCGGCGTGGATCTGGCCATGAGTCCTACGAACATTTGCTCTACACTGGTGCGGTCACCAAAGTGGCTGGAGTTCACAATGCTTTCCAAAATCTGCAAACGATCTTCGGTGCTTGCTTTTGCAAAGAGGCGCTCCATCAAGTGCAAGGCTTCACGAGGATGAGACGCAGCAAGGCTTTCCAGGCAGTTTGCAACTTCGGGGCAAAAAGCTGGAGGCAAGGCATCGATGCTGTCGATAGCGGGAAGAAGGGCGTTGCTGTTTCCGCACGCAAGCTTTGCTATGTCAGAAAAAATGCGCGGGCTTGTTTCGGGCAACGGTCTTTGCGAAAACTGAAGTGCCGAAAAAGATTTTGTGCGAGCATGCTCGGAAAAGTAAGGAATGATAAGCTCTAGTGGTTCGCCTTGTAAAAGTTGTGACCAAAGATGTGAGAGGTTTGCATCACTTCCGCCAAAGCGGTGCTTGACATTTTTCCACCATGAATCGTTTGCTTTTGCTTGAGGAGTATTTTGAAATGATGAAAGCTGCTCAGTTTCTGGCTGAGCTGGATTTTTTTTTGCCACATCTTGTGCGCGTTCGTTCCCTTCGCTCTGGGAGGAAGTAGGCTTGAAAAAAGGCAGCGAGCGAAAACGGGAAATCACCATGTCCATTTTGCTATAAGCTTGATTTCAAGAGCGCAAGAGAAATGTTTCAAGACAGCGAACTGCCAGAATTACTGGATCCCCTGCTCAAGCCAGAGGATGGCAAAAAAAGAAGTGTCAGAAAAATGCTGCTTAAGGCTTTTGGCCGTGAGTGGCCACCACATTGGTGGTGATGCCGCCGCGCACCCAAAAGGCTGCGGTGAGCTCCATCCAGCAAGGGTTTGTAGCTTCAACCAAGTCGTCCAAAATGCGGTTGGTGACGGCTTCGTGGAAAGCGCCTTCATCGCGGTAGCTCCATAAATAGAGTTTCAGCGACTTGAGTTCTACGCAGGTTTTGTTGGGAATATAACGAAGGGTAATGGTCGCAAAGTCAGGCTGACCGGTCTTTGGACAGAGGCAGGTGAATTCTGGGCAGATGCACTCGATGATATAATTGCGATCTGGTTTTGGATTTTCAAATGTTTCAAGCTGCTTACTTGGAATTGTACTCATGGTTTATCCTTCGGAAAGTGTATTGGCTTCCAGCTGAGCTTGCAGGGTTTGAAGAATTTCTTTCACCTTGTGCTTCAGTTCGTCAACATCACCTTCATTTTTAATACTGGCATCTGCCATTTTATGTGTTTTGTTCAGTTGTTGCGCGTTGGGATCTTTACTTTGCGCCTCTTTGGCATCTTGTTGCACGAAAGCTTCATAGGTGACGGGGTCACTCTCTCTCGCCCGCATTTTGATGCGTTCGAAGCGGATGCTGCTTTCGGCTTCTATGCTTAAGAGGACAAAATCTTTTCGCCGGCGCAGAGCTTCTACTTCAAATGGATTACGAACAGAATCAACGATAGTGTTTTTGTTGAGAGGAAGTTGCTCTAGCATTTTGAGAGCTAATACTCCGGGGCCGTGTTGCGTGCGAAGTTCAGTACCAATGCGAGTAAGGTTGTCGCGTGAAATTTCAAGCCCACGGTTTTTAATTTCTGTGCGCAGCGTGTCGCTGAGCGAATGATATTCAAAGCCGAGTGACTGCAAAATCTCTGCTACAGCACCTTTGCCAGCTCCATTTTTTCCCGTGAGTCCAATAATCATAGCGGCGGAGTGCTAACAAAGAACGAAAGAAGGTGCAAGGTATAAGATGTGCTTAGCATTACTTGACAGGCCATTGAAAAAATCTACAATGCCGCCTCATGATTATGCTCTCCGTTGAACATCTTTCCAAATCTTACAACGAAACAAAAGCCGTTGATGACATTTCCTTCCAACTCAAAAAAGGCGAAGTGCTTGGTTTGTTGGGGCCAAACGGTGCCGGAAAAAGTACAACGATGAGAATGATTGTTGGTTTTCTCGAAGCTGATGCCGGCAGTGTTTTTATTCAGGGTAAAAAAGTTTCTGCACATTCAATCGAAACTCGAAAACTGGTTGGATATCTTCCCGAGAGTGCACCCGTTTATCTCGATATGGAAGTAGTGGACTATCTTCGCTACATCGGAACTTTGCGTGGGCTTGAAAAAAATCTAAATGCCAGCGTGCTGGAAATGCTTACCGTATGCGGGCTTAAGACGGTGGTGGGAAAAACAATTGCTGAGCTTTCAAAAGGCTATCGTCAGCGAGTTGGTATTGCGCAGGCGCTTATTCACAAACCAGATTTGCTTATTTTAGACGAACCCACTTCTGGTCTCGATCCAAATCAAATTGGCGAAATTCGCGAACTCATTTCAGAGTTGGGAAAAGATCGCACTGTTATTCTTTCAACCCACATCATGCAAGAAGTAGAGGCGGTGTGCGATCACGCTCTTATTATGCATCAAGGCAAAATTGTGGGCGAAGGAAGTTTAGCAGAACTTTCTACACAGTTCGCCCAAAGTGGCTCTAGTTATATTGTTCAAGCAAGAGCACAGAAAGAAAAAATTCTTTCGGCGTTTCAAAATCATGCTCATCTTCATTTTGAAAAATGGCTGCAAGAAGATGGCGAAAAAAATCGTTTTCTCCTTTCCAGCGCAAATGGTGCAGATCATTCCGAAGAAATCTTCTCGGCCGCAGTTGCGCACCAATTGCCACTTTCAGAGCTGAGACGAGAAAGCGCAAGTTTGGAATCGGTGTTTAAAGAATTGACGAAATAATCTTGAATCGATGTGAAATGCTTTGATGTTGTCATCCTCGCGAACGCGGGGATGTGGATTCACATTCGAAGTGCAACACTTGGTTCAAGAAGACCTCAGCAGGAGTTCGATAACCAAGACACTTCCGGGGAGTGTGGTTATAAGCTTGGACTTTTAAATGCAACTGAGAAGA